>Ga0247834_1002706_pt1 | contig 25911 bp, 35 predicted proteins | sample LaCruzMarch2015__8_FD_187118 | JGI IMG/M metagenome (GOLD analysis project Ga0247834, IMG submission 187118) | Freshwater microbial communities from meromictic Lake La Cruz, Castile-La Mancha, Spain - LaCruzMarch2015_12m | ecosystem: Environmental > Aquatic > Freshwater > Lake | place: Spain...
CGGCACATACCGTGGCACCGAGAATGAAGATAATTTTATGAGATTGCTAGAGGTATATGGTAATTGTGCAGTGAACATTGTGACCGAAACACAATATGATATTGCTCCGGGGATTGTAACTGAAAAAACTTTTATGGCCATGTTGGCCGAACAAATACCTATTGTGATAGGATATCCAGGTATTGTTCAAGATTGCATTGAATTAGGAGTTGACATGTTCACTGACATTGTTGATGTATCCTATGATACCTTGCCAAATGATCAAAGGATTCAACGTGCATTAGAATCTAATCAGGATCTTATACTTGGAAAAATTGATCTTGAACCATATCGCGAACGATTACGTGAGCAACGAAGATTTTTGCTGGATGATTATCCCGCCATAATGGAACTGCGTTTTATTCGTGACTGCCGGCAACTCAGTAACTCAAACTTGTGATGAACCGTTGCATATCTCCATGCAAGGTGGCCATCATGGCTTCGCGACTGCCAAACATTACCAGTCTGTTTAGTTTGCGATTGTTGACCATGTAGTAGGGACAGGTCATGCGACGATCTAGTGCCAGCAAGTTTTTGGGAGTCAACAACTTTTCTGGCAAATCAAATGTGTAACTGCTGAGTTCTAACAAGTTCTCAAACACATAAAAGCCTTCATAGGTCAGTCTCAAGCCCCCGTCATCTTGAATATTCTGCCACCATGTGCGCATGGCTTTGTCAAGAGGCGGCGCATCAGGATAACGTGTTATCAGTTCCTGTGTGAGAGTAAGTTTATTGGGCATTGGGATATATCTTATCCCCTTGTGTCAACAGCACAACTGAGAACTTGTCTGTTCGAAACTGTGTGTTGAGTTTTCTAGCCAAGTTGATGGCATGCCCTGGGTTGGAAAACGATACCTTTTTGTACTTGGGACCAGGAAACTGTGTGAGCAAATTGCTGGTTTTCAAGTTGATAGGCTTGGAGTCAAAAAACACAGCCCATACACCTTCCGAGGCCAGAACTTGTTCGGTCTTGTAGGTTTGTTTGTTGGTGTGCTCAATCAGCACTGTGGGTTTTGGTCGGCTCAAGAGATTCTCCTTTTTGCCATTCTAATTTTTTGAGATTCAGAAATTTTTTTCTTGGTCTCTTCTGCTAGTTTTTTACCAGATGGCATTACTTGTAGAGCACGTTTTTGTCGAATTTTTTCTTTTGATTCTTCGGACAACTTTCTTCCTGTTGGCATTACCTGCAAGGCTCTTTTTGCACGAATTTTTTCTATGGTTTCTGGTGAATGTTTTCTGCTTGCTGATTTTTCACGTAATAGTTGTCTACCACGAGCAGTTATTCCAGTATTGCCGCCCATTAATCCATCCTCTGGCTTTAAATTAGCCCATTCTACAGATTCAACTATATTATTTTCTTGAGAAAAATTTAATGCAAATGATACAAGAGATTCTTTATCTGTAAAAAGTTGAGTCCAAACAGTAGAAACATTATTTCCATTTTTGGCTAGATGACGCAACCATCGGGTTCCGGAACCTTTATAGTTTACAGGATCTTTTTGTGCTGTTTTGCCAAAATATTTTAGTCCAGTGTTATTATGTTGTTTTATATACAACCAAGTGGGCTCAAAGTTCATATGCGTTGCTCCAGATATACGCATATATTTATATCAATAACTATGTAGATTTAAAACTGCCGCCGGTGATCTGTACTTCTACAACTTCTGCACCACGTGCTTGTTGTTCACGCAATTGTTCCAGAGTCAGCAACAATTTGGTTATGTCTGCGAGTAAGTCTTTGGCATCGCGCATGGGCATTATGAAATCTTTCTGTCCACGTGCTTCGTGTGCTTTGACTGAATCGACAAATCTATGTATGTGTAAACTCATTTTCTACGCAGGAATGGTAACAGTACAGGCGGACGCCAACCTGTGGGTTTCAATACCTTGCCATCTTCACGTTTGCGAACTTTGCCTGTTTCACGATCAATCTTGGCAAAGTTAGTGGCCATGACTTCTCGCCAAGCACTTTCACCGTCATATCCTGCTGAATGAATAGCATCAATTGTGACCACAAGGATGTCAATGAGTGCATCCAGTTCTGCTTCCATGTCATGTGCTTGTTGCAGTTCGCGGAATTCTTCCGCAATTAAATTTTTGTACATTGTGTACTGAGATTGGTTCATTGCGTCGACACTTTGGTCGCATGCTCGCATGAATTTTTCCATGTCACGAAAGGGATTTGTCACGTGCTGCCTCCTGGGTATGAAATGGACCTTGATATTGATAACGTTCCAACACAATTAGTTTTGGGTTGCGAATCAGTTTCCATGCGCGATGTTGTTTCACAGCATACCAACCTGCGGCATACCATGACTTTGATTTGTTTTCTTTTGTGAACAATGGCAATCTGTGCTTGACATCCCACATGGGGTTGAACGCTCTACAGCCTGTTTCAAATCCATGCACTTGGTCCGGCGCAGGCTTTGTGGTCTTTTCAGGTGGCGAGAATTCAATGTTGGCCTTTTTACGAACCATGGGAATGGTTTTAAATTTGCCAACTTGGTCATTGATACGCACAGTGTAGCCATCACTCTCGGCTTCTACCACACCAATCTTGCGATCATCTTGTTTCAAGATCCAATACTTTTTATCCACTATGGGTTTTGCTTCGATCATCCAATACTCCTTTGTATGTTTCGTTCAACCAGCGACTGATGGCATCTGCATAGTCACTGAGTTTGGTGAGTTCATATTTGCCACAGAATCTAAAAAATTGCGCACCTACCATGCCCACATCTCTATGACTAATCTGCTCACGTATGGCTTCATCTACCACAGCTTTGATCTCATCGGGCTGTGCAGTAAGATCAATCAAAGTGCGGTTGCGTTCATAATCTTCCAACACCTTGTGCTCGGACTGTTCATGATCTGACCAACGTTGCAACATGAGATTGTTCCACGCATAGCCACGACGGTCACGATCTTCAAACGCTTCTGTCAGTCCCACTTGATTCTTTGTGCCTTTCACACGCACACCTGGATAGGCCGAGAACACATTGTCACCGGGATCACCACGCATGCACTTCAAGAACAACACCCACTTCTGATAGTCAGTGGGAGGCACAAAGTTGGCATCGGCTTTGCCAACCTTGATCTTTGAGTTACTCTCAATAGTGAATGCCAAGTTTTTGCCTTTTGCGTCTGTGACACCAGCAGGACTGAACAAGTGATCATTGATGCCATTGTAGAGTTTGACATTGGGTGCAATCAACTGCACAAAGTCAGAATCTGAACTGACAATAACATGTTCGTCTTGGGGGTGTAAAGCAATCCAACGTGCAATGATGTCGTCTGCTTCTGCTGTGGCACAACGGATCACACTACAGTTGGTCTTTGTAGACAAGTATTTAGTCAGCTCATCATAGGTTTCCCAGAACAGCTTGTCCTCTTCTGCTTCGGTTTCACTCATCTGCCCACGTGCCACTGCACGGTTTGCTTTGTAGGGTTTATAGTGATCTTTGCGCCAGCTACGACCTTCCAGGGCGAATACCACATGATCAGCACCCAAATCACGTGCCACTTTGTTTGCACTCATCAAGGTCAAGTGCAGGGCAAAGCCCAATTTGGTCCATGTGTCAGCGGCACGATGCGCTTGGTGCCGCGCACGGAAAAACATGTTGCTAGTATCAATCAGTAGGTAGCGCATTTGTGTTCACCAAGTTGTGTTGTTTGATGTATTGTAACACATAGTTGGCCCAAAAGCAATGGCCTTTGGCATCAAAATGGTACCATTTTGAGGGCACATGCCCGTTTTGTTGCAAAATGGCATTGTAAGAACCCTGTCTGTTGTAAGGGTACATGTAACTGGTACCCCAAATATGTTGATTTTGGACATCACTGAAAGTGCTGTGCCCACTGTAAAACAAGTGAGGGATGTTCGACCTTTGCAGTTCGGTGTGTAATGTCCAAATCTTTTCATGACATTCCTGAGTTTTGATTGTCCAATCTACGTCAACCACAAATTGTTTGTATCGTTGTTGCAATTTTGCAGGAACCCAATCTGCCCCAGATGCATTGACCTGATACCATGTGCCGTTGTGCAACCACTCTTCTCGTTCCCAAGTGGTCCACTGTATGACCATGAATGTGTTGCTCAATTTGTCAGGGTTGTTGGCTATCCACTCTCTAGTGGTTCTGATAATGCGATCATTACTGCTGGCCGACTCTGCATCACAGACCAATGTACGGCCAAGATCACGTGCCAAATGTGTACACCAACTGGCTGCCAAGTTTACAGGATGTGGACGACGATCTATACCGTTCTTACCATCATCCACTGCAAATGCATCTGGCACAACTGCTTCTGCGGCAGCGGTGTGACTACAACCATTTGCATACAGTATCATCTGGGACTGGGGCCACCTGTGTCGTCTGCGCCCACTGGTTCCCATGACTCTAATTTCTTTTTCATGTCTTCTGCTGTGGCCACACGCTGACGCAGTTCACTGCTGCTGAATGAATGATCGCGACCATTGAAGTGTAGTTCAATATCACGCTTGTGACAAATCTCACGACCAGTAAACTCTCGGCCTTCGTATTCTACACCAAGTATACGTACATCAATAGGCAGGATCAACAACAGGTCTTCCAGATCTTTTTCTGTGTTGTACACCCAAACTTCATCCACATACTTGCAACCTATCAGTTGCAGTTGTCGTTCCACGATACTTTGCACTGGCCGGTTCTTGTTGGGACGATCCAAGGTGGGATCGTTTTGCAACGCACAGATCAAGTAGTCACATTCTTCCTTGGCTTCACGCAACATGGCAATGTGACCAGCGTGTAACAAATCAAAAGTGCTGGCAGTAAAGCCCACACGTCTTCCATCCATCATATCAATTTCCTTAACTTATCTCGGTGCGTCCGTCACCAATGTCACGGGTGTGTACATAACCGCCTGCTGAGTTGCGCATGGCTTGGTCTTGTTCCCATGTTTCCATCACAACGTGTCTGCATACATTTTGGAACCAACGATCCACAATGTCTGAGTCTGCGTCTGTGGGCTTCATCATGTAACCAGCCTTGACCAGGCGTGCAATGAATATCTCATTCCAGTCTAGTTCAAATGCACCTTGGTGCAAGTTGTTGGGATCAATGTCCATGTTCAAGATAGCCACATACGGTTCGTTGTTTTCGGTGGCAATTTGCTTGGCAGTTTTCTCAGGCGCCTTGGGTACACGAATAACTTTTTCCGCTACGGGTTTAGATTCTGGTTTTTTCTTAAATCTATCAAAGAATCCCATTATTTGCCCCATCCGTTGCCCCAAAGGTCAACGTGTAATCGTGGACTGTACCAGTAGCCACGTTTGAGTGCTTCATCGGCCACATTGATTCTGTTGCCATCGTATACACTGACCACACCTCCCACAGGCATCACAAACACAGGACCACCAAACTCACGCAAGCGATATTCATCTACTGCACGATCCAGTTCATCAAAGTCCGCAACTTTTTCTACCACAAACTTGAGATAGGTCACACCGTATGTTTCATAGTCCCACACAACATCAGGCTTGATAGCGTCCGCCCAGGACTCACCTGACACTGATAGTTTGGGACTGACACTGAATGTGATCTCACCAAACCAGTTGCGCAAGTAGTCTTTAAATTCCCGAGTCAAGTCTTGAGTACCATTGGTTTCAAATGTGATGTGTCGCAGGCCATGTTCGTGCAACACATCCAACAGTTCTGGATAAGCACGTTGCCAACCCAACAACGGCTCACCTCCGGTAATAACCAAGTGTACTGGATTGCCATTGGGTTGAAGCCAATGCCCATTGGGCAACAATGCTGTCATCCGGTCCACAAGTTGTTCTACTGTGTATGTGGGACTCAAGTGTTTGAAGTCTGGATGCCATGACGCATAACTGTCGCAACCTGTGTTCACCAGCGGCAATTCTTCAAATGTTTTGTACAACTCCACAGTCTTGGCCACTTCGTCTGCTTCTGTGCTCTTTTCACCAGGTTTGCAGCCAAACCCTGAACAGGTAAAGTTACAACCAAACATGCGCAAAAATACACTGGGCACACCAACATAGCGTCCTTCACCTTGTGCTGAATAAAATAATTCTGATACTTTGAGTTTCATGTAATTCCTATAGTCTTGTTACTGTGCTCATGCCTGAGCGGTTCTTTTGTAAGTCGGCAGTCTCTTGTGCTATTTTAACACGAGTTTCCGGCTTTGTCACCCAACCTGGTAATACTGCATCCAAATAGGTCAAATGCTCTGCAGGGGTAGGGTGCGGGTCATCACTGTGTTTCCATCCTACGGGGTACAACACTGTTTGATAACTGGGCATGATGTTATTTAGAACAGGTTGATACAAATCAAAAATATCTTGATCGCCTGGTGAATAATCAAACTGTCGGGGATTCATTATGTCACACATGGACAAAAACTTTGAGTTAACACCTGTGCAGTTTTTTAAAAAATTTGCAGTGGCCTTGATCGAAGCAATGTCTCGAATCAAGCATCCTCTTTCAGTGATAGCATCTCGAACATAGCCAGGATCGTATATTGGACAAGTAGTTATGTTGCCTAGTGTCTGCCAACGATCAGTATAGCGATCCTCACGCATGACATTGGTCCAACACACTACCACAGTATCACCAGCACCAAAATGATGACGCTGATCTGCTTCCATTATGCTGTTAAAAATATACTGATTGCCGGCGCCTGATTGACCCCAGTTTTCAAAATAGTCAAATTCTGGAGCAAGACAATCGGCCCAGGTGCTCCAACGATAGTTGGTAAAACTGCACCCGAATGCAAACAGTCTCGACATCACGCCACCAGTTGTTTTTTCTTCACTGAGAAACTGCCTTGTGCTTTGGCAGCACCTGCGCCTCGACGTGCACCTGTGAAGTCTCCTCCACTGACGCAATCCACAGTGGCTTTGCCAAAGTTTCTGCGTCTTGCAAAGTAAAACAACTCCAAGAATCGGTTGAAACTCATGGTCTTGTCTTCAGGAAAGTCCAAGCGATACACAGTAGTAGCCTTTGTTAACGGTCGATTGAAACTTAAATATTCCCAGATGTTGTAGTCCAACTTCAAGTTCATAGGGTACTGATTTCTGTCATCATACTTGATGTAGTAACTTCTTTGCAGTTTCATCAAACTGGCCAGCAAGTCTTCTGGCAAGTTGTAACGTTCCAGGAACTTTTCCAAATAGTCATACAATTGTTCCACTTGATTTTCTTGATGCATGTTCATGCTGGTTCTGTGAATAATGTTCCAACCGTGAATTTCTACACCAATCTTGGGATGATTAATGCGTCCAGTCATCATCCAATTGTTGAAGTACATGCGAGCTTCAGCTTCTTCTTTCTTCACCCAGTCATTGGTCATAAAGTATGCAAACAAGTCTTCGTAGTAGTCGTTGTAACTAACGTCCAAGTACTTGTTGACGAAACGTGCAACCAAGGTAGCAAAGCCATTGATATGAAACGTGGTCTGGAACCAGGCAAATATCTGTGCGTCCAACATCACCGGAGTGGGCATGTCTTTGGTACCTGTGATAACATCAATGCTTTCTTCAATGTGTTCCACACTGTAGCTGCCAGCAAAATAGTCTGTGACAGGTTGGCTGGTGATCTTGAACAGTTTCTTCTGCAACAAGTTCATCTCAGCATTTTCCAACAACTGTGCTTGGAATGTTGTGATGCCAGTGTGTTGATTTAACTCATACAAGGCATAGAAGTTTTTCTTCCATGACTCCAGCGTCTCCCCGGGCAAACCCAAGATCAGTTCTGTGTATGCAGGGATATTGCGTTGATCGCACAGTTCAAACACTTCGTTGAGCTTGTTCATTTCCATGTTCTTGCGACGAATGTTTTCCAACACGTCATGGTCCAGACTTTGTACACTGAGCGTAAGCCCTTGATTGAAGCCACGTGCATCCAACAGTTTCTTCACAATGTCTATGACTTCTTTCTTTTGATTCTTGGCCCAGGCTACTGAGAATGTTCTCGGTGAGCCAAATTTTTCCTGCATCTCAATGATCTTGTCTGCAATCATGCCATCACGTTCAGGATACATGCCAAAGTTGGCGTCAGTGATTGAGATCCAATCAAAGTTACGCCGCGCCATCCACTCTAGTTCAGCAAACACACGTTCCAGTTGAAATTTTTTGACCTTGTTGTAGGTCAAACTGCCCCAGTCGCAAAAGGTGCAAGCATAAGGACAACCACGATTGGTTTCCAAAGTGCCTTGCCATGTGACTTCGGGATGATCTGCAATCATCTGATCAAATATGCCCGACAAGTAAGGACTGGGCACCTGATCCAGAGTATCAATGCGTTCGGCATCTTGTGTTTTTACAGCAACACCGTTGCGATTGATCAACAAGCCAGGAATTGATTCCCAGTCTTTGGTTTCAAAATGTTCAAGTATACGTTTGAAAGTTATTTCGCCTTCGTAACAAATCACAAGATCCATGAATGATTCTTTACGGAACAAATCAGGATCAGTGATTGCAGGTTCTGGCCCGCCAAACACTGTTAACACACCAGGATTGATTTCCTTGATGCGCCGAGCCAACGCATAATTGTAACGATGATTCCATACATAGGTACTAAAAGTCACTATGTCATTTTGTGCCAACCGTTGTGCCAACGGTTCTAGCGCATCTCTACGCCATATCCACTCGGTGGCTGAAAAATTATCACGAATCCAGGGATCCTGCAGCGAATAACTCCATACCACGCCTGCCGAATATGGCAAGTAGTAGGCGTTGAATTCTTTTGGCCCTTGTTGAAAGTTGGGCTGAACAAAGGCTATTTTATATGACATTATGTATTTAAGTCATTTAGAAAAGTGTGCATGTGGATTATCAAACTGCACCATTTGCTTGTTTATATCATTCCGGGCTAGTTTTTCCCAAGGGTCTTGTGTGCCTTTGAAGATGTTTTCAAAGAACTCAATGCTAATGCCATGATCTCGCATGTACACAGCTAACTTGACACAGTCTTTATGACGCAGTTCGATCTGCGTTCGACTGTGGAAATCTGCTTCGTCAAATGGACGACCTTCCAGTGATGCGCGTTCTTTAAACGTGGTGTCATTGTTGTTGCCTGTGATGTCGGCACGGTCATGCAACACCCATACAGGTATGCGTTCCCAAATGTCCAACATGTAGGCCTGCTGACTGAGCCAGCCATCTTGCACACTGTGCGGAGAAATGTAACCCAACAATTCATACCACTTGCGAGGCAAAATTGGAAAAATGCTGTAGGGATGATCCAAGTGTGTATGGAATGCCAACAATTTGAACTGGCCTTCGTAACGCATGATCTCTGTGTTCCACCCCTGGGTCTCCATCACAGCATCATCGTTCCAGATCATCAGCCAGCGAGCATCAGTTTGTTCAGCCAGTTTATTGTTGTAGATGTGCAGTCTATGGTAGCCCAAGCGTTCAAACTGCATGGCAGTATAAGTAAGTTCTTGTTCGTCCAACCACGGCTGTAGTTCAGTTTTAAAATACTCAGTACCTGCCACATCATCATTGTCAAACGCAAACATCAACTGTAGTCGGTCTGGATGATCAGCCAGTTTGATCAGGCTGCGAACACTGCGGCCCAGGCTTTCAGTCCGGCCTCTTGTGGCCAGCAACATGGCAATATCGTAAGCTGGTGTCATGCAAACAAATCCTCATTCCATTCTCTATGGCCTTCTCTAAAAGCCATGTTTGATTGTGTTTCACGTACTTCCACTCGATAGCACCAAAGACGTTCTGCTTCACCTTGTCCCCACATATCTGGGATATAAACGCCATTGACATACTTGTAAAGATAGTCAGCGAGGGACTCGCATCCTAACTTTGGTAGTATAGTCAATTTCATAAGACCACGCTTCTCGGCTTCTTTATACCAATCAAGTTCCGGGTCATCAGAACTACAAAGCGTGGTGTGGTCAAACTGACTTTCCAATACTGACTTGAGTTCTTTTAGTCCGCCATAGTCAGCAGCCCAGTTGCGTGTGTCTAGGTTGTCTGTGCCAAAGTAGAACTTCATGGAGAAGCTGTATCCATGTATCAAGTTGCAATGACTGTCTGCCCTCCACTGACGATATGCGCATGGAAATGCATCGTGGTATTCTTTAGTACTAGTGTATTTGTATTGTCTTGCGGACATCCAACGGTGCCCTACTTGGTTTTGGTCTTGTGTCATGCTTTTTCTCCTATGTTAATTATAGCATAGGCGGCAGAGTTTGTAAAGCGGGAATGACGCCAAGACCGCTTAAAGAAATACTTATGCTGGTTGTTGGTAACCTGTGGCTTTGTAGTTGGCTTGCCCAACAATAACTCCGCGAACACCGCCAACGGGATCAGCACAGTCGCCGTGACGTCGGGGAATCAAATGCACATGTGGATACATCACAGTTTGTCCAGCGGCAGCACCACAGTTGATGCCTATGTTGAATGCATCACATTCACCAGCATCAACCATTCTACGACCTTCACGCATGGCTGTTTCAAAACAATCCGAGATCACTGCATCTGTGTTGTATTGTGGCACAAACAACAAGTGTCCTGGAGCCACAGGATAACGATCTTGAAACACAGCCACATGAAAGTCGCTGAGTCGGCCAACTTCCAAATCCCAAGGTGCGACTCCTGCTGACTGTGCTTGTTCTAATGTTTCATATTGCATTGATAATCTTTCTTTTATTTCCACGTCTTTTAATGTCTAAAGTGAAACAGTGCAAATTGCCAAACCAAAAATTCATGTGTCTAAATGGCGACACATGGACTGTGATGTTTTTACTCAAGAAAAAATCTTTTAGTGCTGGTGTAGCATGACTCATCACTATGTTCTGACTATCAACCACTATTACATTAGCATAAAAAATCACCATCTGTGTGTAGCCTTTGCTGTCTTCAAACAATCCAGCTAACTCGTGTGGCCCAAAATTTAAATAATTGTCATCAATGTAAGGCGTGATATCATAAATTGTTTTATTTTTCAAACACTTTGGTACAAATTCAGTGCCCACACAAAACACAGTGTCGTCGTTGGTCATAAAGAATCCATGATCCACATGCCCCCAGTTTTGCAGTATATTGTCTGCTGGCACAATAGTTTCGGCTGGCAAATTTTTATGCATCCATTCAAACCCCAACTGAGTACCTGGACCACGAGTGTTGGTTATCAATGTATCACCACATTTGAACATGGTTGCTGTATGAGTCAACAGTAGATTTCGATACAACTTTTCATAAACCAAAGTCCCACGATTGGCTACTGGATCCAAGTTTTGATATTCAAACATTTTATGCATGTCTCTCAACATTGGGGGCGGTTGACTGATCCAATTTGCACCAGCTGCAAACATTGTTTGAAAAATATTGTAGTATGCCAAACTATCCAAGTATCGATCCGGCATACTGGTGTATGTTTGGAAGATTGTGTCTCCATATACTAGATACTGATCTCTGGGCACCATGGGACTGAATGGTTCTTTCACAGTAAAACTAGCAAATTGAATTTCATTGCTGTATTTAAAAACTTTAGGACGATGTACCTTTGCACCCAAAGTTTGCAAAGTCTGTGCCAAATAATCCAAGTCTGATTTAGTTTCCGCTAGCATGGTATTAAATGCCGATCTTTGATCTAAAGGTATGCACCAGTCTAGGTCTCCAGGACTGTAACAATCACCTACTATGACCTCTTCAAGTGGATCCCATTCAGTCCATACACTCATTAGTGAGATTCCTCTTTTAGGCCAAGCCGCAGTTGAATACTATCCTCACTCGACTTTTGTCCGTCCCATGTTGCCATGATTATTCCTTTCTACCGCCAAACAACTGCAACAGATTCAAGAACAAGTTGATAAAGTCCATGTACAAAGTCAATGCACCACGTATTTCTGCACTGTCACTGGTCTCTACACTGAGTTCTTGGCGAATCTTTTGTGTATCATAGGCAGTGAGTCCCAGGAAGATTATGATTGCCAATGCTGAAATCACCATCTGCATCACAGTTGATCCAATAAAAATATTCACAATGCTGGCAATGATGATGGCAATCAAGCCCACAAACATAAACTTACCCACACTGTCAAGACTGCGTCGGGTAAAGTAGCCATAACCACTCATTACCCCAAACAAGATGGCTGCACCCATGAATGCACTCACAATCGATCCCATGGTAAACACCGCAAAGATCATGCTAAAACTCAAGCCCATCAAGGCAGCAAATCCATGCAAGCACAACTGTGCTGTGGATTTTGTGGGATTATTGGCCAACACATAACTCACACCAAATATGGCTGCCAAGGGTGCAAAGATAACAATCCATTTCAACACACCAGTGAAGAAGAATTGCAACAGTTCTGGCGTGGTACCAATCCAGTAACTGATCAGCATGCTGACCAGCACAGCCAAGCTCATGTGTCCATACACACGACCCATGGCCGAATTAATTTCTTCTGCTGAACGATAATTGCCAACATCATTGTCATTGTAGTTTGCGCCAAACATAATGTCTCCTTAAGTATCAATTTCCATTGAGTTCCATTCATTGATCACGTCAAGCATTTCTGCTTCTGTGTTACAAAGAATCTTGGCACTTTTCCAATCGTTTTCTTTGTCGCGACCGCCAACTTCGACCAAGAAGCCATTGTCGTAACGATTGATGGTGATTGATTCATTTACTTTGTCCAATTTAAGTAATTTCTTTGCCATGCTCTTTCTCCTTTAAGTTAATTCTGCTACTCGATATTGGCTGGCAGGATAGTGTTCCTGCAACCATTCCAACAACCCTGGTTCCCAGGGCAATTTGATTTCACCGGTTATGTTTGTAATGTGCATCATCTTGGTGCAAACTCCTGTTGTAACTTGATATTGTCCATGAACTCTTTTTTCACACTGTCGTCCGTTTTAAAGGCACCACGCAACACAGTGGTCTGTGTTAGGCTGGAGTGTGCCATGATGCCGCGATTCTCACAGCAGCCATGCACTGCCTGAATGTACACACCAACGTCTTTTGACGCAGTTGCTGCCATGATCTCGTTGGCAATGTCTATGCACAGTTCTTCCTGTAGCGTACCGCGACGGGCACACCACTGAGCAATGCGTGTGTACTTACTAAGTCCGATCAGTTTCTCTGCCGCAATAATGCCAATATAAGCAACCCCAGCAACGGGTTGGTGATGATGACTACACATACTACGAAGTTCACTGCGAACCACGAGCATGCCTTCGTAACGGTCTGCTGAATCATTTGGAAACGCTGTACAATCTGGTGCTTGTTCATATCTTCCTGCCATTATTTCGTTGTAGTACATTTTGGCCAAACGTCGAGCTGTGCCCTTGCTATTAGGATCTGTTTCACGATCAATCAGCAATGCATCTAACACACCCTCAAACGCCACTGTGGCTTCGTCAATGAGTTTTTCTTTAATGGCATCGGTCATGTAATCGCTGATGTTGTCGCCGGCCCAGAAGCGGCGACCTCGGGCTGTCATTTGTTCTCTAAGTATTTGGGATAAATTTTTTTCTTGCATTATAACTCCAGTGTGTGATTGTACACTATTTAGATCTTGCAGTCAAGTGGTTAAGGAATCAAATACTCGTATGGTATTGAAAACCTGGCGTCTATTTGTTCGAAAGTATACAAGCAGTTGTTCAAAGTTGGCTGCTAATCTTGGTTGCAGTTGTTTACGCAGTGCTTCACAATCTGCCAAACTGTATTGATTGTTGAGTTGGCTGATTAGGTCATATACGGATTGATGTCTTTGGGTTTCATCCGGTATGGCATCATATTGGTGACCACCAAGTATGTCATCAAACGTATCAAACCCCAATTCCCTGACATGTTCAACCAATCCTGGCACACCATACCATATGGGAATCTGACGTTGCATTATGGCCTTCCAAGTCTTTTCAGTAAGAAACACACTGCGCCATTGTGGCGTATTGCCACAGTATTCAGTTTGACTACTGGTTTCAGCTGCGATATTAAACAAACAAGAATGAAATTGGGGATTGCTGATATCAAACTCTTGCACTCGATCTGTCAACACACCGTCTACTAACAATGGCAAATCAACATCTACTACGTCACGATACTGATTGAGGCCGTCACCTGCGCTAACGCCAAAACTCAATCTAACTGTGTCTAGCCCTATGTGATCCAAAAAGAAACGTGCCAGCCTTGCTCGGTTAAGGGAGGGTCTACGCAACAAACACAAGAACTTTCGGTCAAGGGCTAGATCAAAGTTGTGGTTGAGTTGATCTAACCGGTACTCACTGCGATGGATCAACCATGTGGTAAAACAAACTGCAGGATAAGGCAATCGATCAACATTTACGTGTGCATTGAACAATACCATGAATCGGTCTGGATGTGATTGTAACAACATGCGAGTCAGTGGCCCGATGTCGTCTGGCCCAAATCCTTCATCCAGGAATGACAGTATGATTTTGCTTTGAGCGAACTCTTCAGCAGTGATACCACTGCAAATGCAATCCTTCACAATTTGGCTTGCACAATAATCTGGTGTATGCATTTCTTCCGGTTGATAATGCGAAGCACCGTATTTCAGCATGCCTGGTCTATTGCGAATTATGCAACTCATTCAACTATGCGGGTTTGTCTACAATCTGGATAAGGGACCTGACGTGGCGGTTGACTAATATAATCTTTCAACAACTCTAGTCCACGTTCGGCTTCTTCAATAGTAGGGCGATAGTGATAGCCCACTCGAAACTCTGTTTGTTCAACCCAAGGGCTCACAGTCAAATCACGTCCATCATATCGCATGCGCAACAAGGCTTGGTACGCTGTTTCATCATCCAACAGTATGGCACCGCCGCGACCAATAGCCAAAGGCTTGTCGTGCCCAAAGCTCACGCATTGCATTTGACCAGGTCGGTACATGTTGGCTTCCAGCCTACGTGCTGAATCCCAGATGCGTGTGAGTTCAAACTTGTACTCTCCGGTCCATTGTTGACGATGTGGCAATGAATCTGGATAGTATTCGTAGCGGATGCCCAGCTTGTGCATGGTCATTGGAATGCTTAAATAAGTGTACGGGGTAAACGTACAATTCCGTATTTGATCATGCCGCAGGCATAATTCAATGGCGTGTGTACAACAATCAGTCATGATTGCACGTGGTGCACCAGTAAACTCTGCCAACGCAGTTTCAAATGCCAGTATCTTATCGAACATACCAGTTCCAAGCATGTTGGATCATGTGATCTAATTCAAATTGTTTCCACCCCGTGGCAACCATGCCAAACTTGGCAGCACTTGCTGTGAGCACAGCAGGATCTCCTGGCCTGGCCGCTCCCAACACAACTTTTAATTTTTTTCCAGTTATGCGTTCGGCAGCGGCAATGATTTCTCGATTACTGACGCCGTTATTGTTGCCCAAATTGTATACACCAGTTGGGATTTCGGCATCCAAGGCCATGACATGTGCTCGAGCAATGTCTTCCACATGCACATAGTCACGCACACATGTGCCGTCTGGGGTGGCAAAGTCTACGCCATTCAAGGTGAATTCTGCATCATCTCTCAAGGCTTCCAGCACTCTGGCAATGATGTGTGTGGCACCTAATTCTTGTCCGTGTCTTGTCTTACTGTCAGCACCACAAGCATTGAAGTAACGAAATGCCACGTAGTCTAATTTGTAGGCAGTGTGATATGCTGCCATGATCCGTTCTACCATGAGTTTGCTGTCGCCATAAGGAGATATGGGCTCACAAGGATCCACTTCGTGGCAGGGAGTCATCACAGGTTCACCATACACTGCGGCACTGCTACTGAAAATAACTCTGGTCCGGGGCATGCTGCTGCGCACCTGATCCAACAGTGTCAAGGTATTGACCACATTGTTTTCAAAGTAACGCCCAGGATGTAGGATGCTAGGTCCAACCAGACTGGTGCCAGCACAGTGAATGATGGCTTGGGGACCATGTACCAATAGTTTTACCAAAGAATCTTTGTCAGCAAACTCAAGTTCAACATAATCGTGAAACACTGATCGTAATCTTTCTGGGCACTTAGCTTTGTCGATGCCCACAACACGGTGTCCCAAGTCAGCCAATATTAGTGCAGTCTGGCCGCCAATGTATCCAGCAGCGCCTGTTACTACTACAGTTTTTTTCATGACTCAACCTTAACTACGTGATATTTAGCTTCAGCCACATGGTCACGGTATCTCGCACCTGCCCTATTCCAATGCTCACCAAGACCAAGCAGTATATCAACCACACGGTCAACAGTGCCATTGTTCCAGTCAGATATGAGACCCATGTTGTGATGAGGTTCTCGCAGGAGATTTTGCATCTTGTGATATGCATCATCAATGCTCCACGGAACGTACAGTCTGTTGGGATCGTTGGCAAAGGTTTCGGGGAATGACCGGTATGCCGGATATAACACATTGCAGCCGATAGTGTCAGCCTCACTGACCGTATTGCTGACCCAATCTTGTAAAGCACAGTTGAACAAAACTCTAGTGTTGTTGAGATGATCATAGTATTCATTCTTGGTGATGTTGTCGTAGATTTTCAACTTGCCAGCTGCCTCCATGACCCTGGCACGTGTCACATACTCTGGGTTGTTGCTACGCAATGGCCCACCTGAGTAGATGGCAAACTCGCATGGCTCGCTAGTAAGTTCACCATACATTTCAATGAGGTCCATGAAGAAGCCAGGTTGCTTTTCTTGATCAAAACGTGCGGCAAAGCCCACACGGTGCGGACGATCTGCAAATGGTCGAATATTGTCGCTACCGCCAATGCGTTCTAACACTTCCTCTTTGCCAAATGCCAAACCTGAGATGTTGTAGATAGGAGCAGTCCAACCAGCAATACGCATGTGTGCAATCATTTCTTCGTTGGTTGCAAGAACTCCACCATTAGATTTAGATACAATTTCATTGACCATTTGTTCATATAAACTCATCCACTTACTCATGCCCCACACATGCACAAAGTCATCGGGGTCAATGGCCTGTGCTAGACAGCGTACATAAATGCGAGGACGTTGTTCTGGGGGAATCTGGTCCATGATGTATGGCAAACTCTCAATGCCAGGCTGGAACATGTCTTCAAAATAGATCACATCTTCATTTGTGACTTCACCTTGTTGCATGAGTCTGACCAAGTTCATCATCTGGCTCATGCCAAAGTAACTGCGTCCGTGTGCATCCAGCACTTGTCCCACAACAATCTTTTGACTGTTGTCTAGGGTCAAACCCGGCACATAAACCACGTCAAGACCTCGACGTTCAAACACACGTCGATTCCACTCTGTGAGTTGCAGTGTGTAACGGGCCTCATAACTTTCAAGGCCCATGTAGTATAGTTTTCTCATATTTTATACTTTCTCTAGTAAATTGTAAAGTGTTTTAGAATCAGTTGGAAATGTGTTTAATTGGTCACATCGTATCTCGTAACCTAATGATCGTAAACGTTGTTGTACAATAGCTTCAGAAATCACGTTAACTGGATTCCATGTGAGATCCTTATTACTCACCGTGTATGAGACAATTTGATTTAACAAATCAAACTCGTCAACAATGTATTGTTGTTTATTGCGCCATTCTAGACTAAATTCTTCGAGTCCTGATTTTAACGTAAGCTCACAGTGATTGATAATTTTTTTCATAGTTGGAACAAAATCGTTTAGTACATCTAAGTGATCAATTTTTATAAATTTATTATCAATTTCATATTGGGACTGTATCCACTCTTGTATCCAAGAAACATAAAACAAACTAAACCATTCTCTCAGTTCCCATAACTGCATGTCCTTATAGTCGGTATAACAAATATTCCAATTTTTAATATTATGAGTATTGTCGCCACAAAATATTTGTAGCCCCGCATTAACTTTTTGTCCTGCGGCTATTTTATGATATTGAAACAAAATATTTAATTCAGCACCACTAAGCGAGTTAGCATGGAGTAACACACATTTATCTTTATGATAGTTTACATGCTGCCTTTTTATTGTTCGAAGTATTTCAGGAAAATGTGTATCACAAAATGGATAGATTGACGTTGTTATTGCATCGGTGCACAAGTTGTCAAGGCCTATTAATTCTTTGTGTTGCCTTGGATGAAATTCTTTTGAAAAATTATGCATAGAACCATCTGAACATATAGATATATCGTGTAACGCACTGTATTCCTTTGTGAAACATCGTAACACATATTCAATGGTCGATCCAAACATACCTGGAACAAAGAACACATGAATCATTTAACTACGATGGCCTGCAAAGCGACGAGTGTCCTCATCCCACATGTTCTTGGCATACTTGCCAGCATGCCACTTGCTGAACTGTTGCCAGGCGTAGGTTTTGAAGTTGTACAGATCCGCTTCGTTGTAGCGGTATCCATAGTCCTGGCAAAATTCCAGATACACTTCAAGATCGTCTTGGATCTCACGTACTTTGGGGTTGGGTTTGAATGTGGGTCTTGCCATGTTGTTCTCCTTAGATAACAATATTGTTGAGGGGTCTAGTGATTTCGTATCGGATCAGTGCGCCGTTTTCTCCGTCTTCGGAGACTTCGATCCACACCGCTCGACTGGGATAGCGACCGGCTATTTGTATATATAGGTCGTCTGCCATCATCTCACAACTTTTGTAATCTAGTTGGAGAGTTCCACTGCGGTAGAGATTTTCAAGCCAGCGTTTGAATTGGATAAATTCAATATCGCGATCATTGTGTACAACATCAATCCACACCCGGAAATGGAACATGTGACGATGAGGATTGGCAAGAAACGAAACGTCATATTCATCACCTGTGGCCAGTGCAGGATCTGTGGCAGCCGCAGGATATCTGTGCATGCCTTCCTTTTGAAACGTGACCCAAATTTTTCTTTGTGCATGTTGCATTATCCTGTCTACCACTTCACGTTGTTCTTGATTCATGATTTCAAACTTTCAAATGTCACAATCTTGCCCAAGGCATCACCAAGGTCTTGATCTGGATGTACAATGTGTAACTCACAGTGATGTTGGTCCTTGCGTTCATCATATCTGTTGATCTCTACCAGTACGCCGCCATTGGCACGATACACAGTGAAATTCATTCTATGCCGACTACTGCCAATGTCTTGCCGGTCTCTTGTGATGCTGTTTGATAATCTAGCTACCTCACAGATTGTTTCTTCACGGCTTGTAATGCGTTTGGCACGTTTTAATATCCAGTTGTCAAGCCATTTCATAGTTTCTTATCACCTTTGTAATCATCCCATGAAGTAAATGTCTCACGGCTCATTAGGCTGTGCAGACTGTGGCACCAGACGCCGGGATTGGTAGCGTCAAAGTCCTTGTCATCTATTTTTAACATTGTATTATAATTCCACAGTTTTGTATACGGTACACTTACTCGAATCTGTGGAACGAAGTTGCGGTAATCACACAAGCCGCCTTCATGGAATTCCTCCACTGCCGAGATGGGAATATCCAAAGTGCAAAGGTAACCACGTGTCAAAAAGTACGTGATCATGCTTTCCCACTTGCGCCACTCTTCGGGAGTTTGAGGATTGAAACTGTGGTTGGCACCAAAGAATATGTGTTCACAACCTGCCATTTTGGCAGCAATACTATCAACAGATTGTATGCCTACAACAAACAATGTTTGCTTGCCAAATGCCGGAGTGCGTTCTACTTCTGTCCCTGTAAAGAAATCAACTTCTGCATGTCCTGCTCTATTCATGTTGTGGTTCCCAACGTATCAAGTTTATTAGAATCAAAATCTTCTTGTTCAGTTTGTTCGTATTCAAACAGTGCATTGAATTGTGTACGTGCGTTCTTGGTTTTCTTACCTTTAAATCCACGTGTGCCCACAATCTCCATCCAGTAATCATCATAATATTCAATGATGGCTTCTGAATCTTCACGTGTGGGAGCGGCAAATATGGCTTCCACAATGTCTTCAAACTTGGCATAATCCCCTGTGCTACGGCGCATCATAGCAGGGTGTTCTCCTGCATCAAAGCGACGATTGGCTTCTTGCACAGCAGTCAAGTGCATCCACACATTGTGCCCCATCAGCAATGCATAACTAAAACTGTCCCAACTTGTCTTGCCCCACTTGCCATTTTTGTTGACATCTGGCAGCACATCATACATTTCTGGATCTCGGAAGTTTTCTTCTGTGAGTACAACTCCGGGCTTGGGTGTACCTGCTTTGTAAATGCAAATGTCTTTCATTGTAAGCATGTTGCTGAGCGGCGAATCTTCCCAGCGTGGGTAAATGCCATCTGCTACAATGCCATCTGACCACTTGCGTGTGTCTGTGGCATACTTCTTGTCGTCAGCACTTGGCGCCATGCGATACGACCACTTGGAGTCATGTTCAAACACATTTTCAAAGTACACCTGTCCATTGGCAGTAGCGAGGAATGGGCTGGCACAATCAAAGGAGATAGTAAATTCGGGGTTAGCGTATTTTCTAACTGCTCTTTGAATCACGGTGAGTAGCACAGCCCATTCCAACTTTGAGGTGCCCAAGAAGTGCATCCAATCGTGTACGCCTGGCTGCAACAAGCCATCATACTTGAGTGCAATCAGTCGCTTGAGTACCAAGTGTACATCGCACATGTTCTGTCCACCCATGGCCCAACCATCAAAGTGTGTGTCTGGATATTGCACAGGGTCACAGTATTGTTTCATGGTTTGGTACCATGTTTCTGCTGACGTGTGATTATCACCTTGCAACACATTCAAGAACTTAGCACCACCATTGGCTTTGCCCCGACGGTGAGCCATAAAGTATTCATTGTTGTACTTGGTGGCGTCTACTGCTTCTTGCAGTGTTTTGATACCACAGGCATCGCTGGCTTTTTTGTCATGAATAACCCAGGTAGGGATATCAAGAATCATGCCATAGTCGCTGATGGTATCCAGCCACTTCAAAATACTACTGCGTTTCTTTTCTGCTTTGGCACAGCCCGAGTTGGCTTTCCAGTCGCCTTCCCACAAGCCTTTGGCAATCTGGAATCCACCAGAGTCGCCAAGCATGAACGTGCCTGACTCGCGATTGCGAACCATGTCTTCTGACCAGTCCTGCTTGGTCAAATCCAAGTTGGCATGCCCGCCTGAATACAATGACCACTTATACGGAAACAATGCTTTTTGACTGTTGAGCCAGTTTATTTGTTCCATATCAGTCAGCCCCTGGGGAAATCTTGCAGGGTCTACATACAGTTCGTTGCGTTGCTTGCCTACAAAGGTGGCATAAAAGCCAGATATAGCTGGTAAGAACACAGCGTAGTCAAGTTGTTTGGCGGTTAGATTATCTTGCAATTTTGCCCCACTTGATTTTTAGCCATACACGTTCCATGATATAATGAACAGCAGCCAACACAATGTGAATAATCACTGCATTGCCTAGGCCAGTCCATAAGGCAGTGATCAACATGGCAATGATCCTATAGCTTATTGTTCTTGCAACAGTACGTGTGTGTGTTTCTGTCATTATTTGCTTTGTGCAGGCAAGATGTAGTTGTAAACAGCCACACCTGAATCCACTGTGATCTTGGCAGCACCATCGTCGCTGATGCGAACAGTTTTGTCTCCAGTCAATGCCATAATGGCTATGAACTGCGAAGCTGGCCACGACCAAGCACGTTTGAGTTGACCATTCACACCTGCGTGAAACACAAAGTTACCAGCGTGTGTTGAATGATCACCAAAGAAAAACTTCAAGTCGCCATTTTCAGTCTTTGCCTGGAAGTTGGGCTCTTCAGCATTGGCCTGTGCCTGCATACGCAATCGTTGAATTGCAGCCACAGTGGGTTCAAATTCAATTTGCCAGGCAGCCCCTTTGAACTTGGGAGTTTTCAGTTTGTCGTTCACAATCTCTGCTGCCATAAAACGATATGTGTTACGGAAGTCACCTGTGGCATTTTCAAACTCAATACCATCGGGTGCGCCAGTGGCTTTTTTGGTCAACGCAAGTTTGGCATTTTCTCGGTACTCCGGCAAGTTTAACAAAATTTTCAACTTGTTTAAATTGGGCATGCCAAATGTGCCAATAAAATCTGGGTGCGGATTTTTGAATTCGCCTTCTAACACCACACTCAAGTCTTCTGCCACACCCACAATTGCTGTGTTTTTGTCGTTGCCGGTGATCTTGATCAAGTCAATGCAGCCAAGATCGTGTGTGTGTTCTACCAAGTCTTTAAGATAATCTCTCATGCTTACTCCTATGTTGTATGATTATATAGATTTTTTTACTGATTAGCAATTATTTTGGCCAGGCTCTGTCCGCCTCTGACTGATTCAACTTCGCCAGGTCGGCGTATTTCCATCCAGCACACATTGCCTGTGCCACGTTGATAGTGAGTGATTTCAAACCCGGTATTGTGGCAATGCTGTCGGATTACCTTGCCGGGTGTATAGGTCATCAAACTACTTTCAGCCAAGGCGACACCGTGCGCCCAGTCGCAGTCATTGAAGGTAAAGATGGCTACGCCGCCAGGTCGCAAGCACTCAAATAGGCTGGTTATATATCTGCACATCACACCAATGGGCTTGTAGTTGAAGTAGTTGTAGGCCAGCACAAAGCCAAACTGACCACGCGGCAGTTGCCACAACGGATCATTGTTGGTATAGTCATCGATCACGTAGGGTCGTAATCTCCGCTGATAGCCCGGATTAAAAGCATCAATGGCAGGCTGCAACAAATCATTGTGTTGATCCACTAGATACAACGGATCAAGTGGCACAAGATCTTCAATAAATTTTTCCTGTGCTGGCCGAAAAATCATTCCAGGTGTGCGCCAGTCGGTGTATCGCAACACACGACCTTTTAATATCATGGCATTATCAGCATCAATGGTCATGCGCCGTGATAGAATGTAATCTGTGGTTTCGAATATCATTTCTTGTTCGTACAACAACTGGCTGGTTTGATACTGCGCTGCCTCTGCTGTGGCAATTTGATCGCACACTGCCAAACGCAACTCATCTAATGACTGTTGTGCGTGAATAAAGTGTTGTGAAATCTGGTCTACAGTGTGACAAAATGCCTTGCTGCGTTCGCTGATTTGCACAGCATGATTGGCTACAACATGATTGATTTCATGAAATTTTTTGGCCAATGGATCATGTTCAGCTGTGAGATTCACACTGTCCAACAAGTTTAAATAACCAACCAGTTCGCTGAGTTTCATTCAAAAGAAAATAGTGATGTAAATGTGTTTTCTGTGTTGGTGGCAGCAGCCAAGTCCCAATCCAACACGCCCAGCAGGTTGTCAATCTTTTGATCCACCACAGTGGCTTCCATTTCTGTGTCATCAAAAGGCAAATCTTTGAACCATTGCGGCAAGTGCATTTCGTCTGTGGGATAACCAATTGAAGTCCAGCCCAGCGCATTGCTTCTGAGTTTGCACACAATGGTTTTCATGCCATCAACAATTTGCATACTGTAGTTGTCTGAGTTCATTCTACGCAGGTTGTTCCAGTTCATGGCCGCACGCACATGCCCGGGCATGTTGGCTTTGCCCAGGCGTGCTTCTTCCTTGCTGTACTTGGTCAAGTTGTTTACACGCTTGGGTGAGCCTTTTTCCCAGCCTGGACGCTCTTTGAATTCATACTTGAACTCACGCACACGTTCAATGATTTCGTCACGACCAGCACCAGCTAGCACTCGATTTAGAATTTCCAACAGGAAGTCTTGAATAACCTTGGGAGTATCTGAACGTTTCAAGTCCAGGCCAGTGGCTTTGGTCTTGCCAATGGCGCCGTTGACATCCAGACGTTTGTTTTCAATGTCAATGGCATTGACAGCATAGCGTTTCTTGGTGATAAACAAGCCACGGTCCGCCACTGTTTCACGTCCGGCCCGGATCAACTCGCCCATGTTTCTAGGGCAGTGAAAAGCACGTTCCATAAACGCTGGGAATGAGTCGTTGACCTGATCAGCAATGCTATCGTACAGTTGTATGCAAATTTCCTTTGACCATTCCATGCGGCCTTCGGCAACTTCTTGTTTGAGCACAGGCCATGCTGAGAAGTAGCATGAGTCTGTGTCGCCGTAGATCACTGCCCGGCCCACATGGTCATATTCGCCTGTGATACACTCATTCAAGTGTGCATCCATGTGCCGGGCAATGTTTCGACCGGTAAGGGTTGTGCTTTGGCCAATTCGCTTGTCAAAAAACCTACAACCAGGATTAAGAATAGCACCATACAGGCTGTTGAGGTTGATCTTTTTAACCAACTGACGTTTGTCCCAGAAAGCAATTTCTTTGGCATCTTTAGCTTCTTTCTTTTTGACCTGCATGTCTTGGCGTTCAGCATACCAGCGTTCCAGCAGGCCAGGAATTACACCTTTCTTTTCGTAGGTGAATATGGTACCGTTGGCACTGAGTATCCAGGGCTGATTTGAGTCAAACAACATGTACCAAATTTCGGCACCCGAGTGTACAGTCTCTTCACCTGACTGCCAGTCAATGGTGATCTCTGTGCCACGTTGCTGTTCCATCACTGCGGTGTATTCTAAACTGGCAAACATGCCTTCCCATGCAGCCGCAAACGAGTCACCCCGAGCCATTTTGTCTCGAATGTATCGGTCAGTCATCACCGGACGCAGTTGACCTATGATGGTTTCTGGTCCCATGTTCAAGGCACGAATTGCTGACGGATATAGACTGTTGATGTCCACTGAGCCAATCCATTCATGTATGCCCTTTCGAGGATATGCCACATAAGCACCTGCTGCCTGTGTGTCCTCGTCAGTGAGTCGTTGTTGGCGGTTGGGCACAACCATGCCACGTTCATGTGCTTCGTTGATAATGGCCTGTTCTGTCACTGCCACAGCACCCATTGTGGTGGCCAACAGCACTGTGTTGGCATGTGCCAGTTCACTTGCCAGTTCCAAGAAGCGTAATTTCCGGTCCAGTTTGTCCAGCAACAAGGTATCTTGCCGGTTGTATTCAATAAAGTTACGAAAGTGTTGGTTGTACAACTGATCCAAGGTGCCTTCAAACTGTGTTTTGCGTTCGCCCAGTTCGTATTCGGCAATGGCATCCAGGCTGTAACTGTGACGTTCTTCATAAGTGTACTTGCGATACAGTTGCATATAGTCCATATGCACACGGCCCACCAAGTCGTAAGTTTCGTTTTCAGCACCAAAGCGTTCAAACACACGTTTCTTGGGAAACTGCCCCCACAAACAAAAACGTCGGGTATCATCTTTGCTGAGCACTCGAGTGATACGATTCACTGTGTAAGGTATATCATAACCTTCCGAATTCCAGCCACTCAAGATGTCTGCATCTTCGATCAGATCCAGGAACATCTTCAACATTTCTGTTTCCGACTCACACAGCACAGTGTTCTCAAATTCCGCACAAATCTCACGAGCGGTCTCTGCACTCATGTGGCGTGGTGCCACCACAAGTGTAACCAGTTGCTCCAACCAATTCAAATATACCGATATAGCAGTGATGGGATTGAAAGGATCTGTCACAGGCGAGAATCCACGCACAGGATCAAAAGCAACTTCAATGTCAAAAAAGGCTGTGTGTAAGGTAGGTGCGTCTTGATCTCGATAGTTCTCTTCAAAGCAACGAAATATGGGATTGATATCCGATTCATAGATCTGTCGCCCGCTTTGTGCTCGAACTTCCTTGCGAAACTCTTTGTTGTTGCGTGTGCTGAATCTCGACACAGGTGTGCCGTAGATGCTCTGGAACTTGCCACGTGGGTCATCAAAATAGAACACATAATTGGCAGGATATTCCTTGTACTGCCGTCGGCCATCGCGGCGCTCTACCACGTGAATGCGATCGTGCTCACGATCAAACAAGGCGTCGATATAGCTGATAATAATTCTCCAAAATTAGTAATATTATATAAATATTTATGTAGATGCTTTTTACAGGATA
>Ga0247834_1002707_pt1 | contig 25903 bp, 23 predicted proteins | sample LaCruzMarch2015__8_FD_187118 | JGI IMG/M metagenome (GOLD analysis project Ga0247834, IMG submission 187118) | Freshwater microbial communities from meromictic Lake La Cruz, Castile-La Mancha, Spain - LaCruzMarch2015_12m | ecosystem: Environmental > Aquatic > Freshwater > Lake | place: Spain...
TCCTCATACTTGGGTACAAATTGTTTGATGATGTAATAAAGGTTCTTAAAATCAGGAACTTGATTGATATCTCGCACATTTTTTTTGTTAAGGGAAACCTTGCTTTTGTTTTTATCGTAAATTTTCAAATCGCTGTTCAATTTATAAAGATCCTCGTTCATGAATCGTTTCAGGTCATTTAATGTTTTTCCAGCACCTTCACCTTTTTCATCAAATATTTTTAAAAATGTTTTTAATATCCAATCACTGTATTGACCAGCATATCCTGCTCCTTTTTCCATGTCCACTTTGCTGAAAGGATCTGCTCCTATCAGATTGTCCATGGTTTCACTCAGAAACTCCAAATAAGCTTTGTATTTGGAATTGGTTTCTGTTCCTTTTTTAAAATCTTCGTAACTGCTGGGCAGGTTGCTTTCATCGGGCCATATGTGCAAAAGCTTGGCGTAAAATAATGGAACATACTTGTTTTTTAGAAAATCCAGACGATCCACATTTTCCCTCAAAACATTACGTTCATAGCTTTCCCGTATGTTTTGCAAATCTTTTCTCATACTTGTTATTATTTATAAAATTACAGCTTTGTCAATGCTAAAGACTAGGTTGCATGCTGCCTGCAGCTGCAGGCAAAAATGCGGTGTTGGGCATGGTGGTGGCATCCATGCCCTTATTCTTTACAAAATACTTAAATGGCACAATTTTGCGTTTCTTTTTTGACTTTTTCACACATCTATTTACAATGGCTAAATACAGTTATGTCAGAATCTTACCAACCATATTCACGCAGCAATTCTGGTTATAATCCATTTAATATGTTTTATTACTATACATATAGATTCAAAGTGCAGCCATTGGTTTTTAAACTGAACAACATATTGGTGGATGAAACCATTGTTGAAAAATTAGAAAAGAAAAAAGCTGAAAAAATATTCGATAGTAAAATGGATTATCGCAGCAAAAAAAATGATAAAAGGGACATTTTCACAACCCAGATTTATTATGTGTACAAAGATGCATTGGTTTGTTTGGATTGCACAAAAGATGATGATGATGATTTTATATCTTCAACTGCAAACAATGAAACGTTTGAGGAAAAGATGCAGAACAAAAGTTTTTGGGTGCAGATTTTATATACGGACACCACTACATTGGAAGAAATTAGAGGAATGTTTGAATACAAAGAAAATATTAAAAAAGGAAATGTGTTTTTAATTTGTCAGGATGGAATTGAAGGAACATATTTGAAAAAATTTGATATTAAACTTCCAAACCATGATATTGATATTGAATTGAACTATGGAAAAGAATTTGTAAAAAAATATGATAATATTTTGCAAAAATTAAGAAATGATAAAAAATCAGGATTGATATTGTTTTCTGGTGTTCCAGGAAGCGGTAAAACAACCATTGTTAAAAATTTGGCAATGAATATTGATAAAAAAATAATTTTTGTTCCACCTGGCACTGTGGATGTTATCACAACACCTGGATTTTTGAATTTTATGCTGGATCATAAAAACAGTATTTTGCTTATTGAAGATGCTGAAAAAGTGATACGGAGCAGGGAAGGTGAAGGCAGCAATCCTGAAGGAGTAAGCAACATTTTGAATCTTACAGATGGTTTTCTTGGAGATTGCTTAAATCTCTTTATCATAGCAACTTTCAATACACCCCGTGAAAAGATAGACAAAGCTCTTATCCGAAAAGGTCGTCTTGTGGCAGAACATCATTTTGATGAATTAACAGCAGATCAAGCCAATATTATTTTGAAAAAAATAGGAAGCAAAAGAAAAGCTGATAAGAACATGACTCTTGCCGAAATATATAATGAAGAGGGCGGTATGGAAGAAAATTCACAAGAAAAAGAAAAGAAAAGGATTGGTTTTTAATCTAAAATAACCCTTCGTTTTGTGTAAATATTAGTTAATGGCGCTCAAGAATTTTACACAATTTAGCCCCCAAATAGTATTATCCGCAACTGACTTTTTGGTGGGATATCGCAATCTGGATGAAATACGCACAGATCTGGATAGCATGTCGTTGGGTGTTAGTGCTCTGCTCATCAGCAAGGGCTTTCTGCCTGGAACAACATTAGGAAGCATAAAAAGAAAAAGTTTTCAATATACCATTGTTCCGGGCAACAATCTGAACGCAGTTAGTGGCACAGACGACTACGGAAACATTTTAAGTTATACAGTCAATCAAGTGGAAGTGTATCGGAACGGTTCTCATTTGGTTAATAGCCAAGATTATTTGGCCAATAACAGCACACAGATACTGAATCTGAGCACACTTAATTTTGGAGATATCGTGCAAGTGGTGGGACTTAGTGGAATTGGCGTAACACAACAAAATACGTTGAGCGGATTTTTAGGCAATTTGGTTCAAACAAATTTCCGTTATAGTGTGGCTAGTAGCAACACTATCACACCCGGCAGCACTGTTATCAGTGGATCTGATGATTATGGAGCTGTTCTTAGTTTCAAAACAAATGCTTTTGAAGTTTATCTGAACGGATCTCATTTGGTGCGAGATTATGATTATACTTCCTATAATCTAGGAACAAGTTTCACATTAGCATCTCCTGTATCAAATGGTGACAGTGTGAACGTGGTTTCATTAAGTTCGGTCACAACATCACAATTGAGTTCAATCAGTGCATTTAGTGGAATCAGCAAAATACTAGCAGGAGATAGAACCGCAATTTCCTCTTCTACTGGAAATGTCACAGTATCTTCACAAACATGTATTAGTGATATTCTTGTTCCAAGTTGGACAAATGCTAATCATATTTCACAATTCAGCTTGCTACAAGATTATCTATCAGCAGTTGCTGCATCTAATACAAGTGCGGCCAGTGCAGTTTATATATCATATTTTGGAGCAAGTACTTATGGCGGAGGATCGTCCCAAGTCACAGCTCAGGGAATATTAGGTCCGAATGGAAAGATATATTGCATGTCAGGGGATACAGATCAACCTGTTTTGGTTATCAATCCAGATGATTTGACCATATCTAGCATTGCTCCAATAGGGGGAACACTTAACCGGAGAGAAAATGCGACAGGGTCGCTTGCCCCAAATGGAAAAATATATGAAGTTCCTGGAGGTATGTTTGCGGGTGTTATAAATAATACTTTTCGTTTCATAGATCCAAGCACAGGAACACGATCTGTATTTGCAACCGTGCCAGCCGTTAATCCCGGGGTAGACACTCCTTTAAGTAACTCCGTTGTGGCACCTGACGGAAAAATACATATGATAGCTAGTGAAATTAGTTTGAATTTTGTTGTGGATCCGTATAGCAATGCAATTTCCAGTTATGTTTTGAATAGTGTACCTCCTCGTGTTAGAGGTATTCTTGCTCCTAATGGAAAAATTTACTGTTTGCCTACAACATATTCCACAATCTTTATTGTGGATCCTTCCAACAATGCAGTATCATCAATAAGCACATTTGTGCAAGGTGGAAATGGTATTGATAATCTTAGTCAAATTTCTTGTTTGGCACCCAATGGAAATATATATTTTGGATTGGGTGAAGGAAGTAAACGATTGTATGTTTTGGATCCTTCAAACAATTCGGTAACATCTTTTGGAACTTTTGCAGATAGTTATGGGAGTTCTACATTATGTCCCAATGGAAAAATTTATTGTTTACCAACAGCAAGTGTTAACACTACTTCGTTGCTTTGTATCGACCCTCAAACAAACACAACTACTGAAATAGGTGGTTTTACTTTTGTAGCTACTCTATATAGTGGCATATTTGCATCTAATTCTAAACAAACAAGACTTATAATAAATAATAGCGGATATTTTAACACACCTTCAAACGCACATATATGTGTTGATATACCCACAAACAATAATTGGAACATGAATGTTTCCACCAATCCTCTGTTTAACAATCAAGACTAAATATTTGCACCAACCCTTTCTTTAACAAATATTAAAGATAAATAATAACAAAATGGCACTTAAAAATTTCACACAATTTACTCCTCAAACGGTTCTTAGCGGGACTGATAACTTTGTGGGTTATAGAGTTTTAGACGAAATTCGTTCAGATCTGAGCAGCGTTACAGATGCCATCAGTGGTTTGCTTCTTAGCAAAGGTTTTGTTCCGGGCAGCAGCGAGGGTGTTGTAAGAAAAGTAAGTTTTCGATACACTTTAACATCGGGCAGTTCACTTAATGCAGTTAGCGGTGCAGATGATTATGGATTAGTGCTTAGTTACACACCCACTCAGGTCGAGGTTTATCGGAACGGAGCATATTTGGCAGAATCATTGGATTTTGTTGCAAATAACGGAACTCAAATTACCAATCTGAGCACAATGAATGTGGGAGATATTGTGGAAGTGGTTGCACTCAGTTCCACACGTTTGACTTTGGCTAGTGGGTTTGGCACCGGAGACGTATCAAAAATAAATTATCGTTATAGTGTGGCCACAGGCAACACGATTGAACCAGGCGACACACTGATCACAGGAAATGATGATTTTGGATTCGGCTTAAGTTTCGTGTCGCCCAATCTGGATGTTTACTTGAACGGTTCACATTTGGTTCGAGATATGGATTATGGTTCGTATGGGAGTGGAAATTCATTAATACTAAATGATGCAGTTGCAGATGGTGACACTGTGGAAGTGGTCAGTCTCAGTGCAAACAATCTGACACAAGTTGTGGGCATCACCGCATATAAAGGAATTCAACAAATACAAGCAGGCAAAGACTTTTTCATTTCTAATATTACTGGAACAGGAATTGTCACACTTTCAGCAAAACCCGGAATCAGAGATATTAAAGTTCCTGATTGGACCACGGGTGCACATATAACTAATTTTAGCACTTTGCAACAATATCTTAGTGCGGTAGCACAAAGCAATAGATTCACTCAACCTAGTGCAGTTTACATGGAAATTTTCGCCACAAATGCATATCCTGTTGAAGCAGGAACACAGAATTGGGAAGGGGGAGTTTTACATCCCAATGGAAAAATATATTGTTTTCCGGAAAATGCATCAGTAATTCTTATTATTGATCCTGATTCCAATACAACAACAACAACAGGGGCAGGATCCTTTGGAACAGTTGGAAACAAGTATCAAGGTAGCATATTAGCTCCAAATGGAAAAATATATGGAGTTCCTTGTGGAAGTGGTACAACATCTAGACCTCAAACAGTTTTTCAATTATTGGATCCGTCAAATAATACAATAACAGCTTATGCAAGCATAGCTTCTCTTCCTCCAACAAATGCATTTCAGGGAGGTGTATGTGCTCCTAATGGAAAATTATATTTAACTCCTTCAACCAGTTCAATTTTTTATTTTATTGATCCTTCTAACAATACTGTCAGTGCATTTGCCACATATGTTACAAATTCCTCAATTTTTGGACAAAATTATAGTTTTGGATGTGTTGGTCCTAACGGAAAAATATATATATCACCTACAGGAGCAACCGTGGGGCGCATTATTGATCCAGATACTAATACAATAACAACTTTTGGAATAACAGGACAGAGTCTACCTAATTTGGGTGCAGGAATTGTTGCTCCTAATGGAAAAATTTATTTCGTACCAAATCATAGTATAGGATATATTTTAGATCCTTTTAATAACAATACAATTTCAACATATTCATGTGCTCCAGTTATAACAGGAGCTACTTCCTCTTTCGGAGGAAGGTTGGCACCAAATGGTAAAATATATTTTGCATCATGGGCCGGAACATTTTTTGGCATGCTTGATCCAGACAACAATACTGTAACACAATTAGGAACAGTAGCTTCAGTAGGCTATCTTGGCATGGTTCTTACACCGAAAGGAAAACTTGTTCTTATACCAGCAGCAGCAACAAGCATTACAGCTTATAATTTAAATTTAAATAATAATTTTAACATAAACGTTTGCACCAACCCAATGTTTAACAAAATTTAAATAATAAACATAAATATTAATCAACAAAGATAAATAAATATATTATATGACAACTTATATTGATTACGGAAGCTATTATGAAACGGGTGATGTGGTGGTTTGCCGCATGGGTAAAAATCAACCTTATAATCCTTTTGGCGGAGCGCAGATCACATGGGAACAGTATGTAAATCAACAGGTTGCAGCAGGAACAGCTCAAGTTGTGCAACTAATTAATGATCCCACTCGTCTTGCCGCTTATTGGAGCGATGTGATTACCAAACGAAATGGTCTTCTTGTGGATAGCGATTGGACACAACTGCGAGATGTAACTCTTTCTGACAACACACAATGGACAACTTATCGTCAGCAACTTCGCGATATTCCGCAAACATATGCAAGTGATCCTCGCTTGATTGTTTGGCCCACTGCTCCAACAGCTTAAAATATTTTTTATTAATAAAACATCACCAGTTTTCTTGGTGCATTTTTAATAAATAATACAAGAATGGCACTCAAGAATTTTACACAATTTACACCCCAAACAGTCCTATCCGCAACTGACTTTTTGGTGGGATATCGCAATCTGGATGAAATACGCACTGATCTAAGCAGTTTGACCGATGCTATTAGTGGTTTGCTTCTTAGCAAAGGATTCACTCCAGGTGGTACTTTTGGTAGTGTTACTCGTTTGGGTTATCGTTTCACGATTGCTCCAGGCAATAATCTGAACGCAGTCAGTGGTACTGATGATAACGGACAATTTTTATTGTATAATCCTGGGGCTGTGGAAGTTTATCGAAACGGTTCCCATCTTGTTGAAACATTAGATTATCAGGCCACTAACGGAACCCAGATACTTAATTTAAGCACAATGAATGTGGGTGACATTGTGGAAATATCATCGTTGAGCGGAATACCTCTCACAATTATACCTGCAATTACTGGAGCGGGAAATGCTCTTGTTGCTTCGTTTCGTTACACCGTAAACAGTGGCAACACAATTGTTCCTAACGCAACATTGATTAGTGGTGCCGATGATTATAATGCAGTGCTTAATTTCATTCCAGCAAATATTGATGTTTATGTGAACGGATCGCATCTGATCCGTGATATTGATTATGGTTTGTATAGCAGCGGAAGTTCTTTCACACTTAATGATGCTGTTACCGGAGGTGACGTGATAGACGTGATAACTTTGAGCGGAACCAGTCTAACTCCTACCATTGGAATCAGCGCATATTCTAATGTGACAAATGTTAACCGAGGAAAAAATATATTAGTTTCACAATCATCTGGAGTTGTTACAATCAGCGCCAAATCCGACATTTGCAGTGAAATTAGTTTGGATGATATTCCCGTTCCAGGTTGGACAGATGGTCAACACATTTCTCGATTCAGCTTGCTTCAAGATTATCTATCAGCAGTTGCCACAACAAATACAAGTCCTGCCAGCAATGTTTATGTTGAATATTTTGGATCTTCCTCTGGGCTAGCGGCGCATGTAAATTTAGTTAATCTACCCAATGGTAAAATTTATGCAATGCCCCATCAAACTAGTTTTTTAAGAATTATAGATCCAAATACAAATACTGTTAGTGTTGTGGCCACAATAACTAATCCAACTTCAGTTAATATTACACATGGAGGTGTTTTAGGTTCTAACGGAAAAGTTTACACTATTCCTGCCGATGATACTGTTTTGAGAAAAATAGATCCAAGCAATAATACTATATCTATTATAGCAACTCTTGGCACCAGCTCGTACCAAACCTCTAGTCAAGGAGGTGTATTGGGACCTAATGGAAAAATTTATATTATCCCACTGATCAGCACTTTTCTTAGAATGATTGATCCAAATAATGATACCGTAACTGTTATTGCTACTATAACTCCTGGTACCCAATATCAAAGTGCCAATTGTTTGGCTCCCAACGGAAAAATATATTTGTTTCCTGGTACTACTAACGGAACCATGATACGAGTAATCGATCCCTCTAATAATCAGATAAGCAGTCTGGGATTTGTGTGTCCTAAAACGTCAAGTGCAATTTTGGCTCCAAATGGAAAAATTTATCTGGCAGCAAGTTTGGCCAATGCACGTCCTCTGGTATTTGATCCTCAAACCGAAACCATAAGCACGTTTGCGGTTATTTCGTTTAGCACCAACATAGTTCCAAATCAAGCTTGTTTGCTTCCTAATGGAAAAATATTTTCTTATAATGGATTTGGTGGTAATTCTATGATTATGATTTTAGATCCAGATACAAATACGGCCACAACTTTTTCAACTGCACCTTATAATAGTATTGATTCATATGGTTTAATTGCTGGACCCAACGGAAATGTATATTTGGCTCCTTATGGTTCTACTAATTTTGTATCTTTTAATTTTTTAAACAACAATAATTGGAATATTAATGTTGCAACAAATCCTTTCTTTAACAAAACTTAACATGAAAAAAGATTCTCAACATTCTGAAACGGGGGTAAATAACTAATATGCCGACGCGAGCACTATCTGGAGCCCGAATGGTACGTGATTTGGGTGTAACCAATGAATTTTTAGCAGCCAATGTTGCATCTGCCACCAAAATACAACAGGTACCTAGTGACAGGTTTATAAGCAGGGGACTTGCTAACACTAGTACAGGCAATGTTCAAGGAGAACAGCCGTGGTATGATGTGCAGGTGCCAGATTGGACTACGGGTGCACACATAACCAACTCGAGCACTTTGCAACGTTATCTGAGCAGTGTGGCGGAGACCAATAGTCTTGTTCCGGCCAGCGATGGTTTTGTTGAAAGGTTTGGAACTTTTCCAGGAAGTGCTGGTTTTTTTGGAGGTGTATTAGCTCCTAATGGAAAAATATATTGTGTTCCTCACGGAACAACTTATTGTGCAGTCATCGATCCTATTAATAATTCTGTATCATCAATAGGTAATGGTTTGTTTCCAATGGTAAATCCTGCTCTTGGTTCATATGCAGGAGGTGTTTTGGCTGCAAATGGAAAAATATATCTTGTTCCAAGCAATCAAACTACTATGCGGGTAATTGATCCGTCTAGTAACACAGTTTCGAGTATTAATAATATAAAAACAGCTTATGATTCAGGTGTGTATCATCCTAATGGAAAAATTTATATGAGTCCATGGAGCACAGCAACTCAATTTTTGATTGTTGATACCTTTAATAATGATTCCATAAGCTATACTTCAAATATACCAGTTAGAAACGGTAGAACTGGAACGAGTGTTGCTCCCAATGGTTTTATATATTCGAATGGGTCAACCATTATTTCAAAAATAGATCCATCTAATGACACAGTTACTAATATTATTAGTATTACACAGGGGGGAATGAGTGACACCCTTGTTCTGGCACCAAATGGAAAATTTTATAATTATAATTATGCCAGAACATGTATTACTGTGTTAGATCCTTCGAATGATACATTAATTACCTTTCAAACACCCGATCCAAGCATATTATCAGACGGATATGTTTTAGCTCCCAACGGAAAAATATATTTCGTACCGAACAGAGGATTACACAATCAAACTGTCATGACATTTATTGATCCAAATAATAATACTTTAGGAACTTGCGTAAATCTTAGCAATCTTACATTGGGAACGGAGGCATATGAAGGAGGAATTGTGGCACCTAATGGGAAAATGTATTTTATTCCTTTTGCAGCAACCAGTGTTTTGTGTTTTAATTTTTTAAACAATAACAATTGGAACATAAATATATGCACCAATCCAATGTTTAATAAGGGAATTTAAATAAAACCATGAGCTTACCACAAGATGCAGCAAAGATGGCGCGAGATGGGGGAATACAAACCCCCAAACTCGCCCCTAATGCTTTCACCACGGACAAAATTTTTCAAATAGGGCAAGGAGAATTTATAGGCCGGGACAATCTGCAAAGTGGAAATGGAAATGTAGGTGCCACTCAAAGCTATCCTGATATTAGTCTCACCAGCGCACTGAGCGCACCTTTCAATGCCACCACAGCATGGAGGAGTTTGAGTGCTTACCTGAATCAAGTTAAAAATACAAACACAAGTTCATCTTTTTATCTTGAAAAATTTGGTAGTTTTCCGGGAACAGGGGCATATGCAACCGCAGTTGTGGGTCCAAACGGATTGATTTACATGCCTGCCAACAACAATAGTGTAGGGAGAATTATCAATCCTATTAATAATACCGTAACAACTTATGGAAGCTTTTTTCCATCACCAAACGGAGCAATTCATGGAGGAGCGCTTACACCTAATGGATTAATTTATTGTACTGCCTACAACCAATCTACAGCATCCATCACCAACCCATTCAACAACACAACCACAACATTTGGAACTTTCCCCGGAACGTCAAGTGGCTGGGGAGCAGGTGCAGTGTTGGCACCTAATGGAAAAGTATATATGATTCCCTTCCTAGGAACAGTTTTTGCCGTGGTGGATCCTTTGGCCGCTAATCCTACAAGTATTCAATTTTTCGGGACCAACAATCAAAATTGTTTAGCAGGCACACTCGCACCCAACGGAAAAATTTATTGTGGCGTAAGCAGTCCTTACACGTATGGTATTATTATAGATCCCGCTACAAATACTTTATCATCATACGGACCCATTCCCAGCCAAAGTTATGCTGGTGGATCAGTCTTAGCACCTTCTGGAATAATATACATGATTCCAGTCGGATCCGCAGGCAACACTGTTGTTGTGGTTATTGATCCTTCAACAAACAGTGTTGTTAAAACATTTTCCGGTGTAACAGGAAATGGAGCATCTCCATACGTTGGAAGTTGTATTGATCAATTCGGAAGAATATTTTTAGCTCCTTATGATTCTACCACAGGATTGGTAATTGACACGAATAATGACAGCATCCAAACATACGGTAATTCTTCATTTTTCCCCGGAAGTCAAGCCTATGAAGGTGCTATTCTAGCACCAAATGGAAAAGTATATTTTGTACCTTATAGTGCAACTAGCGGATTGTGCGTAAATGGGTTGAGCAATAATATTTGGAATTTAAATGCCACTATAAACCCAAGTTTTAATAGAACAAATAGTTAATAAATACTCCTATGCCAACTCCTGCATTATCCGCCGCCAAGATGAGAAGAGATTTGGGTGTAACCACCCTCAAATTGGCGAATAATAGTGTCACAACCGATAAGATTCAGCAACTGGAAGCTAGTAAATTTCTGGGTCGCACCAGCAGCGGCACAGGCAATCCTGAACAAATCAATCAGTTTTTGCACATGCGAGTGCCTGGATGGACAGATGGAGGAATATATACAAATATTTCTGCAGTTACCGCTCACGCTCAAGGATTGGCTTTTAGCAACAAAAACATAAGCATAAGTGCTGCCACATTTGAAGTTTTTGGATCTGGTGCTTTTCCCGGAACAAATGCATATACTGGAGGCACGATTGCTCCCAATGGAAAAATATATTTTACTCCTTATACTGCCACAGTTGGAGTAATTTTAAATCCTGTAGATAATAGTCTAGCAACTTTCGGACCCATACCTGCCAACGCAAGTGGAAAATATCAAGGAAGTGTGTTGGCTCCTAATGGAAAAATTTATCTAATAGGGGATAACAATGCTTTTGTAACAGTTGTAGACCCAAGCACAAATACAGTTGCAAACATTGCTGCTCCGGGGGGAAATGACAAAACCGCAGGAGGTGCATTAGGTTCAAGCGGAAAGATATATTGTTTTCCTGCAAATATTAATAATTTTATTTTTGTAGTTAATCCCAATACTGATACAATTTCAAGCATTTCTCTACCATCAGTAGGAGGATATGGTAAAGCAATAACATTACAAAATGGAAAAGTACTTTGCAATCCTATTGCAGGATTAGGAATGACCTTGTTGCTAGTCGTGGATCCTTCCAATGATAGTGTCACTAGTTATGCAATAAGTGACGCATCAATACAAACTGGGGGATTCGTGCCAGAACAGGCACATAATGGTAAAATATTATTAATTCCCGCTGGTAGTACTAATTTGATAGGTGTCATCGATCCCAACACTTATGCAATAAGCACCTATTCAAGTGGAGGATTAAACGGTTGCCAATATCCTACAAAACTAGCCAATGGAAAAATATTCTCAACTAGCGGAAGTCAGACAGTAATAGCGTGGATTGATCCAGATGATTTATCTGTAACAACACTAAGAGTTCCTAGTGTGGGAGGTTCTGCACCATATGGATTTCATATAAATCATCCCAATGGAAAGGTATATTTTGTTCCAAGTAATGCATCAAGTGGTTTGGTTATGAATCCTGGATTTAACAATAATTTTAACATAAATCTTTGTACCAGTCCTCTTTTGAACAACGCCTAATTGTTCTTAAGCAAAGCCACATAAATTCCATTCCGCCAAGCTTCTTTGCTTCGTGGATATAGAATTTTTTCATAAATTATCTCAAAACCCCCCTCAGCTATTCCTTCCATGGTTCCAAACACCACATCCATGCTGTTAGAGTAGTCATCACAATAATATATAAAATATTCTTTCATGTATTTCTTATAATGTGTAAGAGCCATTTTTTGAGCTTCCCTTGAATGGCAACCATCATAAAAATACACATCAAATTTTTCATTTAAATGATCCAATATACCCTTGGAAAAACTGTCATTATCAACAATAATACTGGGTTTGTTTGCACTCTTTAATTTTTGTAAAAATTCTTCCTTGCCACCATATTCACTCCAATTGTCCACACCCACATAAAGATTTGGAGTATTCTTCCACAATCCTGCAATAAACGTTGCACCTTTATAAACACCAACCTCCAGATAATTGCATTTGTATAAACTTGCAAGATTATTGGTCAAATGTTTTGTGGCAGAACAGGTCATGCCATCCACTTTAAGATCAATATATTCACCATCCAGTTTGGAACTTCCAAAATCAGCGTTTTTAATGCTGTATAGCATGTGTTGCAAAAGATAGTATGGGTGATTGGTTTTCAGTGAAATTTCAACATCATTTCCTTCAATAAGGTTTTTCAATTTATCCTTGTTTTCCAATACATATTTGGGAAAATTGTCATTTAATTCAACTTTTTCTATAATGTATCCCATCCGTCCAAATATATCTTTGCCTTGTTTTATCTTTTCCTTGATATCATCCTCTGTGAAAACGATACCAGAATCACGATATTCACTATGAGCAAAGTTTTGTATTTTTTTCAAAACATTTTTGGGTCCGCCCATGCTGGTAAAATGCCAGCCTGCATCAAGTATGCGCGGAAGACTTGTGGATCTTATGTTTCTGTAATGTTGCAGATCGTTTTTTGTTTTGTATTGACTGTATTTTATGGCAACTGTGCTGTCGTTATGCAGCTGATTTTCCGGACTGATGACATGGTTATGAAAAGACCCGCTATACATGCTGTAACAAAGTGTCACTGGAAATTGATTCACATCTCTTGTTTTTAATTGTTTCAGTGTATTTTTACTGGGAATTTCATCCAAATCAGAAAGCAAAAGAATATCCGCATCATCTAAATTTAAAGGTATTTTTTCACTTAATGCACGACGGTGATCATTTTCAATGCTCCAACTATCTGTATGTTTTACATTGTCAAAAATGACTAAATCTATCTTGTGTAAAAATTTTCTAAACCGTTCCCTGTTATTTGAAAAATAAAGAGGTTTGGGTTCGTTGTTGTGCGACATTGTACTTTCACAAATAACGAATCTGTCAACAACACTATTCAATTCATTCAACCGGATTTCCAACAGATCCAGTTCGTTATTAAAAGTAAATAAATCGTAAATTTTCATTTTTCTAAAATAAGCAAGCCATTATTTTTAGGTGTATAATAACTTATTTTCCATTCAGGATAGTCTATTAAAAATTCCATAATAGCAGGAATTAGTCCCAAATCTTGATTATCTTCTCCTCTTTGACCAAATGAAAATACATCATGAAAAGCCAGATATTTTTTGGCTTTATTTGCATGCAATTTCAGTTCCTGTTTGAGTTGTGTGTATGTGTGCCAAGTGTCTATGAATAGAAAATCATATTCATCAATCTGTGTTTGGAGAACATCTTGTACAATATATTCATAATCCAATCCCTCTTTTTTTGCATATTGTTTATGTTTTTCAAGATCTTGTGAATATTCAATATCATATGAAACCAATTTTTTGGGACGAGCATTCAAAAATGACCATGTTGAAATGCCTTTTCTAACACCCATTTCACAAATAGTATCGCACTTTTTTGCATAATTTTCTAATATATGCAGGTGTTCATTTATATCACTAGGAGTTTTGCAGTTTTTTAGGTGATATTCATTTATGGTTTCCGGCATTTTTAAATTTGTTTGTAAAATATTTTTAACTGCGTTCACTGTTCTTTCCAATGAGTAGATACTTCGGTAAGTTTCCTGGATTTTTTTATTATCAATATGTTTACTTTTTTCAAAAGCTTCAGCTATGCTCATTTCATCCTTGAAAAGGAAAAGTTCATCAGGAAGATCACTAAATCCGATAAGTTCCTTGGTGCTTCGTTCCATATACACAGGAATGCCTGTATCCAATGCTTTGCATACAGCATAACAATTGATTCCTACATTTTTATTGTGAACAAGAAGAGAAGTATAAGGAAGCAAATCAATATCCCGAGCAAAACCATCCGGAGCTAATTGAGATCCCACTATTTTCACATCATAACCATTATGTTTCAGATACATGAGTTCCCCAGTTTCTTCAACAAGAGCAGGAAGTGACACTATTTGTGTTATATATTTTTTTTCTTTATGTTTGGTCTGGTGTGGCACCCAATTGGGACAAAATTGAAATCCGAAAGTTTCAGCATTTGGATGGTTACATGTTTTAAGAATATCCAAATGACCAAATGCTTTTAATTCAGCTTGCATTTGGCAATCCCACCACGTTTTTTCAGCAAAAAGATCGTTAGGAATGATAGACACATATTTGTCATATCCATTCCAATCATTGCTAAAATTTATATTTTTAAAATCAGGATAAACAATTTCTGGATCAAAAGATAAATTCGCAATTACAAATTTGTTTTTTCTTATGCCTCCTGGTGGAAATCCAAGATGTTTGACCAATTCTTCACTGGCCACATCAACTTGGATACCAAGCTCATGAAATGCCTTCCATAGATATAGAAGACAATCTTGATGATGATTAAACATCAAGACGCGCATAAATTTTTATATAATCCTCCGGTAACCCATTTAGTTTCCCAATATTTCATATCCAAAAACATGATGTCTTCAAATTCCTCATTATGGGGCTTTTTGCTAACTCCACCATCATGTGTGCAACTTGCTTCAGCACAATACCATACTTCCCATCCCCGTGCACGGGCCGTAAAGCACCAGTCACTATCGGATCCAATTAAAAACATGTTCTCATCCATGAGTCCAATTTCTTTTACCATTTCTCGACGCACAATGAAACACGCCCCATTTACCCATGGAACCATACTGCTTTCGTTATGCATTCCCAAACTAACTTTTCCGGTGATATGAACGCCATAAGGATATGCCTGACTGCATCCAGCATGAACAATGGTGTCGCCATCCGATGAAATTTGTTTAACTCCAGCAATACCACATCTGGGGTGCAGATCCATGAAAAGCTCCAGATTTTCAATAAAACGATCATGAACATAACAATCACTGTTGATGACCAGAACATATTCATAATCTTGTTCAAACATTTGAAAACGTATTCCTTGGTTGTATGCCTTGGTGAATCCAATGTTTTTCGTGCTGTTATTATGATGATAAACCTCAACACCCTTCAACAGATTTATGCATTTTTCAGTTTGTTCAGGATTCTTATAACTGGCAATCACTGCTGATGTTTTCATAGTTTTTGTAACCTTTCATCTACCTGGTCAATCACGCTTTTCCAATCAAACGCTTTATTTTGACGCATTATTTCCACACTAGGATACCAAACCGTGGTATCACCTTCCATTCCCCACCGCCACTCTGGAAACCAAGGAAGCATAAGAATAGTGGGTACTTTCATGGCTCCAGCCAAATGTGCCTGTAATGTGTCTATGCTGATGACCAGATCCAATCCTTTTATGAATTGAGCTGTTTCATAAACATTTTTAAAATCTTTAACAGGATTGGTTATGCCCAACTTTTTGTTGTCATCTTCATATTCATCCTTGATCAATGAATACCATTCAAACTTATCATTCTTTTTAATAAGATTACGAAGCAAATCATAGTCTTTTTCAAATATTGTGCGATATCGGTTGTATTGATGATTATTGCTTCCTGCCCAACATATTCCTATTTTTTTCTTGGATCCTTCTAGTTTTTTAGGTTCTATAATCAAATAAGGATCATCATTCATCATGTCTTCGTTGGTAAGACCAAGCCGTTGAGGAATACTCATGATGGGCATCCACACATCAAAATTTGTGGCATCACTGGCACTTTGAATAATTTCTGTTTTTTGTTTCAAGTGTAGCATCACATCATAAATTCTGGGATTGCACCAGTATTTCACATGTTTAAAATGTTTTTTCAACAGATGAAGCCAACGTGCTGCCATCACATTATCTCCTAATCCCTGTTCGGCAGCCACCAATATGGTTTTGTCTGGCATGGGTGTACCATCCCACATGGGCTTTTCTCGCAGAGGTTTTACTGCCCACACACCTTCATTTCTCACTTCATAATTTTTCCATGCTTCGGTATAATTTTTATCAAGAAATGTCATGTATGCCAAATACCATTTTTTACTGAAAAGATCTATTTTAAGATTTTCAAAAGTCTTTTTAGCGGATATTATTTGTTTATTGAACAATTGGGCAATACCCAAAGCAATGTTACAATGATGATTTTCCGGATCTATTTGTTTACCTCTATTCACCCACATAACAGCTTCATCATTCCGACCCATGCTGTTGCAACTGAGCGCAATTTTCCAGTAAAAGGAAACTTCTTGAGGAAATTGTTTGATAAGGTTCAGATAAGCATCATAGGCTTCTTCATACTTTGCCACATTGGTGTAAAGCTCTGCCAACATGATTTTTTGATTTGGATCTTGTGGATTATACAAATGTTTGGTAAAAATCTCTATTGCTTCTTTGTTTTTGCGTTGAAATTTGTGCAGATTGAAAAGATTATTATATAATAATTTGTTACCAGGATCCATTTCAATAGCTTTTTTATATGTTTCTTCTGCTTTTTTGGTTTGTTCATCCTTTTCTAAAGCGTTGCCAAGAGCATTCAAACAAAGAGCTTTATGCTCTTTTGTTTCATAAAGATCCAAACATTTTTCAAAATATTTTATGGCTTTATCAAAAATCCCGTATCCTATGAACTGCATGCCCATGTCAAAATATTTGTCTCTATCCATAGTTCTTTTATTTAAACATAAGATTTGATATTTCAATATTAATGTTAAAATACAACGAATGATTGATGTTCATAGTTTTCTCAGCGGTCATTTATCAAAATTAAGTTACAGCAAATACAATCAAACGTATACGGCTTGCTGTCCCATATGCCGGGAAGGTGATTCTTGGCTTAAACGCAAACGGTTTTATTTTTATACAAAAACAAACAGCTGTTATTGTTTCAATTGCGGATACAGCTCAAAATTATACAAATTATATTATGATCTGACAGGCAAGCCAATTAATGAAAAAACCTTTATAAATGATCGAATCAAACAGGAAGAACAAGAAAAAGTGATTGAACCTGAAATATTACCAAAAGATTCAATCAACATTTTTGATACAACTCAGGTTTTTAAAAATATGAAAAATCGGTATTTTAAAGAATGTGTAAGTTATGTTTGCAGCCGTCGATTGCATTCAGCGGTAAATCGACCCAAAAGTTTTTGGTTTTCCCCAGTAGATTATATTCATAAAAATCGGTTGATTATTCCTTTTTACGATTTGGACGGAAAGATTGTTTATTATCAAAGTCGTAAACTTCCTTCTGACAAATCAGAATTGCCCAATTATCTTTCAAAATCAGGGGGAGATAGAAGTCTTTTTAATGCAGATAAAATAACCGACTATCCATACGTTTTCATATTTGAAGGACCAATCGATTCATGTTTTTGTCGAAACGGCGTGGCAGTATCCGGCATCAACAAGTCTCGAAGCAGTCTTACAGATAAACAAGAATCGCAGTTGAAAAACTTTCCTTTGCATACCAAAATATGGGTTTTGGACAATCAAAACAAAGATGAAACTGCTCGCAAGAAAATGAAGCAATTGATTGAAATAAATCAAAAAGTTTTTGTTTGGCCGAAAGATTTGGATTATAAGGATCTTAACGAAATGTGTCTGGATAAGAAAATCAACGGTATTGAAACAGACTTTATATTAAAAAATACATTTAACGGACCAAAAGCCCGATTGAAAATGTGTTGATTATTTCTCGCTCTTGCTGGCGATAAGGTAAGCTTTCAGACGCTCACTCAATCCAGAAAGTTCAACGCAAACACGAGCAATTTTTTTGGTTTCACTTTTGGCAACCCTTTCAAAAAGAGTGTCACAAGGAGCAACATGCAATTGTGTTTGAACTGAATTTGTATCTGGGCTGTTTAGATATTCCAAAAACTTATCAATGTTTTTTATCCATGTTTGCAATTCTATTGCTTGGGAAGAATTTGTTTGACGAGCTGCCATTTGTTCGCGTGTAACAGCTTTAACATCGAATTGTTGAGGAATAGTATTTTTGTCCAACTCTGATTCCATGCTGGCTCGATCATCTGTAGCATCCGCAGGTTCTGGTGCAACAACATCAGTTTCTTCCTGTTCTTTGATTATATTTGCAAAATATCTAGAAAATACTGCCATATTATTATTTATTATAATGATAAATAATTTATATATGTTTAATGAAGATACACAAATGATTTATAACCGATGGGTATCTGGAATAGCCACTAGGGAGCTTAAAGGACAAACACTTACAGTAGATGATTTGATTAAAAAATTTAGTCCAGAAGGAGCAACTTTAGCTCCTAAAATATTACCATATCCTTTGGATAAGATTTTTGAAAGTTTGGCGGATAATTTTGTAAAATTAAGTGGAAGTAAAATGATATGCGAAACAAGCAAGAATAACCCCCTTATAGGCAACAAGAAAGAGAAATTAGCACAACTGGAACAAGTCATATCCAAGATCAATCAGGCACAAAAGATACTTGAAGAAACAATAGACCCTCTAAATAAAATTTTAGAGGGATAAAATGTTATACCGATTAATTCTTTTTTTAAGCTTACCAGTAGCTGCTTCAGGACTGCTTTATTCTATTGGTGTGACATCATTTTGGACATATTTGTTTACAATTTTATTCACAGTAGGCTTGCAATATGCTATAGATTTTGGATTTCAGAAATATGCAATCATTCGTTATGGCATGCAAATAAAACAAGTTAATTTGGATTTGGAAAAAGAATATAACAAACGAGGAATTGAATTAACATGTCCTTGTGCTGAAAAAACAAAGTGTTTTGTTCCTGTAAGTTTAGAAGAAGGAACAACTTATGCTTGTCCAAAATGTGAAAAAAATGTTTCCGTTTATGTAAAATTAGGAACAGCTCTTAACACAGAACCTATGGTTACGCAAAGTTTGGAAGCATTGCCTCTTAACCTAAATGAGTAATTTATTGTTTCAGATAGCCAAAAGTGTAAGCAGCAGTTCAGTTGTTCCACTTTCTACTGTAAAAAATGAAAATTGGATGAATGATTTTGATGTTGAATTGAGCAATTTTTTTATTAAAAAAGGACCAGAGTATTATAATTTATATAAAATCTTTCGAACCAAAAAGAAGAATTTGAATGATTCGGAGAGGATCCTCATAGATTTATTTGATGAAATATTTCAGGAATATAAGAAATTAAGCATACAAAAGCCCGAAGGAATAGATCGAAAAAGTTTTGTGGTGCATAAAATTTATGAAAACGTATCTGCAAGCTTTAGTATTTTGAGTGAACTTAAAATAAAGCTTGACGTTCCTCTGCTTTTTTGTATCTTGGCAGCCTATGTTCAACAATACATCCACGATCAAACCCAACAACGAAATCAACAATAATCAAAATATCATTCTGGATTTGGATCTGCAAGGTCGAAATGCCCGAATTGAAATGAGCAGCGATGAATGGTATGACGTTCAAAATATCGTTTCAAAACAATCATCCAATTCAACTTCTGGTCAAATGTTTATTCTTCCTATGATATTTCATGGTCGGGCTGCACAATTGAATTTAAATAAAAAAGAATATAAATTTCTGCAAGAAACAATTTTAATTTCAGCTTATAATGATCCTAAAAAAACTAAAGATAAAATTACTATGGAAATGAATATTAATAATCGTCCTGCTCGTGTTGAAATGCGTAAAGCAGAAATGGCTAGATGGTTATGCTTGATTGAATCAATCGATCTTATAGAAAAGAAGTGTTCTGAAATGAACGTGACCATGTCAGAAGATTTTTGGATTCAACCAATCGCCATGCAAAAATACATGGATAGTCGTTTTGAAACCATGATGGATGAAGTCAACCATCATGAATTTGGTATCGATACTAAATCAGCAAACATGGATATATTAAAGAAAAAACGCAATTTGGAGCGTATGGAAGAAGTGGAAACTGAAGAAGAATTTGATCCGCGTTATGTGTCAGTGTGCACATCATAAGTGCCATACACACTATCATTACTGGTTCCTGAATAATCGAAAACAAACCGTTTAGTAACTTCTTGAGCACTATTTCCTAGTGTTTCAGGACGAGGATTATCTGGTTGTTTTCCACTAAGTGTGGCAGACAGTGTTCCATATCCGGTATTGTCCATGACTTGTAAGTTTCCTTCTTCATTTGGAAGATTAACCTCCTCGCTATAATCAAAACGTTTCAGTTTCAAAAACCAAAGATAATGGCCAGCCAAAGGATTGATGGTGTTATTTTCGCTTTCTAACCGTTGAGTCACTTCAAATAATTTTCCGTCTCTATCGCCTGGACGATCATTACCATATTCAGTTAATTTTATAATATCTCCGCTTTTCGGTTCTTGACCATTACCAAACACGTAATAAAAACTGCTTATGGCAACTGTTGCGGTCATATAGTCTTGGGCATCAAAACCAAATCGATTGATTGTAAGGTTATCCTCGTCCAATTTTATGCCCATTATGATTGATTTGGGTTGGGGCCAGTTTCTTGTAGGGTCTTCTCCGTATATATTGTCCGCACTTAATGTGCTGTAAGGATTTTGCCAATAATCAACTTTTTGACCAAAAAGATCAATTTGTTCTCTTAATTGATTGCCAATAACATCCCGTTCACATTCATTGTTTTGTTTATCGGTAAAGCGCAAAACGCTTGGTGTATATGCCAAAGGATATACAGAAACACATCCTGGACCTAAATAACGATCAACACTCATTAGCTCTCCAATACATATATATTATTCTTTTTTCTTATACTTACAGGAGATCTTCCTAGTTTCGTGGGGTTTTCACTTAAAATTATGTTATAAAATGCAGCAATTTGCATCGCTCTAGGTTCGCTCACAATCTTTCTACCTTTGGATTTTTTAAGCATTCCTACTTCAGGAAATGTGTCTAAATTTTGATGCATTTTGGGTACTGTTCTCACATGTTTACGTGTTCCAGGATCACGGATTATTGGTTTCATATGACGAGGATCTTTTGTTTTCTTTTGTTTGCCCATCAGATCTGTCATGAAAAGAGCAGGCAAACCACTGTTCCATGTTTGTTCAGTGAATATTTTATCAAATGTTTCAATTTTCAAATCATTCAACTTATCCAGATATCCTGCATCCCGTAGTTTTTTAAAAACTAGATTTTCCACGCAATAATCAAAACCTTTTTCATCGTTCATGCATTCTTTTCTTGCTTCAGATAATTTTGTTTTTATATTTTTTGCACGATGAAGAATTGATTTTAATTTCGATTTATTTGTTGTTTTATTTTTTTCTTTTATTAAAAAATCTATTTCATTTCGGAAAAAATTATATTTTTTATACACATTCTGTTCATCAATTTGGGGAGGGTTGAATATAGGTTTTTTGATCCATTCATTTTTTAAAACACTATATACACTTCTGGTTTTATGTGGCTGTATGTTTGTATCTTCCACAAATATTTCAACAGGATGATTTTTAATTAATATGTCATGTTTCAAACGCCATTTATATGCTTCTCCATCAAAAGCCAAGAAAACTAAATTTTTTTCTGGATTTACTTTATTGAAATCTATTCGTAAATGCAAATCCAAATCACTTTTTTTAGTATAATTGTAATTTGTTATACTTCCTGTTATTTGTATATCTTCCAAAGGTGCTTTTGTTTTTAAACTACCATAAAAATCAAGTGCAATATCCACAAGTTTGTTTCTAGTATTTTTGTCAAATTTTTCATTTTTCCAAAATTTTTCATTTAGGGTTTTATGATATTCAAATGGCATAAATGTATTTAGTCAAAAAAAAACCCCCGTCTATTAAACGGGGGTTTTCTTTATAATTTTTTTATCAGTTGGCTTGAAAAAGGTCTTGATCACCTTTTCCACCACCCTTGACCACTCCGGAAACGACGTTGGATTTTCCTTTTGTGCTTGTGGGTGCTCCACCTTTTACGCCACTACCAACAAGTGCATGGCCCCTTTCGCCTTCGGTGCCTACCTTGTCAGTTACTTTGGCATCTCCACCCTTACCATTTTTGGCAAGATTGGAAACTGTACTGGCAACTTTGTTGCTGCCAGATGAAACTTTCGAGAGTTCTTGACCTTTTTTAGCATTAACGAGTGCATGGCCAATTTCTTCAGATTCGATTTCTTCTGTGGTAATTTCTTCATTGTCTTCAGACGGCATCATCTGTTCATAATCTTCATCGCCAGCATTTTCGTCTTCGCCAACAGCTTCACCATCTTCTTCACCGTCACTTTGATCGGGAATAAGATCGAGGCTTTGTAGTTTTTGCAGAAGCTCAATAGCTTTTGCGAGATGCTCTTTGGGAGTCAACTCTGTTTCTTCGCTAGCGGCTGCCGGGGCGACATCGGCCATGCCAGGTTGAGCACCAGTGATACCAAGTTCAACGTCGTCCTCGGACATCACGGCTTCATATAGTTTATCGAAGTTACTCATATAGATTATTTATTGTTATCCTTTCTATTTTTTGTATTTTTATTTACAAAACTAAAAAATTCTTCAAGTGCTTCAGTTTGACCATTCACTGCAGCAATTGTAAGAAGATTAATAAAATTATCTTTACCCCATATTGTTTTATATTCGCAAAGGCGTTCATAAGCTTCGTTTTTATCTTCTTTTGTAAGTTCCATAGTGATAAGAGATACGTTTTTATCATTAATTATGCTTTCATTAGCAGAACTGAGTTCTTCTGGATTAAAATAGTTATTTTTGCGAAACTTATTTTCTTTTGCATCAATAGGTTCGGCCAATTGTTTCAAATCAGGACCGCTATCTTTATGTGCAAAATCTTTTAATTTTGGATTCAAATCAGGTTTTTTATCTTTTACAAGCTCCAAAGATATTCCACCTTTTCCTGGTTTTGTACCAAATTTGGCTTTGGGATCCGCAAGCTTTTTGGTCTTTTTTTCTTCAATAACTGCTTGTTCTTGTTGGGCAGCATTTTCCAGAAGCATTTTATGATAAACTGCTCCTATATCAACTAATGTATTTGCGTTACTTCTAGGCATACCGTATTTCTTAATATATTTACTCTTTTGATTCATACGTTAAGTATTTATATCACATGAAATCAAATGATAGGTATTTGGGCAATCCAAATTTACCCACTTCTCAGGCTGAGTTTGAATATACGCCACAGATGATAAAAGAGATGGATAAGTGTAAAAATAATATTCTGCATTTTGCTGAAAATCATTTTTTTATTATTAATTTGGATGTGGGAAGAATAAAAATAAAACTGCATCCTTATCAAAAAAGAATTTTAAGAAGTTTACGAGACAATCGTTTTGTTTGTTTGTTATCAAGTCGGCAGGCAGGAAAAACAACCGTCATGACCATTTATTGTCTTTGGCTTGCATGTTTTCAAAATGATCAACGCATTCTTCTTGTGGCAAACAAAGAAGAAACAGCAAAAGAAATTTTTTCTCGTGTGCGTCTTGCTTACGAAAATCTTCCTAATTTTTTAAAACCAGGTGTGACTGAATATGGAAAAACCGCGATGGGTCTTGCTAATGGAAGCCGAATCAGTATCAGCACCACATCATCTGATGCAGGTCGAGGAAGTTCCGTGAATGTATTGGTTATTGACGAGTTGGCTCACATTGACAACAGCATGGTGGAAGCATTCTGGTCTGCTGTTTATCCGATTATTTCATCATCTAAACGAAGTAAAATTTTTGTGGCAAGTACACCGAATGGAACAGGAAATCTTTTTTATCAATTGTATACAGACGGAATGGAAGGAATCAATAATTGGAAAACAGAACGAGTGGATTGGTGGGAAGTTCCTGGACGAGATGACAAATGGAAAGACAGCACAATACGAAGTTTGGGTAGCCGAGAACTCTTTGACCAAGAATTTGGAAATGAATTTCTTCAAGAGGGCGAATCAGTATTAAACGGAGACGATTTTGAAAAATATAAAAGTGGGTGTAGTGATCCTCTTTTTGTTTTTGATGATGGAAAATATAAGATTTGGGAACAACCTCATAAAAATGGAGTATATGTGGCAGGTGTGGATGTGGCAGAGGGTGTTGGTCAAGCCAGCAGCGTGATTCAGATATTTGATTTGGCAGATCTGTCCTCTATTCGTCAAGTAGCAGTTTACCGAGATAATACCATAACTCCTTATAATTTTACAATAAAGCTTTTGGAAATACTCAACCAGTGGGGAAATCCACCATTGCTTATTGAAAGAAATAATTGTGGAGCACAGATAGCTGATTCACTTTTTGAAAATTATAATTATGATCCAATGATTAGTTATAGTCATGGTAAAACTTTTGAAAAACCAGGCATATTCACAAATACAAACACAAAATATCATGCTGTTATCAACATGAGGTATTGGATCAATGAACTGCGATCAATTGTATTTCGAGATGTTGTAACATTGAATGAATTAAAAATTTTCACACGATATCCAAATGGAACTTGGGCTGCAAGAAAAGGATCAAATAATTTTGATGATTGTGTCATGAGCATGGCCATGGCACTTTTAATTTTAAATGATGATCTTGTTGAAAAATATTATGAAGTTGTTTCTCGTGATTCAAACAATCGACCCAGTAGTATTATTCCTTTCAAAAAAAATGATAATTTAACATATAAATTTGGAGGCAATGACGATACACTTCCAAACATGCCTATTATGTTCGGTTCTCAGGAACAAGATGATAGGGATATGGAAATGGATTATTACAGCAAAGAAGGTTGGAAACTTCTTTAAATACTAATATGTCAGGTTTATACAATCAGGCGATGCTTAACAAAACACGTCGCGACAAATTTATCATGGTGGTAAATCCACCAAATATTCTGCGTCCTTATTTGAACCAATATACAAGAAATAACAGTGATGTTAATTTGGAAAGTTTTCAGTTTTCTGTTTATGGAATTGTGGTTCCAAGCATGAGTGTTCCAGAAGTGGAAACCAAATATGCTGGTCAAGTGATGAAGGTAACCAGTTATGAGCGGCCCAGTTATGGAAATGTTGCGGTCAATTTTACAGTGGATAATTTGTACAATAATTATTGGTTTGTATATAGTTGGCTTAAAACACTTAATGACAATAAAGCTAGTATTCCTAATGCTAGAAATCGAAATGATGATCCTAAATTAAACGATTATAGCACAACCATAACAGTTTATGGATTGGATGAATATAATAATAATAAAATAAAATTTGAATATACAGGGGCCATACCTGTTGAATTGGGGGGTATTAATTACAATTATAGGGACAG
>Ga0247834_1002714_pt1 | contig 25868 bp, 20 predicted proteins | sample LaCruzMarch2015__8_FD_187118 | JGI IMG/M metagenome (GOLD analysis project Ga0247834, IMG submission 187118) | Freshwater microbial communities from meromictic Lake La Cruz, Castile-La Mancha, Spain - LaCruzMarch2015_12m | ecosystem: Environmental > Aquatic > Freshwater > Lake | place: Spain...
TGAGGTGGTTGCGGCCATCGAGTCAACGACGCATCGTTCGTTGGTTCTTGACTTTGGTGATGTTGCGTTTGTGAGTAGCGCGGGGTTGCGCACGCTGATTAATCTCATCAAGCGCACTCGAACGCGGGGCGGAACGGTGTGGCTTGCTGCCGTGCGTCCGCCGGTTCAGCAGGTATTTGAATTGAGCGGACTGACTTCGTTGTTCCGCTCGACACCAGCACGCGCTGAAGCGCTGCGCGAAGCCAGCGCAGCTGGACCGGGGACGGCTCCGGTGGCGGGCGTTACGAAATAACGCTGGCTGTCGGGCTCGCTGGGCAGATCAATACTTGTGTGCTGGCGACGCGCTCTTCAAGATCAGCGCGGATGGCTTCGATGCGTGATTGCACTTCGCGCATGCGTAGTTCTGGCTCAAATTCTAGGAAAATTTCCACGTAGACATTCGGTCCCGAACGGCGCGAACGAACTTTCAGGATGCGCTCGTAAGCATCAATGTGTTGCACGAGACCGCGCATGATTTGGATCTGCACGGTTTCTTCAACTGCAGCGTCCAAGAGGTCTGGGACGGATGACGATGTCATGCCCCATGCGGCATGCAACAGGAAGCAGACGCCAACCAGCGATGCGATTGGATCGATGTACCAGGCCCATTCGTGAGTGCGGAAGATGAGTGCGACAAGGAGACCGCCGCCCATGAGCGTGTCGAAACTTCCTTTAGCGAACCAGAGCTTTGCTTGCGACTGCATGATGGCAGACGGTTGCGTGCGCGCAGCGGCGCGGGTGCGCACCCAGATGACGAAACTGATGACTGCGTAGATTCCGAAGAGGACGACGCCGGGGAGCGTGCCTTCGGGCTGCAGCGGTTTCTGCAGATGTTGCGCGGCGTGCGCGGTGATGTAGAGCGCCGCCAAGACCATCATGCCGCCGATGCCAATCGAGACGAGGTTCTCTAACTTGCCAATGCCGTACGCGAAGCGGTGATTGGGCGAACGGCGCACGGCGCGTACGGTGAGGAACGCGGCGAGCACGGCGAGTGTGTCCGTGCCTTCCTTCAGCACATCGCCAAGGATGGTGACGGAGTTGGAGTTGAAGGCAACGGTGCCCATCAACGCGAGGTCGATGATGCAGAAGGCGAGTGCGAGTTTGAGGCTGCTTTCGCGGGCACCGGGGCCGTGTGCGGACATGGGTGCGTTATATCTGTATGGCGTTGATTCGGGGTGCTGCGCGGGCTTTGAACACTGATAACGGTGGAAGATTGAGAGTATTGAAGGGGTTGGAAGTGCGGATGGTCTTGATACAATCCCCGTCCCGATGGTCTTGCCATCCGGGCGTGCTCGGCGATCCGAGCGACATGTAGTGCGGGCGGATACTCAAGTGGCCAACGAGGGCAGACTGTAAATCTGCTGGCTTACGCCTACGGGGGTTCGAGTCCCTCTCCGCCCATTACGCTCCAGAGCACGGTCGCCTTCGGCGAGCGTGCTCTGTCGCTGCATGGCGGAGAGCGTCCCGGCTGCGCCGGTCCGCGCGCGGCTGCGCCGCGCCGGGCCTGTACGGCGCTCGCTGCGCGAGCGTCCGGGGGGCGGGGGTCTTTAATAGTTCCAGCGTTCGAGGTTGCGGCGCGGCGCGAACCATACCCAGTCGGTCGTGGGTGCATCCGTGGGTGCAAACTGCGGCACCTGCACATCGGGGATGGTGGAAGCCAGCGGCCCCTGCGGCTTCCCGAAGACCGTCGGTACGCGCCGCGTGAGGTCGCCGCGGTCATCTACGCCGTCGCGACCGATGGACCAGATGCGGAAGCCGTCGCCATCGTTCGACATCAGTACCGGCTTGCCGGACCAGGGATCCTCGGGAGTGCTCGGCATGAATTCCGGCACCAGGTTGGTGGCATCCACCGGCCACGCGCCGTGTACGCGACGGTAACGCTCGGCGGCGAACGCGGTGGCGGTGGCCAGGCATACGGCGCGATCGATGGCGAACGCGTGCGAGCCGCGACCGAGCGCGGGTGTTAGGTACGCCACCAGGTACCAGTGAATCTGCTCCTGTGGGTTCATCTTCATCATTCCCAGTTCTTCGTCGGAGATGATTCCCTTGGCATTGTCCATCTCGCGCAGTGGCAGCGTGGCGTCCTCCTCGTAGCGCGAGATGAGGGACTCGTAGCGCTCGAGCGTCTCGCGACGGCCGGCGACGTACATCGCCGCGGCCGGGGCAATGACATGGCTCGCGGCACTCACTAGCCGATCGTCGAGGCCACCTGAACGATCCGATCGAGCCCGAAGAGTCCGCGGAACATCGAGGATGTTGAGCCTGCCGAGTTGCGAGGTCGTGGGTCGGAACAGTCCATCGCCGTTGCCGTCGTCGGTGTACATCCGCTGCACCACGTCCTCGAACAGGATCCGCTCCGTGTCCAGGTTGAGATGCTGGAGCGCGGCAGGAACGCTCATTGCCGCCGCCTGCATGCGCGCGAGCTGTGCGTCGGAGAGGAGTGCCGGCTTCCACTCGAGCACGGCGGTCATCCGCTCGAGCGCCATCCGTCGGATCGCCATGCCAGCAAAGTCGCCCACTAGCAGGCGCCCCTCCTGCACGAGCACCGAGAGCGCTATCGCTGCCTCCGCGTCGCGTGTGGCGCGTTCGCCGTCCCCTTCCTCTGCCGCTGCAAGCATGTCGACGGCCAGCATCCGCGCCGCCATGCGCAGGTTGACGAGGTATGGCAGCCGCAGTTCGAACATCGGGAACCGACCGTTGGATTCCTGTGACGTGGTGGTACTCGTCGGCGCTTGGTCCTTGCCAAACAGTCGTACGTCCGCATCGCTCGTTGGCAATCCCACCGGGAATCCGAGGATGGGCTGCCGCGTCGCCTCGCGCATGGATGCAAGCGGTGCGCGCTGCGCTTGCATCCATGCGCGCGCGGCGGGCCACTGCTCCTGTCCGGGATACGGTGTGGCGCCCACCGCCAAGGCGCCTGGTGATTGCCGAAGCGGATCATCCGCACCATGCACCATCGCCACCAGGGCATCGCGTATTCCAGGCCATGCGGTGTGTTCGGGCGCGGTGACCGTCGGCAGCATCGCGCGGAATCGCGCCACGGAATCGAAGCGGATCACGGGCTGCTTGAATGCAAGCCAGACGCCGAACGCCGCATATGCCAGGAACACCACCACGATGGTGCGTGCGGTCCACGTGAGGGTTTGTCCAAGCGCTCGGTCGAGCGGCGAGCGCTTGGCGATGGCACCATCACGCAATCGGCGCGCAGCCTCCTTGGGGTCGCCGAACGAATCCACAGCTTGGCGCACGGACTTGCCGGCGGCGAGCGCTTCATCGAAGTGGGACGTGAGCTCGCGCGAAACGTCCGCGCGTTCGCGGCGTCGCAGGCGCGTGCGCCGGGTGATGGAGTCCACCAGCGTGCGCAGTTCGTCAGGGAGCGCGGCGGGCGCCGTGCCCGAGCTGCATTGTCCATCGGTGCCGGTGGACGCAGATGCACTGTTGATGTGCGGTTCGCTGCTCATGCGATCACCCCCGGTCCCGCAAAGGTGAATCCGAGCGCGCCCATCGCCGCGGTCAGGCGTCGCCACGTGCGCGTGTCCTCTGCGAGTCGCTTCTTCCCATCGGGCGTGAGCCGGTAGTACTTGCGCGGGCGCGGACCGCTCTCGTCCCAGCGTGCCACCACGAAGCCCTTGGCCTCCAGGTTGTAGAGCATGGGGTAGAGCGTGCTTTGGCCCATGGCTAGCACGCCGTCGGTGCGTTTCTCGAGCGCCTCGACGATCTCGTATCCGTACATCTCGCCGCGCTCGAGCAGTTTGAGAACGGCCACCGGGCCGGCGCCGCGTAGGAATTCGCCTTCGATCAGGGACATCGTGGACCTCCTTCAGGCAGTCTTGTGAGAATCACTGAACTCCGCACCGCATACTATACGGCGCATAGTATGTAATGGTTGCAGCAGTCGGTGCAAGTTAGTGATCTACATCACCGCGTTCACTCCGGCGCTAGTAGCCATTGGTGCGCGGGCAGCATCTGGGTCTTCGGATGTTTCAGCGCGCGGGCTGCGGCGGCGTCTAGCACGATGACGGTGCGTTCGGCCCTGGGGTGCTCCGCGTGGGCGGCGTCGAGTGCGCGGGTTTCGCGCTGCCATGTCGCTGCGTCGGTCGCGTCCGCGCAGACCTGTATTAACTCCTGGCGCCCGTCTGGATGGCGCGCGAGGAAGTCGACCTCGAAGCCGTCGTTCGTCTTTACGTAGGTGACGTCCGCGCCGCGGCGGGACAGCTCGTTGTAGACCGCGGTCTCAAGCGCATGGCCGGTGTTTGACCGCCCGCTCGTATCGAAGGCGTCGATGAGTCCTGGATCCGCGGGGTAGACCTTCCTGGGGTTGGTGTTACGGCGGCGCTCGGAATCCGTCGCGACCGGAACCGCCGCAATCACGAAGGCGTCGATCAGGTGGTCAAGCAGCGCGTGGACCGTGTCTTTCGCTACGTTGTGCCCCTGCGAGCGGAGGTCAGCGTGCAACTTGTTGGCGCTGAAACTGCCGCATGGGTTTCGTAGCACATGGCGGATGATCCAGCGCAGCGCGGCGACTTGCGACACGGCATGCCGCTCGATCACGTCGCGGAAGAGGACGGTATCGACGTAGCCCTGCAACAGCGCGATGCGGGTGGCGCGGATGAGCGGTCGTTTGCCGGATCCCTGCGCTTCGGGGAACCCGCCCACGACGAGGTATTCGCGAAGTCGTTTCTCGACCGCGCTACGTGCTGCCGTGGTCAGTCGATCCGCGCGCACGCTCGGTTCTTCGCCGCGGTGGCGGAGCGCCTCGCGGAAGCTGAATGGTGCGATGACGGTAGCCATGGCGCGGCCGCGAAGGGAACTGTGGATCTCGCGGGACAGCATGCGCGCAGACGAGCCGGACACGACGATGTCGATTGACTCAGTATCGAGAACGCGTCGGACGAAACGGTCCCAGCCTTCGACGAGTTGAATCTCGTCGAGGAACCACGCGGCACGGCCCTTCCTTCCATCCTTACGGCGGATCTCGGGGTAGCGGCGGAAGTACTCCTCGAGGAGGGCATCAAGCTGTGAGGCGTCGATTCCGGCCAGTCGGTCGTCGTCGAAGCTCAGATAGATCGACCGTTCCGGCGGGCCGTGCGCGCGCCGCTCGGCGAGGAGCTGCTTGAGGAAGCACGTCTTTCCTGCGCGCCGCATGCCGATGACCGCATGCGCCTTCCCCGGCACCGCGGGGAGTACGGCATCACGCCGCGTGAGATTGGTTGCGGCCAACGGGAGCAGAGCATCGCTGAGCTTCTCTTGGAGCGCTTCGAGCAGGGTCATGTCCGAAGGTTACCCTGAAACTGACCGTTTGAGAAGGACAGATTGTCGAAAATCTGGCCGTATGAGAAGGACAGATGGACCTGGCGCGCTGGGCTTCTAGTGACGGAGGGTAGCGGACCCATGTACGCGGTCTGTACGGCGCCCGCTGCGCGAGCGGCATCGCCCCTCAAGGTCGTTTTCGGTCCTCGGGCGGGTGCCGCACGCAAAATGGAGATCGCGCGCTCAAGATCGTCGTGCGGCGCGCGTTTCTGTAGTGCCATGACAACCCTCTCTTATCCGTCCCACATGTTTAAGTTGGTTCTATTGACTGCGCTCTGGTCGGCGCTGATCGTGACTCCATGTGCCGCCCAGCTGACCTCTTCGGTTTCGATCGCGGGCAAGCGAAGCTACGACGGGTTCGGCGACGCGTGGAACCAGGAGGTCGTGGTCTCGGTGCCACCCGGTTCGGAGCTTCTCCTTGTCGAGATGTTGTCCGCGAACCTGTACTGCCAGGCACCGAGCTACTGCAAAGAGGCCGCGTTCGCGATGCAATTGCAGTACCCCGGCGAAAACCTAACATGGTATGGACCTTTTCTCACATTCCCAACATCGAGCCAGAGCGGAACGTGCAACGGGTCAAACAGCTGGTCTCTGGTCGACGCGTCAACGGGTGAGGGGCCCCGATCCGCGACTGGCAGCGTCCGGATCGAGTTGTACGAGACGTATGACGACAACCCGAACTTTGCTGATGCCCAATGGAACTCCGGCACCATTCGCGTCACCTATGCAGGGATCGATCCGTCGGGAGCATGTTGCCTCGGAGCCACCTGCACCTCGCTGACGCAATCACAGTGCAGCGCTGCCGGCGGCAATTGGCTTGGGGCGGGCACCACCTGCTCGGGAACGCCATGCGGCACCACGGGTTCCCTGCCGGTGGTCACGCTCACGCAGCTCTCGCGCTCGACCGCATACACCGCAAAGTCGATGTCCATTACGCCGTTCCAACAGAACAACCAAGGCGCTTCCTACACCCATCCGGATTCAACCCCGATGAACTCGAGCATCGGTTCGACATCGGCGATGTCCACGGCTTCCGGGTCTGGGTTAGCCACTCAGGTATCGACGATCGCCACGCATGGGTTCGCCGGCAATGGAAGCGCGTCCTGCGAGTCCCAGGGATCTGGAAACGGCCGAGGCGACGGAAGCGGCTCGAGCGTTTTCCAAGCGAATTTCACCCTCGACATGGCATGGGTGGCGGACGTGGAATGGTCGGTGCATGCGATGGGAACGAGCCAAACGCACGCAACTTCGATTCAGTTGACGCGCGGGACGACGTCGGTCATCAGCCGGACATTAACCGTCGGCCAGGACCAATTCTCTGGTCGTATCAATCTCACGCCGGGCAACTACTCACTGCGCCTGAGCACCGACATGTCGGCGACCAGTGGCGCTGATGGCCCGGGCGCACGGAGCGGATCGGGGGCGTGGTCTATCAACCTGCAGCTGCCGGTCGCGGACTGCAACTCGAATGGCCAGGCTGACTGGCAAGAGATCGCTACGTCGACTTTCTTGGACATCAACAATGACGGCGTGCTTGACGCTTGCCAGTGCCTTGCTGATCTTGACGGAGATGGCATTGTTGCCGGAGGCGATCTCGGTGTCCTGCTATCGAACTGGGGCGCCTCGGCCCCGACCACATCGATGGGCGATCTGAACGGCAACGGATCGATCAACGGGGGTGACCTTGGTGTCATGCTCGCTGCCTGGGGCCCGTGCAGCAACTGACGGCATCGCGGTTGTGGATGGCGACGAAGTCGATTCCCGAGAGACGGGATGGTCGCGAACGGGTGCGTTCGAACCAGATGCCAAGTTAGGGCGATTCCCCGAACGAATACGGCACGATCCAGACCGCACCGGTGGCCGCCTGGCGCGACGGCGAGTCTTCGCCGGGTGCACCGATGAGGAGCGCGACCCATCCCGATCGGCCGTCATCACCGTCAAACCACCACGCCAGACCACGCCCGGCCTCGAAGGCCCGCTTGCTGCCGCGGTAGATGGTCCGATCTGCTTCGCCGGTGGGATCTTCAGACGTCCAAGCGTCCTGCAGCATCACGCTCCCCGCTGCCACGTCTTCGGTGCCGTCGCGAGGCGAAGCGATGGCGATCGGCAGCGAGCAACAGTAGACCCGGTAGGCGGCAATGACTGCGCCCAACTGCTGTCCACGACCAAGGGGACCCTCGACCCCGCGCCATGCGTGGTGCGTGTTCTCCTCGCGCCAGTTGCCGTCGACATCATGCACATACTCGATGTGTTCAGCCATGCCCCCGTCGTTCGAGGCGTTCGCTATCCCGCTGCCGCCGGCAATCACACTGATCCGCTCGAATTGCCTGCCATCAATGGCGCCGCTTTCCGCCGCGATCGACTCGCCGAACCACTCGTCCGGGCGACCGCGCGAGGCGATGAGCGTGGGCGTTTTTAGTCGATCACCAACAGCGAACGCGTCGGCACGCACCAGCACGATCCGCCCCGTGCCGCCTGGTCCGGGGCGCTCACCGAGCGGGGCACCGATGGCGACGTACATGCCGTCGTCCCCAAGCACCGTCGCCAGCGAGGCGCCGAAGCCGAACACGCCATCGGGCGCGGCGACTCGACGTACCACTGCAGCGCGCGATTCCGGTCCGAACAGACTGCGCGCGCCATGCACCACCATCACTTCCCCGGCGCGTGCGCCGCCCGCGCCGTTAGCACCCGGGCACCCGACGAGCAGGTCTTCCAGGCCGTCCCCGTCCACGTCGCAATGCGCCATTCCGGAGGCGAGTTTTCCGAGCGAAACGCCCTCGATCCGGATCGCTTGGCGGTCCGTCACGCATTGCGCGAGCGACTGCGTGCGCAGCACTTCGCTGCCACGGACGATGGTCACCGTGCCCGATTCCCTTTCTTGGCCGTCACCGAGGATGGCAAGTTCGTCAATGTTGTCGCCATCCATGTCGCCCGCAGAACAGATGACGGCACCCGCATGGCCGCGCTTATCCGCACCAGCAATGCGATGCGTGGGAGCAAGCACGCGCGCGGAGCCCGGCGTGAGCGAGGCAAGAATGTCAGCACCCCGGACGATGGAGATTTCCCCCGCGAGTTCCACGAAGCGTCCGTCTGGCTGGCGGCCTGGTGCATCGGGCGCACTGATCGCAACCTCCCGGAACCCGTCGCCGTCAAGGTCATCGATTTGCGCGATGGCGGCACCGAACCTTGAGTTCGGGTAGTCGCCCGGGATCATCACGCCGTTCTCTGTGTTCAACAGGACGATCGTGGGACCGGCCGGGGCGTCTGGCGGAGCGATCTCCGGCTTTGCGTTTGGAGACCGCAGCATCACAGCCATCAGCGCCACCACGAGGAGCGCGACGATCACTGAACTACCGAAGACGATGGTGAGCGGCACGCCGCTGCTCGGCGCCACCGAGCGTCCCTCCGCTGCCCGGCGCAATGCGTGAGCCAGCGCTGCGGCCGAGGGCGGACGATCCTCGATGCACGGCTGCACCGCCCAGTCGAGCACGGCCGCGATGGCCGATGGGAGTGACGGATCGATGCGTGCGGCGCGCCGCGGCGGCTCGGTGCCCGCGCGCGCCACCTGGGCAGCCACGGAACCCGCGGACGCGTGCGGCAATTCGCCGGCCAGCAGGAGGAACGCCGTAGCGCCAAGGCTCCAGATGTCGGTGGCCGGGCCGATGGCGGAGCGATCGCCGCGCGCCTGCTCGGGAGACATGAAGGCGGGCGAGCCCGCGGGCAGACCATCGATGGTGCGGTCGAGCGGGGAGTCGATGAACACGCCGAGGCCGAGGTCGATGAGGACGGGGCGGCCGGAATCGTCAACGATGATGTTGGCGGGCTTGATGTCGCGGTGGACGAGGCCGTCTTCGTGGAGCAAGGCGAGTGCGTCAGCGACCTTCGCGATCATTTCGAGCGCCGCAGCACGGTCGTGGCGCGCGGCCCACGCGTCAAGCGTTTCGCCATCGATGTATTCGGTGGCGATCCACGGGTGACCATCGGCGATGCCGTGACCGACAAGGCGAGCGATGCAGGAGAGGCGACGTTCGCGGAGCGCGGAAAGCTCGGTCCAGTAGCGCTCTGGAAACCGAGTGCCCGCGTACTGCACGACCTTGAGCGCGACGGTCAACCCGTCGGACTCCCTGGCCGCCAGCCAGGTGGTGCCCTGTCCGCCGGAACCAAGCCCGCCGAGGACGCGAAATCCCGGTACGAGCGGCGATCCGGCGGGGACCGCCACGTCGCCGAGCGCCAGCCACACGAGGCCCGCGCAAGCCGGATCAGAAATTCCACTTTGGTCTTTCATGTGATGACTGCAATCGTCAAGCAAGTACTCTCATTGCATTCAATTGAGTACGGAATTTCAAACCACTGACTGGCACATGATCGCCGATGCGTGCGCGCCAAGCGTCGCGACGCGCAAGGACGGCCTCGGCCGGGTGTTTGTCAGCTATCGCGCACCGATGGAAGCGTGGCTCCGGTCGTGCGGGGACGGCGCCGAGCGCGCAGCGGAGATCACGCAGGCTTTCTTCACCGACGTGGTCCTGCGGCGGGACATCCTCTCCAGCGCCACCGAGGGCCGTGGGCGCCTCCGGAATCTGATTAAGACCGCGCTCAAGAGATACCGGATCGATCTTGTCCGCCGCGACGAAGCACGCGAGCACGCGGAATGCCGAGCGGCGGAACATCGGGGCGTGCCCGCCGTCGCGGCTGCGGACGAGGCCTTTGACGCGGAATGGGCGTGCACGCAACTGCAGCTTGCGCTCGACCGCGTCCGGGCACGGCTCGAAGCGTCCGGCCGCACACAGGAATGGCGCGTCTTCGAGCTGTGCGTACTGGAGCCGACCCTGCACCACCGGGCACCACCAACGATGCACGAGGTGGCCGTTGTCATTGGTGTCCGCGATGCGGCAACCGCCAGCAACCTCCTCTACCAGGTGCGCAGGCGCGTGGTCTCGGCGCTGCACGAGGTCATCAGCGAGACCGTCGGTGCGGCCGGGGATTTCCGCGAGGAGATCGCGCATGTCGAGTCGGTGCTCCGCGCTGCGGCGATTCGGTGATGACGGTGATGACGGATTCAGCGGAGTCCGAGCAGTGGGGCAAGCTGTTCCAGTGAATCGGCGGTGCCCTTGCTGAAGCCGCAATCAAGCGCGTTACTGGCGTTGAAGGTCAGGTTGTCCTTCTCGTCCGAAAGCACCACTTCGCCGGGAAGGCCGGTGATCTTGTCATGGAAGGTGCTCTTTCCGGTGGCCGGGTCCTTCGTGTACGTGAGCACGGCCTTCGCCTTCACGATGGCCTCGAACACCGAACGCGGTCGCCCACTCTTCTCGATGATGTCGCCCATTTCCGCGAGGAACTTGTCGAGGGTTTCGCCGTCGGCGCCGTCCCGCCCGCGGATCATCATGGCGGCACCAAGGGCGCCCTTCGAGCGGAAGTAGATCTCGTCGCACTGCATCGAGGTCATCGCGGCGCCCGAGATGGCCTCGCGCACCCACGCGACCACGCGATGGCGCTCACGCACGGCGCGGATGGCATCCACAAACTTGAAGATCTCCGAGACCATCCCACCGGGGCTGTCGATCTCAAGGACGATGGTCTGGCCCGGACCGACTGTGTCCGCCATCTCACCGGCTACGGTTATCGCGGACGCAAAGGCGGTGTAGCCGAGGCCTCCTGACAAGTCCACGAGCACCACGCGATGGGAACCGATGTTCTCCACCCTCGGAGGCGCGATGAACGCGGACTGTTCCTCAAGGGCCGCAATCAACTCCGCAGCCTGCTCAACGTTCAGTCCCACCGACCATTCAAGCGCTCGCGCGAGGCGCGGTGAGGATTCCATCTGCGCCTTGGCCTTCTTCATGAGCTCGATTCGCCCCGCGATGTCAGCAGGGCCGTCCATTGGCTCCTGGAATTTGCGAAGCATGCCTTGCACGGCGACGAGCTCCGATCGCCAACCGGTCGATGCCTTCGCGGTGATTGCGGCGCCGTTGCCAACTGCGACACTGCTGGCATAGCCGAGCGCCTTCACGACTCCGGCGACGTCGGCGCACTCGCCGGAGGACAGCTTCGCCGTCCCTGCCGCAGCAGCATCGATTGCCTTGCTCGCGAAGAGCAAGTCCGTCTGCGCGCCGTCATGGCCACCGAGTTCGGTGATGCCGGTGGCAATGGCTTTCCCTGCGGACCTCATCTTGGCGCGGATGTCGGCATCGTTCCCCCCGGGCGCGGCGGCCCCAAAGTCGATCCCGCCGATGCTGCCGGCGGGCGCCAGGAAGATCGTCGGCCAAGCCAGCGCCGCCACACCGTAGAGCCCGGACCCATTTCGCACGAGCACCGCCACGGGGACCGTTTGCAATCCAGATTGCATCACGGCGATGTCTTCGCGAAGTTCCGTGATCGCGCCGAGCAGACGACGTGGGTCCATCCGAACCTCATCAGGCTTGCCACCCACGCTCCCGGCATTGACGTCGATGACGACGAGGTCTGGCTTCGATTCACCGATATCCTTGAGTAAGTTTTCGACTAATTGGGGGTCGAAATCGAGACCCGGGATGCCCTGCATCGGGAGCACGTACACCTTCGGGTTCCCCTTGATTCCGCTGGAGGCAGCGAACGGAGAATGGGCGGGCGGTGCCTTGTCGCCATCGGCGAGCGCCGAGGTGTGTACGGCAACCACGGAGGAAAGGATGGCGAACGAGCGCACGAGGAAATGAATGTTGGTCTGTCGCATGTTCGGTGAGTGATGATGTTGCCGATCAGGGGCACGCGCCCCAGCCGTTCAGGATGATTCCGAGGTCAATGCCGCTGATGGTGCCGTCACCGTTCAGGTCCGAGCGGGAGGAGATCGTTCCCCAGTCGGCGAGCACGTAGGCGAGGTCGATGCCGTTGACGGCGCAGTCTTCGTTGATGTCACCGGCACATCCGTTGGCCGCGTCCCACTCGACGATGTACCCGGCCTCGTAGGTTGACCACACGTCGTTCCAGGTACCGGGCGTGACCCACGAGGCGAGGTAATACTCGTTGCCGTTCGCGTTGTTTGGCTCGCCGCCGTACCAATTGGTGTAGTCCCACGGTTCGCCCGTCACCCAGTGCCATTCGCTACCGACTCGGTATCCCCCGAGCAAGTACACGTTGAAGTAACCGTCGATGAGCATGGGCTGCACGAACGCGTTCTCCGCTGCCGAGGTGATGGTGACGAGATGCCCGCCCATCGCTTCTGCCGCCGCACGCGCCGCGTCCCAGCCAAGTTGAGCTGGCGCCGTTGGGGTGCCGACGCGGAGGTACCAGTGGCCGTTCCCGCCGTCCAGCGACCGCCACTGCACGGCACCCGCCGCCGGCGGACACGCCGATACGGTGCGAACGGAGCCGAAGAGGAAGACCACGCCGAGGCCGGCGTACGTGATGAATGAATGGAGATTCATGGCTGCTCCTGAGTGGATTGATGCGACGATGGAGCTTGGACCCACGCGGTCCGATGAGCATCACCGCAATGAACGTCTAACCCCCCGTAAAACGCGACTCGCCGAGTGACATTGGCGGGAAGCCGGGAAAAAGTCCCCAGATTCCCCAACCCTCCGGCCGCGGGTTCCCCATTCCACGGCATCCTCTCCCCCGACAAGATCCACCCAGACTGTATTGGCACCGAGCGCGCTGTAAAAGTACAGCACGCGCTCACCGTTGTCGTATGCGGTGCGTTACTTTGTGGTGCCAATGTTTGGCTGGCCTGGGCAAGTTCGTTTGCGTTTCTGCCACCGCAGCGGTGGCAACGTGTGTGCGCACGCGCCGTTCCGCTCTCAATCTCACCAACCCAACGCCACGCCGTCGAGGCGGTGATCGACGCCTGACTCGAGGCACGGTCCTACGCCGCCTTCGCCGCGGTGGAGGCGCACCATCTGCGCGGCGCCTTTGAAATCCTTGGGATCACCCAGCTGGTGACCGCGTGCGACGAGGTCGCGCTTCACGTCCTCGGGGACATCGGCGTCTAACTCGATTTCGTCGTTGGTCATCACCACGCGGAACCGGGGCGCATCGACCGCCTGCTGCGGGTTCATGCCGAGGTCGAGCACGTTAACGAGCGATTGCAGTTGTCCCTGCGGATGGTTGTTGGCTCCCACGCAACCGAGCAGGAATTCCGGCGTGCCGTCCTTCATCACCATGCCGGGGAGGATGGTGTGTCGCGGACGCTTTCCGGCCGCCAGTGCGTTGGGACTGCCGCGCTTCGCCGCAAACTGCGCGGCGCGGTTGTTCAGGATGATGCCGGTGTCGCCCGCAAGCAGCCCCGAGCCGAACACGCCGGAGATGCTCGACATCAGTGAGACTGCGTTGCCTTCCGCTTGGGTTTGAAAGTATGCCCTGGTAATCCGCAACTTCAGAAGCAGCTCGAATACCACAGGGAACGCCAGCGGTAGCGCGCGCAATTGCGCTTGGCTGGCGGGTGGCGACGAAAACTCATCCACACAACCGTACTGCCGGGCTGGCCAAGTCCTGTCACCGTCCTCCGCTAGCGTCGGGCTGGCGGTTGAGATCACTTCGATTTGCTCGACCGCAATTAGCGTTTGGAAGGGCGCTCCGTGGCGCCCGGTTCGGTTCCCCCTCCGCTCATCGCGCTCCAGAGCGGAGGCCCGTTCAGGCGAATCGGCAGATTGTTTCGGCGGCCTTCTCGGCATCACGGTCGGAGATGTAGGCGTTCCGTGGCATCGTGGGCTGCGGCAAGTCCGCCCCGTCATAGCCTGATTGAAGCCACTTATTGCGGGAGCGGAGCACCAACATTTTGCAGTCGCCTTGGCGGTGCCGTGGCAGAAGTTCGCGGAATACGAACTCGCGCATCAGCTTGACCGATGCCAGCGCGTCAATGCGGCGTTGGGGCATCTTGAATGTCGCGGAGTGGTATGGGACAAGCTCAAGCACGGCGATGTTCTGTGCGCAGATATCAATCGCCTCTCGGTATTGCAGGTTCCGGCGACGCCTGACCCCCTCCGTGATTCCTCGCAGCCTTGGGGCCCAGTAGGCGCTACCTCCGTGCCACGAATGTGCCGGGTCGAGGAACGGGAATCGCACATCGCGAGTTTGTTGAAGGTTCGCCTCCAATGCCTTCCGATAGTCGCTGACCTGATGCTCGGCGAAGTAGTCATGCGGACCCACTCCCGGATTGAGTGAAAGCAAAAACACACGCGCTCGCTTGAGGTTCCCGAGGAAAGGCATCGGAAGCAGCCCGAGATGGAAGGCACTCCCATCAGGAGCACCAAATTGATCAGACTTGATCAGGCTATTCCAACTTGCGTGATGCGCCACGTCAGCGCGAGCGTTGATTGTGGAGTCATCGCCCGCTAGCACGTTCCGCGCTCCGGGGGAAAACTGCTGAGTCCGCCACGCGTTTACGAGTGCATCAAGAGCTCCTGGCATGTGAGGAGCCTAATCGTAAATAGGGTTATCCTTCGCGCGTGCGGGTGGGGCGTGGTGCCGTGCCAATAGAAAGCGCCCGCAAGTAGAGTTATGTGCGCCCGTTGCGCAATTTGACGCGCGGTCACTGGAGCAAAGTTCATGGATCAGCCGAGGCGAACGATTCTGGCGCACCTAGCACGCACCTTTGCCGTGCAGACGGAGAATTTGGCGACTGAGGGTTTGCTCTTTATCCTCACAAATTCCAGAGCAGCCCGCAATGCGCTCAGTGCAGTTGCGTTTCCTGAAATGGCGGATGTCGACCGCGAGAGTTTGGATCTCACGTTTCAGTCCCAAGTTTTCGGCGACGACAATTCACGACCTGACCTGATCGGCAAGGACGCAGATGGCCTCGAGGTCCTGATCGTTGAGGCCAAATTTTGGGAAGGACTGACTGAGCATCAGCCCGTGAGCTACCTTCATCGCCTACCTCGCGATGGCGCGTCATGCCTACTGTTCGTTGCGCCGCAACTTCGATTCGAGACGCTTTGGCCGGAACTTCAAGCACGGTGCGAGCGCGCCGGCCACTCCGTCGCACAGGTCTCCTCAACTGATCGATCGCGCCACGGCCAGTTGGGCTCTGGGCGCTCGGTTCGGCTCGTGAGCTGGCATTCCGTGCTCGCGGCGCTCGGCGCAAAAGTACAGGCATCGGGCGACCATGCCATGGCTGCGGACATCCGTCAGCTCGAAGCATTGTGCGCGGCCGAGGACACGGATGCATTCCTACCAATCCGATCAGAAGAACTTGCTGCGGTATCGCCGCAGCGGCTCAAGCAGTTCATTCAACTCGTCGGTGCGCTGCAGGAGCGCCTTGTAGGGACGGGGCTTGCTTCGAAGCAGGGTCTCCGACAAGCTAGCAAGCAGTTTGAGCAGGGGCACTACTTGAAACTTGGCTGGTGCTGCGCGTTCTTGCATATGGACCTGATCAAGTGGTCGACATTGCGGTCCACCCCGCTGTGGATTCGACTCCATGGGTCTGATTGGAAGGGCAGTGCTCGGCAAGTGAGGGACCGCCTGGTAGACCTCGAGCGGGAGATCCCTTCGCGGTTGCTTCGAGATTCAGGAGATGCACGCGACATGGTCGTCGTCCCGCTTCACTTGAGACACAACTGCGAATACGAAGTGGTCCTTGATGATCTACTCGAGCAAGTTAAGAGATTGCACGTCCTGCTGGGTGAGCAGCCAGATTGACTGCTTGGGACGCGGAAGAGTTTTAGAGTGATCCCGTTGAGTAATTTTCAAGGTCTATTTGGTAGCATTTCAACGGGCGGTAGGTCAACGTGACCCGAATCATCTAGTGGCGCAGTGAAGTATTTGGCTAGGAGGTTTCCATGTCTACATCAGGTAAGGATTCGCACGGTACGGCGGGCGTGGATTTGACGTTACTCTCAATCGTCACCCTTGCCTGCGGTGCCAAGTTGACGGTGAAGGAATTACTCGCTGTCGCGATCGCTAACAAGGACGTTCAGAGCGAGATTGAGAGTCACTGCGAAGAGCAGTTATTACGAGGGGATGTCGTCCAACTTCGCTCCGGCGGTCCACCGATGACCGTTAGTCGGGTACATCGAGTTCGCAAACTGCTGGACTGCTACTGGTTTGACCTTCAAGGTCGACTCCGCAACCAAGCGTTCCCGAAGATCGCAGTCTGGAAACTCAATCCGGAGACTGGCAGGCCAGTCCGATTATCTCGGGTGGCGGATTTGGAGTTGCAGAACCAGGCGGTTGTTTCCGAAGAAGAAATTCCATTTTGAGGACTCGGGATGAATTTTCCACCAATTGGCTCCCTCGTTCAACTTCGGTCGGGAGGACCAGTCTTTACGGCAACAGTGAATCGACGTTCTTCCGGACGCGTAACTTGTATGTGGTTCTCCCCGGGAGTAGCTCAATGCGTACGGCATACCTTTGACATTCGCTGCCTAGTGGTCGAGGTTTATACAGGCGAGATCTGCGAACACGGTGGTCTGTGGGGGCGTTGGCGTGCAAAGCAATTGGGTGGCGAGCCTTCGCAGGAGGCTAGTCACAGTTGGGCACTTCCTCAGCCGTCGTGGATGTGGGACGGCACGTACTACGGTCATTACGATCACGTCGGGAGCGGCCATACCCCTTATGACGAGCATCAGGCTTACGACGACGAAGATGACGACGAAGATGAGGACGAAAATCAGGATGTGGATCAGGATCTTGATCACGAGGACTTCGTCGACGAGATGGATATCGATTCGGAATCACACGCGCGTTCGCACGAAGATGGATGGTTCTACAGTGATGAGGATCCAGGCGGCAGCGCGCACGCGGATGGGGGTGACAATGATGAGTAAGCTGATGGAACGGTTAGTCCGCCGGACCCGAACATTTAGTTCGGCGAAGCACGTGATGCTGTTGTTCAATGATTGCGTGGCATCACGGAGGCTTTGTTACTGTTTCTGTGTTCTTTAGATCTGACCGAAATCATTTAACAAACACCTGGAACCACGCGCGAGCGTGGGAACCTCTCATCGCTTGTACTACGTCGATTTGCGTCGCATACACGTCGCGCCACCAGTCGGCAGCGCTTCACGATTCCAATGTATCTAGCGACCTACGCGAGGTGTGTTGGCTTCAGCCCGCCCCACTTGCGGTCCAAGTATTCAACGACAAGCCTTCGGTGGCAGTGATGCGGTTTGTGCTCACTACATAAGAGGCAGCTTTGATCAATTACGTCACGCGCAATCGATTGGTCGATGCGCCGCTTCTCCATAAGGTTGAGGAACTCTGCCTCGTAAACAGACCACACTCCTCCATGCTTCTTGTAGGCATCGAGGATGCCTGCTGTCGGCGCAAGCTCAGGAACATGGATGTAGTCGACTTGACAGAGTTCTCGCAGGAAGAAGACTAAGTCGTCACGCTTGCTAAACCCTGCAAGCTGGCCAGTATTGTTGAGCCGAACATCCACGACGCGCTTCGTGCCCGAAGATCGGATAAGTTCGAAGAATCGCTTCGCGGGTTTCTCAGTGAATCCGATGGTAAAGACGTTCACTGCTGGTCTCCGTGTTCGCTTGGATCAGCAGCACTAGGCATTCCGGCGGGTTCGCGCTCGGTCCAAGCAATTCGACGTGCTTGGCGATCGTAGGCCTCCTCCACAATGGCATCTCGCGACCGAAACAAGTCGCCCCGCGGAAGGTCTGCCAGATCAAGAAGGCGATTCTCCGCTTCGAAATTCGATTCCAGAGAGCCATCTTCGAGCATGAGAAGCGCAACCCGGTGGACTCGTGATTCGTATGACGGCGCCGTTTGCGGATCCCTCGCCGCTTGACCGCGTGACTCGTGCGTTCTCGGGCGTTCCTACGTGATTTCCCTGTTTCTTCGCGTGAAGAGTCGCACCTGCGCTGGACGTTGCGTCAATCACGGGCATGTTTCTGGCAGAGGTACTTCCCGGTGCCTCGGAGGTGCGTCACATGGGACAAGGGCTGCCGGCCGACAGACCTCGGCTGGGCATGGATCGGCTGCGTGCGGCCGATACGTGCTGAGGTTCCCGTTCCGAAGGATTCCCCGTGAAGTTAGAGCGTCCCGTTGTCGCCACCGCTGGTGTCGCCGCTGTCATTGCTGCCATCGCGGTTGCTGGGTCGACCGCGTCGGCCGGGTTTGTTTCGCCGCAGCTTTCGGTGGCTGTCGCCGTCTCCGGTGATGCCCCGCAGAGCTCGACGTCGACGTCCGGCTTTCGCAACGCCGATGGTTCGTACCTCTACGACGGCTCCCTCACGTCGACCTCCGGCAGCAGCTGGTTCGTGAACTGGAACCTGACCGGCTCCGACACCGTGGCGCAGCCCGGCAGCCCCTCGATCACCACCAACTTTGCGGTCGGGAACACGGGTGATGTCGCGCAAGTCTTCCAGATCCTGGTGACATATGAGGCGCCGGTGCAGGTGGCCCCGGACACGGGCTATGCGTGGCGGACGACTCTTTCCGGCGTGCTGGCCTCGAACAACGGCGGCGTGGCCTCGCTCGTGGGCCTGATTCCCTCGATGTTCCAGGGGCAGATCAACGGTACCGGCGTGGTGTCCAACAATCCGTCGGCTGCGAGCACGACCACCGCGTCCTTCTTCGGGACCTCCGTCAACGACTACGTGGGACCGATCCCGAACGGACCGAACATCGCCACCATCGGCTACCTGATGACGTTCTCGCTTTCGGCTCACAGCACGGCGGTGTTCAACGGTTCATGGGTCGGCACGGTGGTGCCGGTTCCGGCGCCGGGCGCTGCGGCACTGCTTGGGTTGGCCGGTCTAACGGCACGCGGGCGTCGGCGGAGTGTGTGAAACAACGGAACTGATGTCGAGGCCCATCCCGTCAGTTCACGGACACACGCCCCATTGACCGAGCAGCAATCCGAGATCGCTGCCGGTAATCACGCCGTCGTTGTTGAGATCGGCGAGGCACGGACCGGAGGGGCATGCTCCCCAACTTCCGAGCATGAGACCAAGGTCGGCGCCGCCCACGATGCCGTCGTTGTCGATGTCGCCGAGGCACGGGGGAGCCGGGAATTCAAGGATCAGCGCGCGACGCGCGTTGGCTTCAAAGGTGTCGTCGAGGCCGGGAAGTGGGCCGTCTCCGCCGCCGTAGAAGCAGGCGAAGTCGCCAGTGAGGTTTGGCTCACCTGGTAACCACGGAGACTCCGTGACTGGTTCGCCGGATTGCCAACGCCAATCACCAGTTTCACGGCTCAGTCCGACCCACGGTCCGCCGTTGTAGCCCGTCATGGTCCACATGTTGGTGAACGCTGCAAACCGGCGGTAAATCCACTGCAACTCTGCTTGCGTTTCCATGGACACCAGCTGCGCGCCGATCGATGTCGCGTAGGTCTTGGCTTGTTGCCAAGTCACGCGCGTCGGCAGAATCACTGCGGCATAGGTCTTTCCGTTGCCACCTTCGGCGGTCGTCCATGTGGCTGTGTTGAGGTTCGGATCAGTATTGAACTCCACGAGCACATTGCCAAACGAATCGCGATCGTCATTCCACTTGCCGTTGGGATAGATGACACCCCAATTCTCGCTGCCAACATTGTTGGGTTCGCCAGGATTCCAGTTGGTGTAGCCGAGTGGTTCGCCGTTGGACCATCCCCAACCACCAGCAGGCTCCGCGGAGCCTGGCGCCTGCACCAGTCCGAAGGCGGTTGGGCCACCGAGGAACGTTGGGGTTGCGCGCGTGCGAATGAACTCACTCTCCGCGTCTGAAGTGATGGTTGCGGGGTAACCGCCGAGCGCGATCGCAGTGGCCTGCGCTTCTTCAAACGTCTTGCTGCCGTCGAGTGCGTACACCGCGTACCAGTGGTCGTTGCCACCTTGCGATGCTGGCCACTGCATGGCTAGGCCATCCGCGATTGGTGCCGGGTCACCGAGTGCGATGTCGATTTCGCCAGTGCCGCTTACGCCCTTGCCACCGACGCGGATCAGATAGAGCTCGCCCGCCGTGCATGGAACGATGAGGCGTGAGGTGCCTCCGTTGCAGACGGAGTCGTTGTCATTGCAGGCAAGCGGGACTCCGCCGCACGAACCATAGATAACAATATTGGTGTCGAAGCCCGCGTGATTACAGGTGGAAACCGCCAAGCCGCCGTTCACCGGTGGAACAACGCGGAACCACACATCGTTGGTGAATAGGCCGCTCGTTCCAGGGTCTGCACACTCCGAAATGAGGGGCGGGCCGTCGGTATCCGTGTTCAATGTTGTGAAGGGATAGCGACCGAAGCCGAGCGGGCGGGCAGCGTTGCAGTGGTCGTTCTCAGGGGTCAGGTTGCAACGCTCCACGGCGATGTTCACGCACAGTGAATCCCACGAAACGGTGCAGCATGGCGGATCAATGCCGCACACAATCGCGCAACATGCGGAGTTGGCGCAGCCGCTCGTGCTGTGCGGCGTGTTACACGGCTCACCAGTGCCGCAGCTTGGAGGTGGCCCGAGGTAGTACGGACCCTCAATGTATGTGTTGCCAAAGACCACCGTTGTGCGGATGCGCGCAGTGGTGCCGGCGGGGAAGCTGGAAGGATCAAGGTCGCCTTCGATGGCGCCGATGGTGAGTTGGCTGCCAATGAATCCGGTGGCGTCGAAGGTGAACGTGGTACCGAACGGGGCAACAGAGGTGGCGTCGAGCGTGCCGGGCGATGATGAGAACGGCGTCGTGGTCACATAGTTACCGCTCAGGGTCCACGTCGTACCAAAGTCGGCGCGCCCGGAGCCGACGATTGATGCACCAGTATTGGCGATCATGGTGGCGGTGGTGGTGCTTAAATTCACATTGACCGGTACACACCCGAACACGCCGCACAGGAGCTGGAAGTCCAGGCTTCCGCCGCCGAAATTCAACTTGGAACCTGCCTTCATTTCGGCGAATGTGAAGGGCGGCGTGTTTGGAAGCAGCCCGAAACTACCGATGCCAGTGACGGGCACGATCATTGAGTCTTCACTGAACTGCGTGCCAGAACTATTGGTGGTGGTGATGCGCACCGTGACCTGCGCCGCCTGGCCGGTCGCAACGTTGTACGGCGCGGGTACTTCTGCATGGGCGCATGCAGTGACTGTGGCGGCGATAGCGAAAGCGAGTTGCGCGCAGCGGTGGTTGATCAGCACGAACACATTCCTTGGGTTCAGGGTCGGTGGGTGAAGGAAGTAGTTCGAGGTTATTGTGGATCTGTTGAGGGGCAAGCCACCTTATGGACGAATTCGTGAACTTTTAACCCCATCCGGCTCCGCTACCCTTACCGCCGATGGCACAGCCCACGCAATCGCAGGACGAAGAACTCGCGGGGGAGTTAGAGATTGGGTCGCCATTTGTCGAGCGTCTTGGGTTGGTTGTTGGCCCGGTGCTCGCGGCGGTGGCGTGGTTTGCAGGCCCGAGTTTGGGCCTTGCGCCGGATGCAACTTGGGTGTTTGCGCTGCTTGCGCTGATGGCCACTTGGTGGGTGACACTTGCTGTTGAACCCGCAGTTACCGGGCTTATTCCACTGGTAGCGCTTGGTGTCCTAGGGATCGGTACACCCGCCGAGATAGCTGCGCCGTTTGCAAACGACGTGATCTTTCTGTTCGGCGGCGGCGCGCTGCTGGCATGTGCGCTCGAACGTACCGCCATGTCTTCACGCTTTGCTTCGTGGCTGGTGCTGCGCGCGGGCACGTCACCGCTGCGCGTGTTGACTGCTGTGATGCTGGCCACCGCTGTGATGAGTGCGTTTGTCAGCAACTTGGCAACCACGGCCACCATGCTGCCGCTGGCGGTGGCGCTCGCGGCGCGTGCACGCGGCGCTGCAGCGGATGACGCGGGTCGCGCGGCGGCGGCGCGCTTTGGAACTTCGTTGTTTCTTGGAGTTGCGTTCGCGGCGAGTATCGGTGGCGCGCTCACCATCATCGGTAGTCCGCCGAACCCGATCGCTGTGGAGTGGCTTCGTAAGAATGGCGTGGAGATGGATTTCGTTCGGTGGTTGCGCTTTAGCGTGCCAACCACCGCGGTGTTTCTGCCGATTGCTATTGCAGTGCTTGGCGTGTGGCTGTTTCCTGCGCGCGGCATTTCGGTACCAGCGGGTGACCATCGCAATCAGCCTGTGAGCCGCGACGGATGGATTGCACTTGGGATCTTTGTGCTTGCAGTGACGGCGTGGGTCAGCCAGCCGCTGTACGCCAAACTGTTGCCATCGTTGAAGGATGGAACCATCGGCGTGGGCGCAGCGGTACTGCTCTTTATGGTGCCGAGCAAGGATCGACCTGGCCGGGGCATTCTTGACGGCGCTGCGTTTGCAAAGGTGCCGTGGCGCGTGTTGGTTCTCTTCGGCGGCGGCTTGTGCCTTGCCGATGCGATGCAGCGCACCGGGCTTTCTACATCACTGGGAACGATCATTCATTCGGCAGGAACGTTGCCGTCACTGGCGGTGCTCGCCATCATGGTGACGCTCCTTGTATTTAGTAGCGAGGTTGGGTCGAACACTACGCTGGCGGCGATGGCGGTGCCGATCGTGGGCGGCCTGGCACCGGGTCTTGGGGTGAAGCCGGAAACGCTGGTGATTCCGGCGGTCTTTGCTGCAAGTTGGGCCTTTGCACTGCCAGTTGGAACGCCGCCCAACGCGCTGGTCTACGCAAGCGGCCACGTCCGTAGTCGTGACATGATGCGCGCGGGACTCATACTGGATGTGGTGGCGATCGTGGTGATCGTGGTGATGGCAAAGATATTGCTGTGAGTGGACCAAGGATCGCGAGTACCTCGCGCCGCCAACGGTGGGGGTGCTTGCCAAGCTTGATCCGGCGCAAATCGTGCAGCCGCCGAAGGGTTTAGAGATCGGCTGTGTGCCGATCGCAACGCGGCAGGAGATTGATAGTGCTGCCGCACCGCGTAAGTAGGCGGGGTGGTCCCTAAGCACGCAAGGAACCGGTCTTTGTGGTTGTCGTGATCACTGATGATCAGGCGCCAATGTTTGCAAATTAGAAATCAAATGTTAAATTGCAAGGATGATCAAGCGCGGTCACTACGTGTTTGGTTTCCTGCTGTTTCGCAGGCGCTTCGCAGTAGGTCGAGCGCTGGCGCGTGAGATCTCTCCGCGCCCGATGCGGCGACATCCAACTCATCATCAGTAGTGTGGATTGCTGAGATCACAAGTGGATGGTCGGCTGCGAAGCGATGGGTGCTGGCCTTGCCAAGGGTGCGAAGGAGTTCTATCACGGCTCCATAGGCGGCCTGCCAGTCGATGGTGACAACCTGCGGTGCATCGCAGCGAAGTAACTGTGACCACGGCGCAGGCTTCACTAGCACGCAGTGGCCATGCTGAATGCGCACGATGCCGGCGCGCTCCCATCCAGTGGCGGCTTCGGAGATGCTGCGGTACGAATATCCGGTGGTATTCGCCACATCACGCAGGCGCACGCCGCGGGGGTTGCCGATGAGTTGCACTATCAAGAATGAGCGGCAGTCATTGCCGAGCGTGTCACGTGAGCGGAGGAGCAGGGTAGATGGACCGTTCGCACGATTTCCGAGTGGTTTCGTTGTGTGAGTGGGTTTCTTGCGTGGCGGCGATGCGCTCGCGTGAGCGTTTGCATCCAGTACAAGCCAACGCTTGGCGCGTGGATCTTGCGGCGCGTTTTTCGCGAGTTTGTTGAGTCGCTGGCGGTTGAGTCGTGTTCGATTGGCCGACACCCATGCATGAACGCCCTCCGCGAACCGTGGCTCTGTGGGGGTGAATTCAAGTGAGCACCACAGCAGCGCCTCGGGGTCAATGACCTCAAGTTGGCTCGTCAAATGGGCGGAATGAAACGGCACTCCAAACTCGCGCCACTGTGCATGGAGTACTTCGAGTAGCGACGTGCGGATGCGCGTCTCAGATGTAGTAAGCAAGGTCTTCATGTCCAAGCTCCTCGACAATGCTCTTGAGTGACGGGCGGATACGGTGATGTGGGTCTGGCATCCGCAGGACCCACTGGATGCCGTAGTCAGGCTCAAGGCTCTTCCCCTTCGTCAGTAGGTGCAAATTGCGCCCGCGAGATGTGGAAGTATAACCTCTATAAAGCAGAAGTCAAATATCGCAATTTTCGAGAGGATAGAACGGTGTTCTACCCCTTTGCAATTCAGTGAATATCAAACCGATCCAAGTTCATCACCTTCGTCCAGGCAGCGACGAAGTCGTGCACGAACTTCTCTTTGGCATCGGCGCTGGCGTACACCTCTGCAAGCGCGCGGAGTTGTGAGTTTGATCCGAAGACCAGATCGACGCGGGTGGCGGTCCATTCGACCTTGCCAGTGCTGCGATCGCGGCCTTCAAAGGCTTCCTCGGTCGCAGATGTTGGCGTCCACGTTGTTCGCATGTCAAGGAGATTGACGAAGTAGTCGTTCGTCAACGCTCCCGGGCGTGCGGTGAATACGCCATGCTTGGAGTGGTCGAAGTTGGTGCCCAAGACGCGCAGGCCGCCGATGAGTACGGTCATCTCTGGTGGGGTGAGCGTCAGTAGGGACGCCTTGTCCACTAGCAGATATTCAGCCGGCGCCGCATTTCCTGCACCAACATAATTGCGGAAGCCGTCCGCGGTTGGCTCAAGCACTGCGAACGAATGCGCATCGGTTTGATCTTGCGAAGCATCAGTGCGGCCTGCAACAAACGGAACCGTCACTGCAACGCCAGCAGCCTTCGCTGCATGCTCAATAGCGGCGCATCCGGCAAGCACAATCAGATCGGCGATCGAAATCTGCTTCTTGCTTGCAGCATGTGCGGTGTTGAATTCACTGCGAATCGCTTCAAGTGACTTGAGAACCTTGGCGAGTTCAGCAGGGTTGTTGACCGTCCAGTCCTTCTGCGGTGCTAGACGAATGCGCGCGCCGTTGGCGCCGCCACGCTTGTCGGTGCCGCGGAAGGTGGACGCAGAGGCCCACGCTGTGGATACCAACTGCGCAACGGAGAGACCTGCGCCGAGCACCTTCGCTTTGAGCGCTGCAACATCCTGCGCAGTCACCAACGCGTGCGTCACGGCCGGCACTGGGTCTTGCCAAATGAGCACTTCCTTCGGAACGAGCGGCCCAAGGTAACGAACCACCGGACCCATGTCACGGTGCGTCAACTTGAACCACGCGCGCGCAAAGGCATCCGCAAACTGCTCGGGGTTCTTCAGGAACCGACGCGAAATCGGCTCGTAGTTCGGATCCATACGCATCGCAAGATCCGTGGTGAGCATCACCGGCGCGTGGCGCTTGGTGGCGTTGTGCGCATCCGGTACGGTGGTGGCTGCAGATTCATCGGTGGGGATCCACTGATGCGCACCGGCTGGACTCTTGGTGAGTTTCCATTCGTAGCCGAACAGGGTTTCAAAGTAGCTGTTGTCCCACGTGGTGGGCGTTGGTGTCCATGCGCCTTCAAGGCCGCTGGAAATGGTGTCGCCAGCATTGCCGGTTCCAAAGCTGTTCTTCCAGCCGAGGCCCATCTGTTGCAGCGGTGCTGCTTCAGGCTCTGGTCCAACAAACTTGCTTGGATCAGCGGCGCCGTGCGTCTTGCCGAAGGTGTGACCGCCGGCGATCAGCGCAACGGTTTCCTCATCGTTCATGGCCATGCGTGCGAAGGTTTCGCGGATGTCGCGCGCGGAGGCGAGCGGATCGGGTTTGCCGTTCGG
>Ga0247834_1002716_pt1 | contig 25822 bp, 24 predicted proteins | sample LaCruzMarch2015__8_FD_187118 | JGI IMG/M metagenome (GOLD analysis project Ga0247834, IMG submission 187118) | Freshwater microbial communities from meromictic Lake La Cruz, Castile-La Mancha, Spain - LaCruzMarch2015_12m | ecosystem: Environmental > Aquatic > Freshwater > Lake | place: Spain...
TATTATATAACCCAATAATGAATAGAGGAGCACAATGATTACAGAACCACGTTGGAAGTCGTTAATTGTAGAAACAACTAGTCCAATATTTACACCAGAACAATGTCAGTTAATTATCAATGCAGGTCGATCTGAACCACAAGAGATGGGTCAAGTAGGAGGTGGTGCAAATGGAACAGTTGATACTAAAACTAGAACATCACACATTAGTTGGATACCTTTTAATAAATTGCCTGAAATGTATAAAACATTAGAAACTATAATGAAGAAAACAAATGGTAATCATTTTGGTTTTGAAGGAATGCAAATAACAGAACCAGCACAATATACAGAATATCCTGCAGGTGGATTTTATGATTGGCATATAGATTCAGATGTTAATTGTGTAAATGAACCACCAGTACGTAAAATATCTATGACATGTTTATTATCACATGAATCTGAATTTGAAGGTGGTGGACTTGAATTAATGTCAGATGGTAAGATTGCAAGACCTAAACAAGGTCAAGCTATTTTCTTTGCAAGTTATATAAGACATAGAGTTATACCTATTACTAAAGGAACAAGAAAATCACTTGTTATGTGGTTTGGGGGAACACCATTTAAATGAACCGAGAATTATATTTTGCAACACCAGTCTATGTTAAAGATGTTGGATCTCAAGAATTTAACAATCAATTAGAACAAAACATTGTAAATTGGTCTAAACAAGATAAAGGTGTACAAAGAACTAATATGAATGGTTGGCATAGTGAAACAAATATGCATGAAAGACCAGAGTATAAAATGTTAGTTGATATGTTATATGAAGCACAAGCATTTATTTATAAAGATGAATTATTAGACAATGAACCATATCTTGGAAATATGTGGGCCAATATCAATCCACCTGGTGGATATAATAGACCACACACCCATCCTAATTCATTATGGTCTGGAGTGTATTACGTTAAAGCTCCTATTAATAGTGGACATTTAAAAGTAGAAGATCCTAAACCTTCTATTTTAATATCAAGACCAAGACGTAAACAAGGAGAACTTCCAAGACATTTGTGGAATGAAGTACACTTTGAACCGATAGCTGGAAGACTTATAATGTTTCCATCATGGTTAAATCATTGTGTGGATCCTAATCAATCTAATGATATAAGGATATCAGTATCATTTAATTTTTTACAGAGAGGAATGTTCGTATGAAAGTTCATAAAGATAAAATTATATTTAGAGAAAAATTTTTAAACACAGAAGAAGGTAAAATGAAACAAACTGAAAATGAAGGTTGGAAAAAATTAAAAGAAGATATAGAAAATAATGGTATTATTAATCCTTTAATATGTACTGAAAAAGATGGTAAATATAGATTATGTATAGGTATGAGAAGATTTATTGCAGGACTAATGCTTGGAATAGATGAATATGAAATAGAAATTGTACCTGACGAAGAAGTGAAAACATTAATAAATGCAAAAAATAAATATAAAACTAAACATAAAGACGGAACGAATATAACATTATGAGTTTTCAACAAAACAAATATCAAGTAATTAAAAAAGCAGTTTCTTATGAACTTGCTAACTTTGTATTTAATTATTTTTTACTAAAACGAGATGCAGTAAAGTATATGTATAGCAATAATCTTATTGCTGAAAATGGTTTGTTTGGTACTTGGAAAGATCAACAGGTTCCAAATGTATATTCTCATTATGCAGACTTTGCTATGGAAGCATTATTAATGAAAGTAATGCCTATTATGAAAAAAGAAACTAATTTAGATTTGATACCTACGTACTCGTACGCGCGCGTGTACGAGAAAGGATCTGTATTAGCTAAACATAAAGATAGACCGTCTTGTGAGATATCTACAACATTAAATCTAGGTGGAGATCCTTGGGCCATCTATTTAGAAGGAATTAAAGTGGATCTTGAACCTGGTGATATGTTAGTTTATTCAGGTTGTGAATTAGAACATTGGCGAGAAGAGTTTACAGGAAACATTTGTGCTCAAGTTTTCTTGCATTATAACCATGTAAATGGACAGTTTGCAGATTCTAATTTATATGATAAAAGACCTTTACTAGGAATACCACCGTTAAGAAAATAGTATAAATCAACGAATTTGGTGGTATAAGAATGCTTTATGCCATTACAAAAGATACAATTTAAACCTGGATTCAATAAACAACAAACCGCAACCGGAGCTGAAGGGCAATGGATTGATGGAGATAATGTTAGGTTTAGGTATGGTGAACCACAGAAAATAGGTGGTTGGGAAGAGTTAGTTAATAAAACTCTCGCAGGTCCCGCGCGCGATCAACACAGTTGGACAGCTTTAGATGGTAATAGATATGCAGCTATTGGTACTTCTAAATTATTAGTTATCTATTACGAAGGAGATTTTTACGATATTACGCCTCTTGGAACTGCACTAACTTCTTGCACTTATACATCAACAACGGGATCGGCAACAGTTACAATCAATAAAGCAGCACATGGTTTAGAGGTTGGTGATTATATTATCTTTACAAGTGTTACAACTCCAGGTTCTCCTACAACAAGTTATACATCTGCAGATTTTACAACAAATGTTTTTGAAGTTAAAACAGTTTTAAGTTCAGCAACTTTTACAGTTACAATGCCAAGTGTTGAAGGTGGAACAGGTGTTACTGCAGGAGGCACTATTACTACAAATCCTTACGTTAGAATTGGTCCTACATTTCAAACTCCAGCATATGGATATGGTACAGGATATTGGGGTGGATCAAATCCAACGTCCGTTACAAATCAATTAAATGGAGCAATAGATAATATTGTTACCACTATTACTGTTGATGATACAACAGGGTTCCCCGCTGCTGGAATAATAGATATAGGCACTGAATTAATTACTTATACGGCTAAAACAGCAACAGATTTTACAGGTTGTGTTAGAGGAACAAATGGTACAACTGCTGCATTTCATGCAGATAATGCAATCGTAACGAATGCAACTTTATGGACAGGTTGGGGTATACAATCAAATACTACAAATACAGTACTCGCTCCCGGATCCTGGTCACTTGATAACTTTGGACAAATTCTAGTTGCAACAATTAAGAATGGTAAAACATTTACTTGGAGTCCAACAGGAGCAGCGCCTCTTACTATTAGAGCAACGGTAGTATCTGGTGCACCAACGGCTTCTGTTATGAGCATTGTATCAGATAGAGATAGACATTTATTTTTAATGGGAACAGAGACAACCATTGGAGATTCAACTTCACAAGATCCAATGTTTATAAGATTTTCAAATCAAGAAGATATTAACACTTATAATCCAACAGTAACTAATACTGCAGGAACATTTAGACTAGATACGGGTAATCAAATTATTGGTGCTATACAAGGTAAAGATTATATCTTTGTACTTACGGATGTTGCAGCTTATGTTATTCAATTTGTTGGCCCTCCATTTACATTCTCTGTAAGACAAGTTGGAACAAACTGTGGATGTATTGGTCAACATGCTATGGTATTTGCACAAGGCGCTGTATTTTGGATTGGCTTTGGTGGTGGATTTTTTGTCTATGATGGAACCGTTAAACAATTACCATCACTTGTTGAAGACTTTGTATTTACAACAACAGATGATAATTTAGGATTTAATTATGATGCAAGTCAAATAACTTCTGCATTTCATAATTCATTATATAATGAAGTAGGTTGGTTTTATGCAAGTGCCAAAACTTCAGCAACGACATCAACTCCTTCTACACAGATAAATAGAAATGTAGTTTATAACTATCTTGAAAACACTTGGACTACAGGATCATTATCAAGAACAACTTATGAAGATGCGGTGTCTTTTGATTTACCTTATGCGACAGAATTTTATTCAACTAACACTCCAACGTTTCCAACAATTAATGGTGTAACAAATACTTATGGAGCAACTAAATATTGGGAACATGAAACGGGTGTTAATGAAGTTTCTTTCTTAGGAGTTGAAACCGCAATTACTTCTTTTGTTCAATCTGGTGATTACGATATATCAGAACAAGGTTTAGGTGGAGATGGTCAATTGATAATGCGTGTTAAAAGATTTATTCCAGACTTTAAAAATTTAGAAGGTAATGCAAAAATAACTTTATTCTTTAGAGATTATCCGGCCAATGCTAATTCAACTCCTTCAACAACACCACCAACTATTACAGGACCATTTACAATTACATCATCAACTGATAAAGTAGACACACGTGTGAGAGGAAGACAAGTAAGTTTAAAAATAGAAAATGATGCTGTTGATGAAACTTGGAGATACGGAACTTTAAGATTAGACATTGAAGCAGGAGGAAGAAGATAATGGCAAAGATAACAGCATATGTACCTGAACCAACACCAGAGTATGATGTTTCTAATCAAAGACAAATTTTAGAATCAATTAACACACTCAAAGATCAATTAAATTTTTCTTTTCAAAAAGATTTAAAAGATGAACTAGAAGCATTTAGTTGGTTTATATTTAGTGGACCAAAGGACTAATGGCTATCAATTATAAAAATCAAGGTTACGATTTAACCACAACTAATTTAACAACCGTGTTAAATATTAACACATCAAGTGTTGCAATTTTAAAAGAAATAGCTGTAGCTAATGATCATAATGCTGCAGTGCAAGTTGATTATTTTTTTCATGATGCATCTACCTCAACAGATTATAAATTTTATCATACTAAAGTTGCAGCAAATTCTCATGATAATGCAGTTCATAATGCTTTAGTATTAGAAGAAGGAGACTATTTACAATTTCAATCAGATAATGCTGGTAAAATATCTGGACAAATATCTTACGCTCTGTTAACAAGGACTGGAGAAAATGGATAATTTAAATAAGACAGAAGAATTTATAAAAAGTAAAAAGACTGGAAAGATATATCAAACAATGGAAGACTTTCTAAAAGAAAACAATATAGAAGATTTACAAAAAGATGTGTCTATAACAATATCAAAAGGACTAGATTTATTTCAGAAAGTAATGAACAAAAAATGAATCCAAGAGGCGGAACGGAACTTCAAATGGAGTTTCTAGAAAGATATGCAGATAAAAAGTTATTAGATCAGGTACAAATTTGCACTTCTATTCCTGGAAAAATTCCATTACATCCAACAAAAATTAACATCCTTTGGCAACAAAATTCATACGATCAAGCAAATATACATCCTTGGTTCAAGGATAAAAGCAATCATGATAAATATGATTGGTATGTATTTAACTCTCATTGGTGTTATGAAAAGTTTAGAATTGCATTTGATATTCCAACGCATAAATCTTTAGTTATTAAAAACGCATTTGATAAAATAGAACCTAGAAATTTAGATTATAAAAAAGGTGATCCTATCAAATTAATATATACTTCAACGCCGTGGCGAGGTTTAAACGTATTACTTGCGGCCATGCAATTGGTTGAAAATCCATTAATTCATTTAGATGTTTATTCTTCAACACAAATATATGGAGATGGTTTTAAATCAGCTAATGATGATAAGTTTAAAGATTTATATGATCAAGCAACTAAAATTCCTAATGTAACTTACATAGGTTATAAACCTAATGAATTTATTAAAGACAATTTAAAAAACTATCAAATGTTTGCTTATCCTAATATTTGGGAAGAAACATCTTGTATTGCAGCAATAGAAGCAATGGCTGCAGGTCTATATACAGTGGTTACTGATTATGGTGCTCTATATGAAACTTGTACAGATTTTGCAGTCTATACTCCTTATGAAAAAGATTTTGTAAAATTAGCTAAAACATTTGCATCAGTTATTGAAACCGTTGCAACTCATTTACATGATGATCATATTAAAGAACATTTACAATTACAGATAGATTACATGAATCGATTTTATTCATGGGAGAAGCGAGCTAAAACTTGGAATAGATTTTTAGAAGGGATAGTCAATGCAAGACTCAAGTAGACCTATCTGGCTTAAAAAAATAAAAAGTCAAAATGAATTAACTGCTCATATGGGTCACCCTACAACTAGATTGTATGTAGCAACTCCTGTGCACAGTGAATGCTCTATTCATTACACACAAGCATTATTAAAACTTCAACAAGTATGTATGATGAATAATATCATGATTTCTTTTTCATTATTAAAATCATCTTTAGTTACACAAGGTAGAAATTTATGTGTAGCTAATTTTTTAAATGATCTTAATAACTATACTCACTTATTATTTATAGATTCCGATATTGATTTTAATCATGATACAATTTTAAAATTATTAAAATTTGATAAAGAAGTAATCTCTGTTCCTTATCCAATGAAAACTATTAGTTGGGAACAAATTTGGGAAAAAATACAGTTAGGAGTTATAAAAAATAAAGATGATTTAATGAAAGCCGGTCATACCTTTCCAATAAAAATGGATAACGTAATGAAATCAGATACAAAAGAAATTACTATTGTAGGTGGAATTATAGAAGCCTCGCACGTGCCCGCGGGATGTTTATTAATTAAAAGACAAGTATTTGAAAAAATGATAAAAGCTTATCCTGAAGATGTTATAGATCAACCTACCTTTTTAAATGGAGAAGTTAAATCTAGTACAAATATGTATAATTTTTTTGATACCATTCATGATAAAGTAAGTAAAAAATACTATGGTGAAGATTTTGGTTTCTGTAAAAAATGGACAGAAATAGGTGGTAAATGTTATGCTTACATTGAAGATAACATATCTCATGTAGGAGAATATCAATACAAAGGTAGATTATTAGACAACTTACAAATGTCTAAAACCGTTGACGATACCGATAAAAACAAGTAAAGTGTACGTTTTCAGGACTCTGTGCCTGCCTTATTAACTATTAAATTATGACAATATCGCGAGCACAAATGAATAGACAATTATATCAAATGGGTGGAATGGGAACATTACCAATGGATTTTGGCCAACCCTTACAAGTTTCTCAACCGATGATGAATCCATCTTTTGCACCAATGCAATCGATGTCTAATCCAATGGCAAATTATGGACAGACTCCATTAATGATGGCACGAGGTGGTATTGCAAGTTTAGTAGATCGTGAAAAATATGGACTAGGTAGTAAACTTAAAAGATTTGTAAGAAAAATAATACCCAATGAGTTATCAGAACTTGCAGTTAAGGCTGCTCCATTTGTTGCACCTTTTAATCCCTTACTTGCAGCAGGTATGGCAGGTATTGGTGGTTTTGATCAAACGGGAAGAATAGGACAATCTTTAAAAAGTGCTGCATTAACTTATGGTGCAGGACAACTTGGAAGATATGTTGGTGGAGCAGGATTTCAAGAAGGAATTGATCCATTTGCAGGTTATAGTTCATCAGGAAGTTTTGGTGGTTTAGGAAGTTTGTTTACAAGTCCAATAGGAACACAAACAGGATTACAATTAGGTCAATATGAAATTTTTGGTGGACCTGGTTCCGAACAATTTAAATTAAATCAAAATGCTATTACACCACAACAAACTTATTTAGGTGGGGATACAGTAAAAACTATTCCTGTTGAAACTGGACCAGTGTCTACTACTCCTGTTGAAACATTTAATCCTACAGATGTATATGACCCAAATATAGATTATTCTGGTGCCGGGACACGTTATGCTGATCCAGCACCTTTACCGCCTGTAAAAGAACAAGGATATGTTGATCTAATTAAAAAAGCAGGATCACTTGAAGATATACCATTATCAGAAAGATTTGGAGCTGTTAAAGATATAGGTTCAAAAGCTTTACAAGACGTTCTTTATAAACCAATGATAAATCCTAAAACAGGAGTAACAACTTATATACTTGATAAAAACGTGGTTGGTTCTATTGCAATTGGAGCTTACAGTTATTATGATGCTTTACAAAAATTAAAAGATGCAGGTGACCCTGAACCAGAAAAAACATTAACTGAAGAAGAATATCAAAGATTAAGAGTTGATCCACAAAAAGAAAAATATAAAGACACATTAAAAGAAGAAGCTTTTGGAATAAGAAAAGCCAAAGGTGGTAGAATTACCGATAGAAAAAATTACTTTTTAGGAAAAATGGTTTCAGCAACATCTGTAGCACAACCAGGAGAAACTATGAGTCAAGGTGGAGGTAGTGGACTTGGTGGAATGATAGCAAAATTAATACAGAGAAATCCTGAAATGTTTAGAAGAGTAATGAATCCACCTAGATTAATGGCGTCCTCAAGGACAGACTTTATAGATACCGATGGAAACGGAATCGATGACAGAGAAGAAGCTGCAGGCGGTGGATTAATGGGCGAAGGAGTTTTAAGTATTAAATTAACTCCAGCACAAGCCATGGCTATGGGTGGTAGAATTGGATATCAAATGGGTGGATTAGGATCAATGGATCCCTTGTTAGCTTTGCAAAGATCCCCATTCGATCAATATGGTTTTAGTGATCCTGTTATTTCAGCATTAACAGGAAATGTATTTACATCAGGTCAAAGATTTAGAGATGTAACTGATTTATCTTCGGGACCAGACATTCAAAGAGCACAATCGTTAGGATATTCTCAACCAGAAATACAAGAATTAGGTCTTCAAAGAGATATGTTGGCAAGTTATAGAAGGGCTTTATCCGAAGCATCTCTTGGCTCAACTTTTCAAGCTAACCCAGAAAAAACAGCTCTTGATTTAGCAAATAGTTTAAGACAAATGTATATGAACCCACAACAAGCACAAATTCAACAACAACCTATTCAACAACAAGTAGTAACTCAACAACAAACTCAACAACCACAAATGTCTTATAATGAAATGCAAAAAGCAGATTATGCTAGAAGAATGGGAGCGTTGGAAGACAAATTTGCAAGACAAGGAACTTCAGCCACACAATATATTCAAGATATGACTAATCTTTTAGCTCAAATGAAAACTTCTGGTGGAGTAGATCCATTAGGAGCAATGCAATCTAAATATTATACAGAATCAGGTGGAGGAAGTGTTTCTGAAGGTTCTCCAAGAGGAATAGATGCTAGATTTATTATTAATAGAGCTCAAAAAGCTGAACAAGATGCAGCGGCTCGTGTAACACCTAAAAAAGCTAATGGTGGTAGAATTAATTATTTTATGGGTAGTGAAATACCTGTTAGACAAAATCAAGGTGGAATAACAGAATTAGATTTAAGAGCAAAAGGTGGATACATTCCAGTTGGTATTAAAGAAAAAGCAGATGATGTTCCTGCTATGTTAAGTAGAAATGAATTTGTATTTACTGCAGATGCTGTAAGAGGAGCAGGTGGTGGAAACATTAACAAGGGTGCTCAAAAGATGTATAAGTTAATGAAGTCTTTAGAGAAAAAAGTTAAAAAAATGAAAAAGGTAGCATAATGGCAGAGACAACAACGATATCACGTCCGGCTCCGTATTTAGAAGCAGCAGGTCAATCATATTTAGATCTATTAACTAAAAGAGTAGGACAAGCTCCAACACCTCAAGAGCTTGCAGCAATGTCTCCACAGATTGCTGGACAAGGTCAATTTACTCAAGCGGCTCAACAAGCTGCTGCAAGACAAGCAGGACTTGGTGCTTTAACTTTTGATCCTACAACTGGAGCAGTTACACAAGTAGGAGCAGGAACCGGTATTGCAGGTTTTGAACCTTTCTTACAACAGGCTGCTGCATATTCAGGACCAGGTGCATATCAACAATTTATGTCTCCTTATCAACAAGATGTTATTGACACTACACTTGCTGAATTTGACAGACAAAGACAAATTCAAGCGCAAGCTATACCAGCGTCAGCTATACAAGCAGGTGCATTTGGTGGAGGACGAGAAGGTGTTCAAAGAGCAGAGTTTGGCGCTTTAAGTGATAGAAACAGAGCAGCACTACAATCACAATTATTACAACAAGGATTTGGTCAAGCACAACAAGCTGCTCAATTAGGTTTTGCTCAACAACAACAACTTGCAACGTTACAACCAACATTAGCAGGTCAACAGATTCAACAGTTAGGTGGAATAGGAACACAAAATTTAGCTTATCAACAAGCACTATTAGATGCACAAAGACAATCTGCACAATTTGCTTATCAAGAACCTTTTACAAGATTACAAACTTTAGGATCAGGAATTGGTGGTTTATTAGCTGGATATCCTCAACCAGGATTTCAACAAACTAGTGCACCTCCACAACAACAAGTTAGTCCATTGAGTCAAGCTTTATCCGCAGCAGCAGGAGCTTACGGCCTTGGTTCATTATTTGGTAAATAGAAATGTATAACATATTTAAAAGACCCATGTTTAAGTTAGGTGGTCAAGCGGACCAAGGAACAGGGATCATGTCTACTGTTGAACCTAAACAAACAATGAGACAAAATCCATATACAGGTTATGCTATTGGTGGAAGAATTGGTTATGCAAATGGACCAGGACCCTTTGGAATAACACCACCTATTCCTCCAGTGGCAGGACAAACAGGTTTTACACCTTCTTCAAGACTTCAAGATAGATTTCAAAGATTTAAAGATATGCCTACTTATATACCATTTAAAGAAACAATAGACTTAGATAATATTTTAATACAAGAAGGCATTATAACCGAAGATACTCCTATATTAGAGAGACTTAAAGCTAGAGAATTATATAAAACAAGAGGAACACAAGGTACAACAGAAAAAGGTATTGGAAGTACCAGAGAGGATTTAGCTTTTGCAACTGGATTAGGAGAATCAAAAATTACTCCACCTCCACCAAAAAAAAATTCTGAGTTTGTGGAAACTGATACAAGTAAGCCCTTCAATCTTTTAGATGAGGTAAGAAAAGAATCTGGAGAATTAAGAGAATTATTAGGAAAAGATGATAATTTAACAGCCGAAGGTGCTTTAATTTTGTCTGAAGCTCTTGGAACACCAGGAACTATTGCACAAAAAATACAAAAAGGACTTAAAGCTGCTGTGCCTTTAGCAAGATCAAGAAAAGAACAAGACAAGGCTATAACTCTTACTGCATATAAACTTGCAAAAGAAAAAGAACAACAACAAATTAGAGCAGGAACTTTACCAACTTCTATAAGAGAAGCTGAATACATAGCAAAATCATTAAAAAAAAGTGGAGATCCAAAATATGCTAACATGACCATTCAACAAATAATGAATGAAAATATTAAAGCAGCCAGACCTATGTCTCCGGAATCTAAAGCTAGAACTGAAGTTTTATTAGCGGATAGACAAATTATAAGAGATACAACCGATAAATTATTAAAAGCAAAAAGTGATTTAGAAAAATTAGATCCTGTTAAAGATAAAGTTAAATATGATAAAACAAAAGAATTGTATGATAAGAGTTTTAGAGAGTTTAACAGAGATTATTTATCTGCGCCTGAATTTAAATCATTATATGAAGGTATTTATAATATATTTGCTCCACAAATGACTTCAAGAACTATGAAAGTTGAAGGTGGATTAACTGAAGACGAAAAAGAACCAGATGTAGTAACATCAAATGTTGATTTTGGTGGAACAACAACACCTATAAAACCAGTTGAAAAATTAGATTATGCTACTTTAAGAGATAGATTACCAAAAGAAATAAATGATCAAGTGGTTCAATTACTGGCTTCTAGTGAACAAGCATTACAGGATTTTGCATATATAACTAGTCAAAACGATGTAAATAATTTTAATGTAAAATACGGAGTTAATTTAATAATACCTCCAGCTCAACAAACATCATAGGAGTATCCATGGTTGAAAGGTTTGGAGAATTTGGTATTTACCAAAGAGATAAAGATCAAGAAATTATAAGACCAAAAGGTGGTGACGCAGGTGTAATTGACTATGCACTAGATGTACCTATTGGAATATACTCTGGACTGAGCAAAGCTGTTCAAGGGTTATTACAACTGGGTGCAATGCCTGTTGATTATTTAGCCAACACTAATTTACTTTCTGGAATAGAAAATATTTTTAACAAAATAACTCCTGAAACGAAAACTGGATTAGGAGAAATTACTTCTGTTATTACTCAATTTGGTGTTCCAGGTGGTGCAGCATTAAAAATTGCAAGTGGAATATCTAAGTTAAAAGGTATTAGCACCATGACCGAATTATCTTCGCTCAGTAATGTTGGTAAAGGTATAGAATTAACCAAACGTGCTGGTTACTTTGGAACTATTGGTGGTATTACAGATTTTGCAGTTTCTACTCCTGAAAAACTAGGTACTTTATCAGATGTATTAGGGGTAACTGAACAAACTGATTTTGAAGGACTTTCTGGACAAGAAAGAGCTTTAGAAACAATAAAGAGTAAAATAAAATTTGGAGCAGAAGGAGCTACTCTTGGAGCTGGTATTGCTCTTGCACCGACCGCACTTTCATTAGGAACACGATATGGACTTATTCCAGCGGCTAAAGCTATTGGAACTGTTGGTGGAGTAGTTGGAAAAGTAATTGACGTACCTTTAACAGCGGGATTAAATGCTATTGTAGGTAAAGAAAGCAAAAGTGTTTTACAAGAAGCTATTATTACTGGTGGGGTATTAAAAGATAAAGCATTAACTAAAATAGGAGCAAAAAGAGCAACGGGTGAATTAACGGCTGAGGGTAGACCTATTTTTGAAAGTGTAGATTGGAGACATCCTGTGGATGATACTTTTTTAAGTAAGGCTAAAAGAGGAGTAGTTTTATTTGCAGATCAATTTAAATCAAGCAGAGGTATTGGATCATTAAGAGATATTCAAATAGGTGCTGAAACCATAAGAGCAGGAGAACAAAAAACATTAACTAAAATAGGTCAAAATATTCAAGATGTACAAAATAAAATTATTAATAATTTTAAAGTTAAATTTACTAAAGACGGTGACTCTATGTTAGCTCTTCAATTAGAGAACGATAAAATAGGTCAAATTTTAGGTTCAAAAGATATTGATGAAATAAAAGAAGTAATCAGAACTCTTCCTAAAGATATAAGAAGAGATGTAATAAGATATAAAAAATTAATTGATGGTTCACAACAAAAATTTGATATATTTGCCGAGGGAGTAGATGTAGCAAAAGAAGCTGCTTTAGATTGGAATAGTTATTCTAAACAAAGATTTGCATCGCTTAATAATAAAGATTTTAAATTTAATCCATTACTTGATGAGAATGCAAAAAAAGAATTTAAAAAAATAACTTTAGAAAATAAAGAATTAGTAAAAGGTTTTGAAGAAAAAGTTAAAACTTTAAATAAAAAAGATGTAACATTAAATTCATTAATTGAAGAAAATGTAAATAAGGAGTTATTAAATTTTAAACAAATTACTATTAATAGTAATTTTTCTCCAGAAACTTTTTATAAAAAATTAACTGGAGAAGGAAAAAGAGCTTATCAATGGCAAGGTTTAAAACCTGGTCAAGATATGCCTGATGCTATCCGTAGATTGCTTACAGTTGAAGAGGGTAGAACAGCAGGGGAATTAATAAAAAGAGAAGCAAAAGATGTAACTGGTAAAGTTATAGATAAAGACGTTGCTACTTTTAATTCTTTAAACGCTGGTTTAGATATTGTTTTAAAACAATCGGAACAAATTTATAATAAAAAAGCTTTTGATGCTATGCTTAAAGAAGGTTTAGAAAATGGTTTAATTTTTGATCCAACAAGAGCAGCTTTAAAAGGAATTAATATAGATAGTTTAACTAGATTTTCTTCATTAAAATCTTTAGCTGATGGACCTAAACAAAGTGCAGTAACATTATCTGGAGCTACATCTGATTTATTTACAGGTAATTATTATGCTGCTCCTGAAATTGCAAATGCAATAGCAGGTGTAAAAGAAGCAACTTCTAAATTATATAATATTTGGGGTTATAAGGGTTTGATGACTTTAAAATCAGCGGCTCAAATTTCTAAAACTATTTTATCTCCCATGACTCAAATTAGAAACTTTACCACAGCAGCTATGTTTCCATTAGCAAGTGGTTTAATTGGAGGAAGAGTTGGCTTTAGAGATGCTTGGAGATTAACAGGTGATGATATTTTTTTTGGAGCAAAAACAGATTTAGAGAAAATAGGACGAATAGAAAATTTAATAAATAGAGGAGTGATTGATCAAAACGTAAATTTAAATGAAATAAAAAGAGTTTTAGATAATGCAAAAAGTGGAAAAACCACTTTTACCAGTTTAATGAATAGTAAACCAATGCAAAGACTAACTGACATTTATCAAGGCTCTGATAACTATTGGAAAATTTATTCGGATAATTTTTATCAAGGGGCTTTAAGCACTGCATTTGGATCTCCTTTAGTTGCAATGAAACAAGGATTAGATCCCAAGTTTAATAAAAGAAGTATTGATGAATTAATTAAACAAGGAGTTTCAAAAGAAAAAGCACCTTTACTTGCTTTTAAAAATCAAAATGAAGCAAATATTTTTAATAGTATAGAAGAATGGTTTCAAACTGTAGCAGGTAAAAAATTTAATCGTATTGATCCTTTAACGGGATCTATAAAAACACCTTTACAAGCAGTAGAAGAAGCTTCTGCTTATTTAGTTACTAATACAATACCTACTTATAGTAAGGTTCCTAAAATAATAGATAATGTTAGAAATTTACCTCTTGGTAATTTCGTAGCATTTCCAGCTGAAATATTAAGAACTAGTTCAAATATATTTGCCATTGGAGTTAAAGAACTTACAAGTACTAATCCATTTATAAGACAGATGGGAGCTCGTAGATTAATTGGACTATCCACAGTATTAGGAGGAGCAGGATATACAATTAAAAAAGGAGCTCAATATGTAACAGGTGTAACAGATGATGAAATGGATGCTTTTCAAAGATCTTTTGCTGCACAGTATCAAAGAAATTCTACACTAATACCTGTAACATCAACTGATGAAAATGGTAATTTTAAATTTTATAATTTCTCTTACACTAATCCTTATGATGCTTTAGTAACTCCAGTGAATGGAGTATTAGGAGCTTTTTCAGAAGGTAGATTAAAAGGAGATAATGCAACCAATATTATTATAAATTCATTATTTGGAGGAGCTGTTGATCCTTCTCAAAGAAAAGGAGCTATTACTGAATTTTTATCTCCCTTTGTAACTGAATCCATTGGTACTGAAAGAGCTGTAGATGTAACAGTTCGAGGTGGAAGAGATTCTAGGGGTAAATTAATTTATGATTCAAAAATAGATTCAATTGATGTTATAATATCTAAATCATTTAATCATCTTTTGGGTGGACTAACTCCAGGTGCTGTTACTTCTGCTCAAAAAATTTGGCAAGGTGTTACTGGTGAATTTACAGATTATGGAACACAAAGAGATGCGGTAGATGAATTTGTTGCCTTGGCTTCTGGTGTTAGAGTTGAAGAAGCTAAACCATTAGCAAGTGTGCCTTTTATTGTTACATCTTTTAACAAGGACAAACAAGGTATAAGAAGTAGATTTGCTGAAACAGCATATTCAGCAGCTACTACTCCAGAAGAAAAATTAGCTGCTTATAAAGATTTTATAATAAACACTTATAATTCTCAAAATAAAATGTCTACTGTATTAGAAGATGCTAAAACTTTAGGTGTAGATACGAGTAAGCTTAGAGGATTATTAGAACAAAGATTAACAAAAACAGAAACTCAAAATTTATTAAGTAAAAAATTTAAAATACCTACTTACAGTGAAGAAGCTTTTTCATCTGTTATTAAACGTTTAGAAAACACTGATCCATTTCAAGCAGCTAAAGTTTCTGAACAAAATAAAGTTGTTCAATCTATTTTTAGAGATATACAAAGAAAATTATTTAATTTTCCATTGGGAGCTCCAACCGATATATTGGATGGTTATATTGAACAGTTATTGACTCCTGGTGTTGAACAAACTCGAGAACTTATTAGAAATAGAATACCACCAAGTTCTCCTGGACCAGTTAATGTACAACCAAGAACTGAATTACCTTCTCAAATAACAGGAGCTCCTGTAAGTGCTGAAATATTAACATCTCCGCAAGTACAACAGTTTGCTGGTGGTAATTTAGGTCAAAGATATAATCTATTACCTACTTCGGTTGAGAGATCAGAATTTTTAGATAGGATAGTATAATGGCAAACGGTAAAGAACCAAAGACAACAGGTGAACATATTGTAGCTCTTTATGGCCATATAACTGGCGTAAAAAGAGATTTAAAAGAGCTTCGAGAAGAGTCTTCACAGATGCATCAGAAGTTTGAAAATAAATTTGATAAACTAACTTGGTGGATTATTGGAGGATTAGGATCAACCATAGCACTTCTACTCACACTAGCTTTTAATTTAATAAAATAAACTATTGCAATACTTTCAAAAAGTTATATTACGCATTAATGAATAATAAATTATTAGTTCACAAACATTTAATTATAAGAGCAGAAGCGGTAAGTCCACCTATGAACGAGGAGTTTCTTAGGCGTTGGTTAGAAAAATTTATTTCAGATATTGGAATGAAAGTAATGATGGGTCCCTATGTAAAGTATTCAGAAATGAAAGGCAATCGTGGAATTACCGGTGCAGCAATTATAGAAACATCACACATCGTTATGCATGTATGGGATGAACCAAATCCAGCATTATTACAATTTGATGTTTACTCTTGTGGAGAATTTGATCCAGAACAAATATGTGAAAAGATAAAAAGAGATTTTACTACAACAAAAATTGAATATAAATTTTTAGATAGAGAACACGATTTAAAAGAAATACACACAATTAGTTTTAACCACCAAGAACATCATAAATATGATGAATTAGGTTATTGAAATTTTAAAATAAATCATTATATATTCATCAGACTGCATCATGTGGATGGGTCAATTAACTTGCTTAACAAAGGAGATAATTATGACAAACCTAGAAGTTTTCAATAATTTAAGCAAACAAATGTTCAATGAATCAACAAAATTTTTTGATGATGCTTTTGAAAATATTTTTGACACGTGGTCAAAAGTACAATCATTTCCATTCTATAACGTAGTAAAATACTCAAAAGGTAAATACGGATTAGAAATTGGTTTAGCTGGATACAATAAAGAAAATACACTTGTAGAAGTTAAAGATGGTATCTTAACAATAGAAGGAAAAGTAGAAGATAAAAATGTGGACTATGTTAAAAAAGGTCTAGCATTTAGACAATTCTTCAAACAGTTTCAATTAGCTAAAGATGTAATAATTGATGAAGCTGAAATGAAAGATGGCTTATTAAAAATTAAACTTGGCTTCAAAGAACCAAAAGAAGTTGAAGGTATCAAAGTAGATATTAAATAATGTTCCCTTACAACGAGGAGGAGTGGAAATTTATATCCACTCCTTCAACTCTTCACCCATAATTTGAGAAGCAATATTTATTTTTTTGCGAAGAGCTTTTACGATTTTTTCATCTACTGTGTCCTCCGCCATAATATCTACATAGGTCATTTTTCTAACCTGACCATGTCTATTAATTCTAGCTTCCGATTGAGTTCTTTTTTCCAAATCATAACCATTAGAATAATAAACCATCGTATTAGCTTCAGTTAATGTAATTCCATAACCACCTGTTTGAGGAGTACCAATTAAAAATTTAACCTTACTATTAGGGTCCTGCAATAATTTAATATTATTTTGTCTTTCACTTTGTGGAGTGTCTCCATAATAAGTGACATAAGAGTCTTTACCAAATTCTTTTTCGACAGCTTTAATAATAGCATTTATATCATATCTATAGTGAGCCCATATGACTGCTTTGTTTTCAACTTCTCTTAATATATCAATTAAGGCATCTAATCTTTCATTCTTAATTTCTTTAATAGAACCATCATCGGCAGTAAAATGGCCACAAGTTATTTGATGTAATCTCATTAATTGAACAAGCGCTGTTGCTGTTGTCATGACTTTACCATCCATAGCTGCAAGAGCTATTTGTTTCATAGAGTCATATATTTTCTTTTGTTCTTTAGATAACTGTATAATTCTTTTTGTATAAACATAATCTGGTAAATCTAAACAATCTTCTTTTAAAACTCTGTATGAAAACGGTTCAAGTTTTTTAGATAGTTCATCAAGATTACGATAGCCAACAACTAATTGAATAGATCGTCCACCAAAGTTAGCAGTCTTTAATACTGCATAACGAGTCCTAAAAGCATAATAAGAAGTATAATCCAATAAACAAGGATCAAGAAACTCACACTGTTTATATAAATCTAATGGAGATTTAGTAACAGGAGATCCAGTTAGTATTCTTCTATATTTAGCTTGCCTACCTAAATTAACAATTGACTTAGTTCTAATAGCATCTGGATTTTTAATAGTAGTTGATTCGTCTATAGCCATTAAAGTTTTATGACAACTTAAAAATGTTTCAGCAAATGACACACCATTTTTAGTAGATAAGGCTTCTACATTCATAATTAATATATGAAGTTCATGTCCTGATTCAAATAAAGGATCCGCTTCTAATGAAACTATTTTACCACCTTTTATAAAAGAGGATTTCCATAAAACCTTTTTAAATTCTATATGTTTGGGTAAATGAGTTGGAATTTCTATGTCATTCCAAGTTTGATAAACACCTTTGGGAGCTATAATTAAAGCACCATCAATCTTACCCTTATCATAAAGCATTGCAATATTATCAATAAGAACCTTTGATTTGCCGGTTCCCATCTCCATAAAATAAGCAAATACTTCCTTATTCCATGACTTTTCTAAAGCAGTTATTTGATGCGCATAGGGTTTAGTTTTAAACTTATAATTCATGTATTTAACTCTTTATCTTTCTATAAAAAGGAATTATAACATACTTATTATTAACTTGTCAAATACGAAAGTATGGAAAATACTGTTTACGTTATACAGGAATTACCGGGTACCAGGTCAGGCCAACCAAAATTTAATATTATGGGGGCACAGAAATTTGGTAAATTAAAAACATTATTACCCGAATATTCACAAATTATATTAAGTCCAGGACCATTGGTTGCAAAATTAAGGTCTTTATTAAAAGATTATACACCAAAAGATTATTTACTACTTACAGGCGATCCTGCCATAATTGGTGTAGCTTGTTCTATAGCATCCGATATCACAAATGGTAGATATAATGTGTTAAAATGGGATAGACAGGAACAAACGTATTATTCTATTGAAATCAATCTCTATGAGAAAGGAAACATTGAATCCTAGATATTGACATAATATTTAAATTAGTATATACTTTTATTAATGAAGTATAATAGAAAGAAAGTAAACAACAAACAGAAAGAAAAAAATGCAAAATATAAACTTTGAACAAGATCAAACAGAATCATTATTACAAATTAATGATGCTAAAGTTTTATCCGATCAGGTAGTTAAATTAAAAAATCTTGAAGATAAAATTTTACAAGCAGAAGATAATTTAAAAAAATTAAAAGAAGAAGCAGATGTTCTATCAGGGGAAGTTATTCCTACGATGATGACTGAAATGAATATCTCAACATTGAAATTAGCAGATGGTACCGCTGTAGAAGTGAAACCCATCTACGGTGCTTCAATTTCCGCTGAAAGGAAAGAAGAGGCATTTAACTGGCTTCGTGAAAACGGTCTAGGTGACCTTATTAAAAATGAGGTTACTGTCTCCTTTGGCCGCAACGAAGATAACAAGGCAATTGCTTATGCAAACCTTGCAGCAGAGAATGGATTTCAACCCGCCCAGAAATTAAAGGTTGAACCCATGACTCTCAAAGCATTGGTCAGAGAGCGTATCGAAGCTGGGAAAGATATGCCCTCTGATCTATTTAACGTGTTCGCAGGAAACCGAACCAAAATAATAAGGAAATAAACATGAACAAAGCACAAAGCACAATGGACCAAGGAATAAAAAAGTCCAACGCAGTGTCTGAGAAAGCGACTGCGGGAGCTTTAGCTGTTAGCTTCTTTGAAGAAGATGCAGATAAAGGTCTAAGTAATATGGGTCATGAAGACCTAGCATTACCTTTTCTTAAAATACTAGGACAACTATCTCCAGAAGTTAATAAGAGAGATGGTAAATATGTTCAAGGCGCTGAGCCTGGAATGATTTACAACTCTGTAACAGGAGAGTTGTTTGATGGTGAAAAAGGAATTGATGTCTTACCTTGTCATTACAAATTAGAATATATTGAATGGCAAGATAGAGGTGAAGGTTCCGGTGCTCCAGTAGGAATACACCCATCATCAAGTGATATATTAACAAAAACAAAAAGAGATGCTTCTTTTAAAGATAGATTACCAAGTGGTAACTATGTTGAAAAAACTGCAAGTCATTTCTTAATTGTTTGTGGTCAAACTCCAACGACTGCTCTATTAGCAATGAAATCTACTCAATTAAAAATTAGTAGAAAATGGAATAGTATGATGGCAAGTATTAAGATGAAAGGTAAAAATGGATTATTTACACCGGCATCTTTTAGCCACATTTATAAGTTAAGAACTGTTCAACAGTCTAACGACAAAGGAACTTGGTTTGGTTGGGAAGTTAGCAAAGTGGGTCCTGTAGAGGATTCTTCTTTGTATCAACAAGCTAAAGCCTTTGCTGAGAGTGTTTCAAGAGGAGACATTAAAGTAAAGCATGGTGAGCCTAACGGATCTGAAAAAACGTCTGAAGCACACTTTTAATGAGAAATCGGGGCAAGATAATACTTGCCCCAAACAAATAGGGCACAATGGAGAAAGAGTTTGCAGAGATATTTAGCGGACTAAAAAGAAATTTTGGTATTGCTTATTTAGATGAGTTTACCATTGATGAAAAGACAGGTAAGAAAAAACCAAAAAAATATGGTTGGTCTTTTAAAGAAATAACTGACAAACACTATTCAGATCATATAAAAGGCAAAACATCTATTGGTATTCAACCTTGTGATGATGATGGTATGGCAAGTTTTGGTGCCATAGATATTGATGATACAGAACATAGTTATGCAAATTTTCCATATAAAAAATATTTAGATATTATAAAAGAAAACAATCTTCCATTAATTCCAGTTAAATCAAAGAGTGGTGGTTTACATTTATATTTATTTTTAAAAGAAAAAACTAAAGCAGTGTTTTTAAGAAATTTTTTAGAAAACTTATTGTTTACATTAAAACTAAAACCTAGCACAGAGATATATCCTAAACAAACTGAACTTGGATTTGATGAAGAAAAAAAAGAATGGTCTAATGGTCAGTATATAAATCTTCCTTACTTTAATGAGAATGAAAGAGTTGCGATTAACTATGATGGAACCCAATTTACATTAGAACAATTTATTAAAGTAGTTAATCATAATAAAAAAACAAAAGAAGAATTAGAAGAGTTTTCGCTTGCCCTTGTGAAAACTGTCTTACAAGGAGGTCCTGAGGAATTTAATGATGGCCCTCCTTGTTTACAGATTTTATCAAAAAATAAGTTATCAGATGGTAGAGATAGATGGCTATATAACTACATGGTGTTTGCAAAGAAAAAATACGAAGATAATTGGCAAAACGTTGTTAAAGCAGCTCCACAAAAATATTTTATAAAAGATTCTAATGGTGTCATATTAGATGAATGGGGATCAGAAAAAAAAATAATAGATAAAATTAAATCATGGAGAAAAGACAGTACAAAAGGATATACGTGCAATCAAGAACCTATTGTTAATTTTTGTATGAAATTAGAATGTCTTAAAAGAAAATATGGTGTTGGATCTGATAGGACAAGAATGTTTCCGCCATTGTCTAATTTAGTAAAAATAAATTATCCAGAACCCGAATATACTTTCAATGTTGAATTACCTGAAAGTAAAGGAAGCAAAGCAGTTAGGGCTAAGGATATAAAACAAATAAAAGATCAAGAAGAATTAAGAGCTTTAATAATGAAGACTGCAAATATTTTTGTAGCAAAAGTAAAAGGAGATGATTTTGAAAATGTTATTGCTAAACTATTTCCTCCAATAGAAATACATCAACCACCTAAAGGAACTACTCCTGATGAATTATTACATGAGTATCTTCAAGAATATGTTAATGGACCCAAGGCAAAATCATATGCTTCTTTTAAATCAGGCGCTGTATTAATAGAGGATGGATATGCATACTTTAAGTTTGCAAACTTTTTTAATACTTTAAAAAACAAAGAATGGAAAGAGGGTAAGGAAAGAACAGCTCAAAGAATAAAAGAAAGATATAAAGCAGAGTATGGAATTAAAAAAAGATTTCCTAAACTAAATAATGAGAGTGCTAACTACGAGGCAATAGAGGTTGTAAAAGTAAATTTAAATGTAAAAGAAAATGAATTGATAAAAGATGTAGTAGAAACAGAAATAATAAAAATGAAAGGTAATAAGAACGTATTTTAATGATAAAGAAAGTATTAGGTCCTCCTGGAACAGGTAAGACAATGACACTATTAAATGAAGTAAATAATTATTTAGTTAAAGGTGTTCCTTTAAATAAAATTGGTTATTTTGCATTTACAAGAAAAGCAGCTGCGGAAGCAAGAGATAGATTTTTAAATACACATAAAAATTATGTAAGATCTGATGTTAAATTTTTTCAAACACTTCATTCATTAGCCTTTCATACTTTAGGTATGAGTGAAGATAATGTTATGCAACCGGTTCATTATGAACAAATAGGCAAAGAATTAAGTATAAGGGTTAATTATTATTCAGAAGCAGATGATAGTGGTTATTTGAATTGTGATAATGAATACTTTAAATTAATTAACAAGGCTAGAATCAAAAATATATCTATTGAAGATGAGTTCAATACTAATGAATGGAGTAGAGAAATAGATTTTGAATTACTTAATCACATATATGTAAATTTTTTAAATTATAAAGAATCTTATAATCTTTATGACTATACAGATATGATTACTCAATTTATTAATAATAAGGATAAATGCCCATCCTTTGATGTAGTTTTTATTGATGAAGCTCAAGACTTATCTCCCATTCAATGGAAGATGTTTGATATATTAAATGATAAGTCAAAAGATATATTTATAGCGGGTGATGATGACCAGGCTATATTTGCATGGGCTGGTGCTGACGTTAATAGATTTATTGATCAACCTGCAAAGGAAGAGGTATTACAACAATCAGTACGTATACCTCAGGCTGTTCAGGAAATTTCAAATATAATATTGGATAGAATACAAGGTAATAGAAAAGAAAAAATATATTTTCCTAAAAAAGATGACAAGGGAAATGTTGTTCAAGGTAAAGTAGAGTCTATATTTAACTTTGATAATTTAGATATTTCAAATGGTAAATGGTTAATATTAACTAGAACTGTTTACAGAGCACTAGAGATATCAAAACAATTAAAAGAAAATAATCTTTATTACAAAAATACATTTGGAAAAAGTTATAATAGTAAACTTTATAAATCAATTTTAAGATGGACTTCTCTAACAGAAGGTAACGAAATATCTATTGCAGACTGCAAAGATATCTATGAATATTTAGAACAACAGTTTGATGAAAGTAAGTTTGGAAATAAATTAAACGTTACAATGGAAGACCTCGGTTTTAGTAAAGATACTAAATGGTATGATGCTTTTGTTAACGCAGATCCTAATGAAGAATTTTATATTAGAAGTATGTTATCTAACGGAGAAAAATTATCTGAAGAACCAAGAATAGAGGTATCTACCATTCATGCAGCAAAGGGTGGTGAATGTAAGAATGTTATTCTTGTATTAGATAATGCAAGAAAGATCAGAGAATCTACTGCTGAAAGTGTAGACAAACAAGATGAAGAACATAGGGTTTGGTATGTAGGAGTAACAAGGTCTATGGAAAATCTTTATTTATTTAAATCAAAAAAAGAAAGGTATGGTTATCAATTATGAGTAATGGAGTATTTTTTAAACAGGTAGGTGGAGCACATTATAAAAAATATGCAATACAACCCTCTTTATTTATTAACAAGAATAAGATACTGTTTGCTGAAGGTAATGCAATTAAATATATTTGTAGACACCAAGATAAAGGAAAAAAAGAAGATTTATTAAAGGCGATACATTATATACAAATGATTATTGAAAGAGATTATTCATGAAAGTACCAATATTTGAAGCACAAAAGGAATGGGTTGAGCCGGAAGAATTTCCTGATCTTAGATCATATGATGAAATTTCGGTCGACTTAGAAACAAGAGACCCTGATTTAAGAAAAAAAGGATCTGGTTCTGTTATAGGTAATGGAGAAGTTGTAGGTATTGCAATCGCTGTACCAGGACGATCTTTTTACTTTCCAATAGCACATGGATCAGGACCCAACATGGATCGTAAAAAAGTTTTATCTTGGTTTGCTGATACCATGGCAACTCCATCATTAAAAATATTTCATAATGCAATGTATGACGTATGTTGGATAAGGAAATTAGGTATTAAAATCAATGGTTTAATTGTAGATACTATGATTGCAGCATCTCTAGTTGATGAAAATAGATTTAGATATTCTTTAAATGAATTGTCTTGGGATTTTATTGGTCGAGGTAAAAGTGAAATTGCTTTGAATGAAGCAGCTAAATCTAGAGGCTTAGATCCTAAAGAAGATTTATGGCAACTGCCTGCTATGGAGGTTGGCGCTTACGCTGAGAAAGATGCTGAGCTTACACTAGAGCTTTGGCAAATGTTTAAGAAAGAAATTGTGCATCAAGATATTGAATCTGTATTTAATTTAGAAACAGATTTATTTCCATGTCTAGTAGATATGAGATTCAAAGGTGTAAGAGTTGATATAGAGCGAGCACACAAATTAAAACAACAACTAACAGCACAAGAGAATGAATTATTATTAAAAGTAAAACAAGCAACAGGGATAGAACCGCAGATTTGGGCTGCAAGAAGCATAGCAACAGTTTTTGATAAGCTTGGCTTAGAGTATGATAGAACTGAGAAATCATCGGCACCATCCTTTACTAAAAATTTTTTACAAGAACATACAAACCATATAGTTCAAATGATTGCTAAAGCAAGAGAAATTAATAAAGCGCATACAACTTTTATTGACACTATCATTCGATATGAACACAAAGGTCGTATTCATGCTGAGATCAATCAAATAAGATCAGATCAAGGTGGAACTGTTACGGGAAGATTTAGTTACAATAATCCAAACCTACAACAACTTCCAGCAAGGAACAAGGATCTTGGACCATTGATTAGATCATTATTTTTACCTGAAGAAGGTCATACCTGGGGTTGCTTTGACTATTCACAACAAGAACCAAGATTGGTTGTACATTATGCATCCTTACACCAATTCCCATCTGTGTATCCAGTTATAGAATCTTATAAGAATGATCCTAATACAGACTTTCATCAAATCGTTGCAGACATGGCAAACATTCCACGATCACAAGCTAAAACAATTAACCTTGGATTATTTTATGGAATGGGTAAAACAAAATTGCAGGCTGAACTTGGTGTATCAAAAGAAAAAGCTGCAGAATTATTTGATCAGTATCATGCTAAAGTTCCTTTTGTTAAACAACTTATGAACGCTGCATCTAACAGAGCACAAGAGCGTGGTCAGATTAGAACGTTACTAGGTCGCTTATGCAGGTTTCATTTATGGGAACCTAATCAATTTGGTATGCATAAAGCATTGCCTCATGAAGAAGCACTCCAGGAACATGGACCAGGGATTAAAAGAGCATACACATACAAATCTTTAAATAAATTAATACAAGGTTCTGCTGCTGATATGACAAAAAAATCTATGTTAGAGTTATATAAAGAAGGTATAGTGGCCCATATACAAATTCATGATGAATTAGATTTATCTGTTGAGTCTCCGGAACATGCTAAAAAAATTATTAATATAATGGAGAATGCAGTGCAGCTTGATATTCCAA
>Ga0247834_1002718_pt1 | contig 25811 bp, 24 predicted proteins | sample LaCruzMarch2015__8_FD_187118 | JGI IMG/M metagenome (GOLD analysis project Ga0247834, IMG submission 187118) | Freshwater microbial communities from meromictic Lake La Cruz, Castile-La Mancha, Spain - LaCruzMarch2015_12m | ecosystem: Environmental > Aquatic > Freshwater > Lake | place: Spain...
TCGAAGTACTTTCCACTGAAACTTCCCATTCGTTTGAGCATTCAGGACAGGTATAATTGTTGTCGCTGCTTGCATACGCATAAGGACATTGGCACAAAGGACATTCTTTTAGATCTTCACTCATTGATATTCAATTTATTACAAAGTTAAGATTTAAAGTCAGATGGGGGACGCTAGATTCTTTTCTTTGTCGAGTAGAGTGGGATAACTAGTGATTTTTATGTCACAATTGCAATTTAAAACTCGTTAGTTCTGGTTGAAAAGAATCCATGCACGATTTGGCGTAATCTTCGTTATTCTTTTTATAATACTCCAGGGAACTTTTAATTAATTTATAATTGGATTTTAAACGGCTTGATTGTGAATTGATAGTTTGAATGATTTTTTCAAATTGAAGGGTATTGAGGGTGTAGGCCATCCTTAGATTATTTTGTTTCATGATTTTCTGATAGATAACAGGCGCTTTGCTTTTGCTATATTTTAAATAGGCTCCAATGAATGAATTAAATTCATAGTAAGCGAAATAGGTCGCCAACGCTGATTTAAAAAAAACTTTATGGCTAAGGTGGTGTCTTTTTCCTTCAATACAATGTCATAAGCTATTAAAGCTGCATTGCATCCGTTTTGGTAGGCTGAATCTTCATTCATAAGACCAGAAATACCATCTACATTAGCCCCTACGTCTGTACCTTTCTCAAGATAGGTCGTAAACGAAATATTTATTCTTTCGCATCTGCAGGCAGAACAACAGCAATTAGCTCAGAGTTAAAGAAAGAGCGAGTGTCAATTTTTTCAGCGTCAGTATATTCGATGTAATGTTCGGCATCTATGTAAATGCCATGTATAGAATTTTTATGATGTATTGATTCGTGGATAATGGTTCCGAATTCGTCGATGATATCATTTTTATCATTCGCATTTAAATTTTTAGGGGTAAGAACACCGTTTACATAACTAGGTCTGTGGTTTTGGGATTCAATACTATATTCCTCAATTTGTATTAAAGAAAGTATTTTGTTTTTTAAAGCATGCTGTCTTTTACATACCAAGCAACGGTTTGCTTAATGCCTTCATCTACTTTAGTTGCTGGCTCGTAAGCTAATAATCTTTGTGCTTTTTCAATGGAGGCAAGGGAATGTGGGATATCGCCCACTCTAATTTTTTCATAAATTGGTTCAATAGCTTTTACGCTAGGAGCAAGCATTGCCAATTCATTGCGTAGCATGTGGAACAAGGAGTTTAAGCTGGTAGCTTCCCCACAGGCTACATTGTAGATTTCGTTAATGGCACTTTTGTTCTGCGTTAGTAATGCTTGAATATTTAGTTCTACTACATTATCAATATAGGTGAAATCTCGTGAAAAAGAACCGTCACCGTTGATAATTGGTGCTTCATTTTTTAATAGTTGGCTTATGAATTTCGGAATTACCGCTGCATAAGCGCCTTGTGGATCTTGTCGTCTTCCAAACACATTGAAATATCGCAATCCAATGAAGTCAATTCCATAATTCTTCGAAAAGACATCGGCATATAATTCACCAACGTATTTGCTGACAGCATAGGGTGAAAGTGGCTTGCCAATTTGCTCTTCAATTTTTGGCAGCGCCAACGAATCGCCGTAGGTGGAACTGCTTGCAGCAAATACGAATCGCTTAATCCCAGCATTTTTAGTAGCGGTTAGCACATTTAAAAATCCGTTGATGTTAATATCGTTGGTGGTAATTGGGTCAACAAGGGATCGCGGAACTGAACCTAAGGCGGCCAAATGAAGTACTCGGTCACAATTTTTCACCGCCAGCTCACAGGTCGCGAGGTCGCGAATGTCTCCTTCAATAAGGGTGAAATTGGCATTTTTTAAGGCCTCAACTAAGTTTTCTCTTTTCCCTGTCAGAAAATTATCCAAGCAAACAACTTTGTAGTTTAACGCTAACAAGGCATCGCACATGTTGGAGCCTATAAATCCCGCTCCTCCGCTTACTAATATTTGCTTGACCATAATCAATCGATAGAATTAGCTCAATTTAGCCGTTTTCGACTTTGTAAAGTTAATAATAATCAACGATTCTTGTTTTTTACCATGAAGAATAACTTATTTTTACGACACAAAAATAGATTACAACTAGACCAAGCAAGATACCATGGCATGAATCAGCATTTAAAAGATACATTTAGGCATAAAGGAAAACGTAAATTGTTGGTAGAGGAGTTGGGGAAAATGGGTATTGAGCAAACGTCAATTCTCGACGCATTTATTGCCATCCCAAGGCATTATTTTTTGGATTTAGCTTTCGATGAACAAGCCTACACAAATATGGCTTTTCAAATCGGTTCTGGTCAAACAATTTCGCATCCTTATACGGTTGCATTTCAGACGCAATTATTAAATATCGTTAAAGGCGATAAGGTGCTCGAAATTGGAACAGGTTCAGGATTTCAAACGTGTATTTTAAGTGAAATGGGGGCAAAGGTTTATTCTGTAGAACGTCACATGGACTTGCACGTCAAAGCTAAAGCGATGATTTCCTTTTTTAATTTTAACGCTAAATTAGCTTTTGGAGATGGATACAAAGGAATGCCTGCTTACGCCCATTTTGATAAAATTTTGGTGACGTGTGGCGCACCTGAAATTCCCAAAGAATTGGTAAATCAACTAAAAATTGGTGGTTTGATGGTTATTCCTGTTGGCGAAGGGGTAGAACAAAAAATGCTTCGTATTCTTAAAGTGGACGAGCAACACAATGAAGTGGAAGAATTTGGAACCTTTAGGTTTGTGCCCATGTTGTATCAAACCGTAAAAAAATAAAAAATGAAAATACTAATTGCTGACGATGAACGAGCCATTCGCAGGGCGCTCCGAGAAATTTTTGAGTTTGAGGGCTATGTTGTCCACGAAGCTGAAAACGGTGAAGAGGCACTTGCTGCTTTACGAAAGCAAGAATTTGATGCAGTTTTTTGCGACATTAAAATGCCACATCTCGACGGAATGGAGGTGCAAGCGAAAATGCAGCAGGAGGGTATTCATGTTCCAATTATTATGATAAGTGGTCATGGTACGGTAGAAACGGCTGTTCAAGCTATTAAAAATGGCGCCTTTGATTTTATTGAAAAACCATTAGACCTCAATCGCTTGTTAATTACCTTGCGCAATGTGAAGGAACGTGTTCAATTAGTATATGAAACGATTAATTTAAAAACAACGATTCGAAAATTCAAGGGTAGCGCTATCATTGGCAATTCACCATCGATTAAGGCCATATTGTCTATGGTTGAAAAAGTAGCTCCGACGGAGGCACGTGTGCTAATCACCGGACAAAATGGATCAGGAAAGGAATTGGTGGCGCGTGCTTTGCACGATAATTCGAATCGCTCAAAAGCGTCTTTTATTGAAGTAAATTGTGCTGCAATTCCGTCTGAATTAATTGAAAGTGAATTGTTTGGTCACGAAAAAGGGGCCTTTACTTCTGCTGTGAAAGATAAAAAAGGAAAGTTCGAATTGGCTTCCGGTGGTACGCTATTTTTAGATGAGATTGGGGACATGTCGCTTAGCGCGCAGGCAAAAGTACTTCGCGCTTTGCAGGAAAATTTAATACAGCGGGTAGGAGGGGAGAAAGACATCAAAGTAGATTGTCGGATTTTAGCCGCTACCAATAAGAATTTGTCGGAGGAAATTGCAGCTGGTCGTTTTAGGGAAGATTTGTATCATCGTTTGGCGGTTATTCCCATACACGTCCCTTCGTTAAACGAGCGTAAAGAGGATATTCCTTTGTTAACGGATTATTTTCTTTCAAAAATTTGTGATGAGCAAGGTATTTCGCTAAAAAAGATAGTGCCTGATGCGTATGTCGCTTTGCAAAATATCAATTGGACGGGGAATATTCGTGAATTAAGAAATATCGTGGAAAGGTTAATCATTTTGTGTGAAGATGTCATTAGTGCCGAGGAGGTAATTCATTATGCTAATCCAAAAAAATAATGTTTTTTGTCCTATTATCTATTAATTTTATAGCAAAAATATACGCATGAATTTCAAAACACTTCTACCAAAAGTACTACCCCACGTGGTTGCCGTTACTTTGTTTGTCGGCCTGTCGTGGTTATATTTCTCTCCACTTTTTAGCGACTACAACCTCAAACAAAGTGATATTAAACAATACCAGGGCGCTGCCAAAGAAATTTCGGATTACCGAATGATGAATGGTAAAGAGGCACTTTGGACAAATAACATGTTTGGTGGCATGCCGGCTTATCAAATTAGTGTAAATCATACCAGTAATTTAATGGCGCAAGTAACCGAGTTTCTTCGTTTGGGATTGCCAGCACCGGCAGGGATACTTTTTGTTTCTATGTTGGGGCTATATATTCTTGGACTTTGTTTGCGTGTTAGTCCTTGGGTGGCAATTCTTGGTGGTATCGCTTTCGGCTTTGCCACTTTTAATATCTTATACATCGGAGCGGGCCATTTAACCAAAGTCAACGCGGTTTCTTACATGGCGCCTACACTCGGTGGCTTACTCTTAGCTACGCGTGGAAAATGGCTCTTTGGTAGCTTGGTATTTGCTTTTTTTCTATGTTTAAACATCAGCTCAAACCACTTACAAATGACTTATTACCTCATGATAATGATTGGCGTAGTTGCTTTTGCGGAAGGCATTCGTTTATTATTAGAAAAACAAGGTAAAACCTTGCTTAAGGTAGTTCCTGCGCTTGTTGTTGCTGGTTTACTCGCCTTTTTACCCACGATGAGTAATCTTTTGACTACGTATGAATACGCCAATTATACCACACGTGGAAAGTCTGATTTGAGTATAACACCTGACGGAAAGCCGCGCGAAAAAGCAGGTATTTCAGGTTTAACTAAGGAATATATATTGGAATACAACCTAGGTGAAGGAGAATGGTTGTCCTTGTTTATACCAAATGCTAAAGGGGGGAAAGCGGGAAGTATTGCAGAGGATGAAGATGTTATGGAGAACGTTGATCCACGATTTGCGGAAACGTTTCAAACAAGTGTGAGCCATTATTGGGGAGAACAAGCGTTTAGTGGTGGGGCTATTTACATCGGAGCTGTGGTTTCTATTTTATTTATTTTGGGTTTATTTTTTGTGAAAGATCACCTAAAATGGCCTGTTATCATTTTAAGTTTGTTGGTTATTTCGCTTGCAGCAAAAGACAGTGGTCTCTCCAATTACTTTATTGATCACTTTCCTGCTTACAATAAGTTCCGGGATTCAAAAATGATTTTGGTAATAATAATGGTAATAGCACCGATGATGGCGATGTTATTTGTCGATCAGCTCATTAAAAAAGATGGCTTGTGGGGAACTCGAAAAATGCACTTAATTGGATTGGGAGGGGTGGTATTCATTGGATTAGCATTCTACATCGTCCCAAGTTTATCCGGGGATTTTCTGAGTAAGAATGAAAAGAAGCAGTTTAACGAAATGATTAGCAAAGCCAAGGAGCCCGGAGAAGCTTCCGGTTACCAAGAAATGAGAACTGCAATTAGTGATGGACGAAGCACTATTTTTAAAAAAGATGCAGGTCGGACTTTTCTATTTTTCTTATTGACGAGCGGTGTTGTGTTGTTATGTCTTTATAGAAAAGGAAACAGCTACATTTGGGTGGCATCACTCGGTTTGTTTATTCTTATCGATCAATATAATGTTTGTCGAAGGTATTTATCAGATGATATTGAAAGTGCAAGCTATGAGGAAAAAGTAAATGGGGAGATTGCTTACAACTTTGGGCAAGCTGATTTATCTATTTTAGCGCTTGAAAGTAGTAAGTTGCCCTCTTTTAAGTCAAAAGTTGCCGCTGTTAAATCAAAGATGGAGGAAGAAAGTTTATTTTCTAATCAGGCAGACGCACAAACCTTTAACACGATGGCAGCTTTTTCAGCTTTGGGTTTGAATACCAATTATAGGGTACTAAATTTTAACAATCCAATTGCAGAAACGCGCACGAGTTATTACCATAAAAGTATTGGAGGCTATCACGGGGCGAAATTAAAGCGCTACCAAGAATTAGTTGACTTTTATTTGCTCAATGAATTGTCGAAGGTTCAAAATGAATTGATTTCTGCGGCTGTGAATGCAGACACGACAGGTGCTTTAATTCGGCAAGCCAATGAAATAACAGATCCGCAGCAACGAAGTAATTTTTTCAGTCAGTTACTTGCCAGTCAGGACTTTAGCAAACTTCGATTGTCACTTTCAACACCTATATTAAATATGCTGAATACAAAATATTTCATCTGTAGTCCTACTACAGCTGCTGTCGAAAATAAATTCGCGAATGGTAATGCTTGGTTTATTGACACTTTAATGAAGGCGAAAAGTGCAAATGAAGAAATGACTCGTTTAGGAAAAATTAATACGCGAACTGTTGCGGTAACATCAGATAAAAGCGCACTTTCCCTAAATGGTGTTTTTAAAACAGATGCAAAGACATCGGTGACTATGAATCGCTATGCTACGAACGAATTGGGATTTACTTCCACTAATTCAGCTGCTGGTGTAGTTGTTTTTAGTGAAATATATTACCCAGACGGTTGGAATTGTTATGTAGACGGTAAGAAAATGCCTTATTTCAGGATTAATTACTTACTTCGTGGAGTGCAAGTAGCTGCTGGTGTGCATCAAATTGATTGGAAATTTGAGCCAAACTCTTACCTAACTGGTAGTACGTATTCCTTATTGGGATCCATTATACTATTACTAGCATTCTTTGGAGTAGGAGGGATGGAACTCAAAAAATCGTTGAAGGAGGAGGAAACAAATCTGATTGCTCCTCTGTAATATTATTGGTAAATATTATGGTGCCAAGTAGGTTTTAAAGATAAATTTTTTGCTTCCATAATAAGTAGGAATTAATAAAACCGCAGCGGATAAGGAAAAGATTGGAAACACAGTTAATGCAATGCCTTCTCCTTTTGTCAAAATGCCGCCGCCTCCTGACCCTGGCCTATTTTTTTTAATTAATATGACTCCGGCACCGATAGCCAGACCTACTGATCCGAGCAATGTTTTTAAAAAGCCATGTGAAATAGTTACACGGATAATTGAAACTTCTATCCAATTGTCATCAACCTTGATTTTATCAATGCTTATATCGTTTATTACCCCTTTTACCTTAAGGTTAGAATTGGTTGAATTATTCAAGAGAAGCGTTATCTTATCACCTATGTAATACACTTTTTTGATATCGTCGCTTGCTTTATTTTTGACAAAAAAAGTGCTCGAGGATTGTGCATTATTGAAGTGACCTAACAGGATGGTAAAAAGTAGAAAAAGATAGTTCATTTGGTCTAGAATTGTTTGTGATCAAATGTAATCAAGTTTTATATACGTTTGCTATTGAATTGCGCAACGCTTAGTTTCTTAGTTGCGTATTGCGCGAGTTATAAATAGATTTTTTGATGGGAATTTTTAGCTTGGAAAAGAAATAGAAATAGGGAAAGGTAAGCGGCTGTTGTGCCTTGATATTTTTCAAGGGGTTTAAGAATACCGAAAATAGAGTGCTATCAAAAGGGTTATTGCTACGTTTTTTCTTACTTTTTTGATAAGACTAGTCGAACTGCCCTCTTTTACCCAATTCAATTACTTCTAGGTCATGAAAGTTATCGCCTGATATTGAAAATCGTAACAAGGTACGAACTGCATGAAAGCCTTTTATTCCACAAGCGCCAGGATTCATCCAAAGCATGTTAAATCGCTTATCTTTTTGGACTAAGGTAATGTGGGAGTGTCCGCAGACGAGTAATTTTGGCACGCCATTTTTTTCCAATTCTTCCAATAAGGGTTTTGCATATGCGCCTGGACGCCCCGCAATGTGAGTGATCAGCACGTCGATGGCCTCCACTTTAAATCGATTGTGTAAAACGCTCTCTGTTCGAATAAGGTGATCGTCGATGTTTCCGTAAACGGCTCGGGTTGGTTTAAACTGTCTAAGTTGATCGAGGACGTCTAACGTTCCGATATCTCCTGCATGCCAAACTTCATCAACATCCTTAAAATGCTCAAATATCCTTGGATCCAAGAACCCGTGCGTATCGGAAAGTAATCCTATTTTTTTCATTGGTCGGTTTCACCGTCAAGCAGTTGTTTCTGATACATTTCAGCATATAGTCCGTTCAGGGCCAATAAACTTTCATGATTTCCTTCCTCTGCGATTTTACCTGCAGCTAGTATAATTATTTTAGTGGCATTGCGAATTGTTGAAATGCGATGGCTGACAATGACAGTTGTGCGATCGGTTTGGTTTTTAATTAAGTTATTGAGTATAATTTCTTCTGTTTCTGTGTCCACGGCAGACAAGCAGTCGTCTAATAGCAGAAGGGTAGGTTTGCGTATTAGCGCTCGAGCTATGCTTATACGCTGTTTTTGTCCACCACTAAGATTAACGCCTCGTTCGCCTAATTCGGTTTCAATTCCATTTGGAAATTCCGTAATGTTGTGATACACATGCGCATCGATTAGCGCGTTCACAATTTCTGCTTCGCTCGCGGCGTCGTTTGTTGAACCAAAAAGAACGTTGTTTTTAATGGTATCGGAAAATAAAAATACATCCTGACTAACTAGTCCGCTTTGCTCTCTCAATTGATCTAAATTTATTGTTTTAATATCTTCGTCATCGACCAAAATTTTTCCGGTATCAGCATCGAATTGACGTAGAATAAGACTTAGCAGGGTAGATTTTCCCGATCCAGTATGTCCCAAAATAGCAAGTGTTTCTCCTTTTTTTACCTGAAAACTAATGTCGTTCAATGCAGTAATGCCTGTGTTGGAATAGGTGAAGGATACTTTATCGAAAAGTAAGTTGCCATTAACTATTCTTACTTCATTGTTCGTATTAACTATAGAAGGATTTTCCATTAAAAATTCATTAATGCGTTTTTGTGAAGCAGCAGCTCGCTGTATAATTGAAGTCACCCAGCCAATGCTCGCAAATGGCCACGTTAAAGCAGTAACAAAGAAAATAAACGCAACGATACCTCCCAGGGAAAGTTCTTTTTCATAAGTCATCAGCCCACCAACATAAATGGCCAAGATGGTACTAATTCCAATTAAGAATAGTATTGTGGGCATAAACAAGGCATTAGTTAAAACCAATTTCATGCTTTTGTTTTTGTAAGATGTGGCAGCAATATTCATTTTTTCAGCCGTTTCACTGGCGCGATTGTATGATTTTAATACGGCAATACCTGCGAAAGTTTCTTGTGCTATGGTGGAAATGGTGGATTGTTCAGCTTGAACAAAACTACTAAGGATGTTCATTCTTGTTGAAACTTTATAAATCAAAAGCGACATAATTGGAAGTGGAATGAGTACGTAAAGGGTTAAAACAGGACTTATCTGAAGCATTTGCGTGATGATCAAGGTAACCAACACAATTAGGTTGATGGTGTACATTATTCCCGGCCCTGCATACATCCTAACCAAACCAACATCTTCCGAAATTCTATTCATTAAATCTCCTGTTCTATTTTTTTTGTAAAATGAGGAGTCTAATTTTTGATAGTGGACATAAATGTCATTTTTTAAATCAAACTCAATGTGGCGCGACATCACAATAATTGTTTGACGCATTAAAAAAAGAAAGAAGCCTTTTGCAAAAGATAACAAAATGTAAATTCCCCCAATTTTTAAAGAAAGGTACAATGCATCATTCGTGGTTCTTATGGAGTTATTGGTCATCAATGAATCAATAGTCTCTTTCACATAAATTGGCATCTTTACCCCAAAATAATTGCTAATAATGGTAAAAAGAACTCCCAAAAGAAAGCGCCATTTGTATTTAATGAAATATTTATTAATGTGTCGAAGTGACTTCATGGATAATTTTCTAAATTTGCGCTGAAATTAAGTTGTTGCAAAAGTAACCAAAGGTTATTAATGCGGGTGATTCAATAGTAAAAATGTACAAGTTCTTTTTAATCAGTATATATGACCTTAACTGAAAATCCAATCCTTTCGCAAATGTCAACTATGGGGCACGAGCAAGTCTTGTTTTGCAGTGATAAAACAACAGGTTTAAAAGCGATAATTGCTATCCACAACACGGTTCTTGGTCCCGCACTTGGAGGAACACGCATGTGGGCGTATGCCAACGAAATGGAAGCATTGAAAGACGTGTTGCGCTTATCCAAAGGGATGACATACAAAAATTCCATATCTGGACTTAATTTGGGGGGAGGAAAGGCGGTTATTATTGGCGATGCCCGATCGATGAAATCAGAGGCCTTATTTCGACGTTTTGGCAAGTTTGTAAATAGTTTAGCAGGCAATTACATCACCGCTGAAGATGTGGGTATTACTCCATCGGATATGCAATGGGTGAATATGGAAACCAATCACGTAGCTGGTCTTCCAGGTAAAAGTGGCGATCCGTCACCCGTTACCGCTTACGGTGTTTACATGGGGATGAAAGCCTGTGCCAAAATTCAGTTTGGTTCTGATTCGTTGGAAGGGAAGGTAATCGCCGTCCAGGGGGTTGGACATGTGGGTGAATACCTTGTAAAGCATTTGTCGGAGGAAAAGGCGAAGGTAATCATTACGGATATTCACGAGGAAACACTCAAACGTGTTGCCACAACATATGGTGCTACCGTGGTTTCGCCTGACGAAATTTATGATGTTCCAATGGATATTTATGCTCCGTGTGCTATGGGGGCGACCATCAATGACCTCACGCTTTCTCGCTTGAACTGCTCCATCATTGCTGGGGCTGCAAACAACCAACTATCCGATGAAAATATTCACGGCTTAGCCTTAATGAATCGCGGAATTGTATACGCACCTGACTTTGCTTTAAATGCAGGAGGGGTAATCAATTGCTTTTCCGAGGTGGAGGGTTTATCCAAAGAATGGGCGCATGAGAAAGCAGGCGAAATCTATTCAACCGTTTTATCGATCATTAAACGAGCAAAAGATAATGGTATTCCAACTTATCAAATCGCAAATCAGATGGCAGAGGAAAGAATTGCTGCGAAAACAAATGTTAATCTTACTACATAATGTTAAATAGAAGACATCTGAGAATCAAAGTATTACAAATGTTGTACGCGTATTTTCAGTCCGAGGAGAATGACTTTCCAAAGGCAGAAAAAGAACTACTTCGCACAATCGAAAGAATGTACGACATGTATTTGTACTTACTCCTAAGTCTCCCTGAACTCACCAACGCAGCTGCCAATAAACAAGAGAATAAAAAGAAGAAAATTCGTCCAACAGCAGAAGATTTAAATCCTAATCTTAAATTCGTAAACAACGAATTGATTAGTTGCCTCGAAAATTCTAAATCGCTTGAATTACTTTGTAATAGCAGAAAGGTAAGTTGGTCTGGCGTTGAAAACCAAGAGCTTTTTCGTAAAATGTATCAGCATACACTTGAAAATGAGACTTATTTTGAATTTATGAATAACGGACAAGTCGGTTTTGAAGAAGACCGTCAGTTTGCCCTCGCTATTTTTAAGGAGGATGTGGCTAATTCACCCCTTCTCTACAATGATTTTGAAGAGAAAAGTATCAATTGGATAGATGATTTAGACTTATGCTGTTCCATGGTTTTAAAGTCATTAAAAGGAATAAAATCAAATGAAGTTTTTAATCCATTGCCCTTGTTTAAAGAAAATGACGATGAAAAAGAATTTGTAATTGAGCTGTTTAGAAAGACGATTTTAATGAATAACGACAATGAATTATTGATTGCCGATTTGGCGGATAATTGGGAAATAGACCGAATTGCCAAAATGGATATGCTACTACTAAAAATGGGCCTTGCTGAACTGCAGACCTTTACCAATATTCCTACAAAAGTAACGATGAACGAATACATTGAAATTTCGAAATTTTACAGTACCCCAAAAAGTAATTTATTTATCAATGGAATTTTGGATAAAGCAATAAGAAGATTAACTTTGGAAAATAAGATTATCAAAATAGGTAGGGGGTTAATTAACTAAGTTCGTATGAAAAAAAGCATTTTATTATTTTCGTTGTGTTTTGTAATGCTAGCGTGTAAAGATAATACCAAAGTGGAGGTTGGCCAAAAGACCACGATGGAAGTAAACTTAGTATTTGATGCGGGGACAGTTATAAAAGGGGAGGTTATCAATGCTAAATTTAAGGTCAAAAATACGGGTAAGTACCCACTAGTTTTTGGAGAAGTTAGGCCGTCATGTTCGTGTACTGTTCCACATAAACCTGAAAAACCAATCTTACCTGGTAAAACGGGTGAAATTGTTGCGCAAGTGATGACGGACAAGCTAAGTACTAAAAATGTGAGTAAGTCAGTGACGGTAATGGCGAATACAGAGCCAAACACAACTGTACTTATGATTAAAGCAGTAATTAAATAATAAAAATAAATCATGAATATTTTAGCAGCAGCCTCTGGAGGAGGAAGTGGAACATCAAGTTTGATAATGATAGTGGTAATGATTGTTATATTTTATTTCTTCATGATTCGTCCAAACATGAAAAAGCAAAAAGAGTCCAAGAAATTCAGAGAAAACTTAGCCGTTGGACAGAAAGTGGTATCAATTGGTGGAATTCACGGTAAAATTTTGGAGGTGGCGGAATCGACCGTTCTTGTAAATGCAGAAGGGAGTAAGTTACGATTTGAAAAATCGGCAATTGCCTCCTCGAGCGACGAACAAATTACTGCGAAATAAGTTGCTTTTTTTGTCTTCTCGCTTCGTTTTCTTAGCTGTTAATTTGGCTTTGTTGCTTTCGTGTTCCAATACACAGATTTGTGATTGCGTGGATTTGAGTCGCCAGATTGCGCTAAAATTGGAGCGTAATGATCCCCAAATAAATCAGTTTAAGCAGCTTCATGACAAACAAATTAAATCGTGTAAAAAACTTTTTGTTGGTGCAAACAAACAGGAATTAGATGCTTTGTACAAATCAGCCAAAGCGTGTCTCTCTCACTCAGCAAAGGGCTTGAAAAATCCATAGCATTGCCCTTTCATTTTAATTAATTAAATTTGCAATTAAATTTTAAAATATGATTTCTACTTACTTATATATTTTTGGGCTTTTAGTTTTATTGGTGATCATAGGTTTAAAATTGCGTGCAGCAGGCAAAGACATAGAAAATAAAAACTTAACGCAAGCGGGTACGATGTGGCTAATTATCAACGGAGCGTCCATATTGGTTGTTCTCGTTATGCTTGTAACGGAACTTTCGAAAGGTTCGGAAATCTGTAATTGTTCTGATATTTACCTCGAAATTACCAAAAAAGCCAAAGCAGCAAATAGAGATCAAAAGAAAATTGATGCTATTCAACGAACATATAAAAGTGACTTAGAAATGTGTGAAAAAGTGTTTGATTCAAAAAGTCAAGATGAGGCAGCTTTAAAGAAAGAATTAAACACTTGCCCTTCTTACAAGCAGTTGGAAAAAATGAAGTAAGTTACTTCGTTTGTTATGTTATTTATTTTAAGGATTACTATCCAATAAATACACAAAAGAACCAATTGCGGCAGCGCCCAATTCCAATTCCCTTTTGTTTACATTTTCAAATACATCGCTTTGTGCATGATGAAAATCAAAATAGCGTTGCGAATCGGGAACAAAACCATATAAAGGTATACCAGGAAAGTACTCTTTTAATGGTCCGATGTCTACTCCGCCACCGCCTTTTCCCCATTGGTCCAAGTCATAAGTGGCAAACAAAGGCGCAAATGATTTAAGGTGTTTAACTTGATCATCAGTTCCGTCTACTCCAAATCCTCGGGGAGCAAAACCACCGCGATCACTTTCTAAGGCTGCATACTGAATTTCACCTTTGGATTTTGACCAACTAGCATAGGTTTTTCCTCCCATATTACCGTTTTCTTCGTTCATAAAGAAAACAACGCGCAGGGTGTGTTCCGGTTTATAGTCCAATTTTTTTAAAATACGTAAAGCCTCTAAACAATGAATTACGCCGGCACCATCATCATGGGCACCTTCGCCAGTATCCCAGGAATCCAAATGGCCTCCGAAGGTAATAATTTCATTGGCTTTTTTTCCCGTTATTTCGGCAATTACGTTGTAGGAGTCAGCTTCGGGAAAAACGCGACAATCCAACTCTAAATAAAGTTCGATTGTACTTTGTTTATTACTTTTTGAAAGAATTTCTGCGTCGCGAGTTGAAATGGCAGCGGCAGGTATCTTTTTTATAATACTATCATATTTCATGGATCCGGTATGTGGAAAATCGTCCTCTGGCAATCCTAACGAACGGATAATTACCGCGCTTGCACCAAGCTTAGCGGCTTCAATTGCGCCTTCTCCACGAATAGGATAGCAAGCACCATAAGCTTTAAAAGTTTGGATTTGTGAGGCGTCCATAGCTTGGTTTAGAAATACGATTTTTCCTTCTATTTCTTTTCTTTTTGCTTTCTTGAGTAACTCTAGCGATTTATATTCAACAAGCGGCGCATTTAGTAACCCATTTGTACTGATTGAACCTCCTAAAGCAAGTACATGGAGTTTTTGGAGTTCGCCATTGCTACCCTTAAACCAAGCACTTTCGGTGTTTCCTCTTTCCCAATGTGGAACTTTAATCGCTTGCAGATACACCTTGTCAAAACCATAGCTTTTCATTTTATTCTCACTCCACTGAATTGCCATCGCTGCTTCAGCAGATCCTGTTAGTCGATGACCAATATTTTTGCACAACTCTCGTAGGTCTTCGTGTGCTTGTCCGCGCAACAATGCCTCGTTGTAAATGGCTCTAATAAACATTGAGTCTGTGCTGGTTTGCTTCGCTTTCTGCGTAAAAGCAAATGGCGAAAAAAGAAGTATAAAAATTAAATTTCGCATGATTTTTTTTACGAAGATACGAATTACTACTTTTTAATAATTCCTTTTTTAACACCATGTTTTGCTTGGGCTTAATTTCCCTTTACTACTTCTAATTAGTATCTTTGTTGCTAAATTTATTTTATGTCACTAAAATGCGGTATTGTGGGTTTGCCAAATGTTGGTAAATCAACCTTGTTTAATTGCTTGTCTAATGCGAAAGCGCAAGCGGCAAATTTTCCTTTTTGTACCATCGAACCAAATGTAGGAACCATCACGATACCTGATGAACGGTTGGAGCAATTAGAAAGAATGGTTCAACCGCAACGCGTAGTGCCTACCACCATGGAAATTGTGGATATTGCCGGCTTGGTGAAAGGCGCTTCGAAAGGGGAGGGACTAGGTAATCAGTTTTTGGCAAATATCCGAGAAACAGATGCTATCATTCACGTGTTAAGGTGCTTTGACGACGGAAACATCATTCATGTAGACGGCAGTGTAAATCCTGTACGCGACAAGGAAATTATCGATATTGAATTACAACTAAAGGATTTAGAGTCCATAGATAAAAAACTTAGTGCCTTGTCTAGGGTGTTGAAGTCCGGAGATAAGGATGCGCTTAAAGAAAATGAGCTTTCGCTAAAGATTAAGGAGGGACTCGAAAAAGGAATGTCAATTCGGGGATTAGATTTTTCTTTTGATGAAAGAGAGATTATCAAAAAATTTCAATTGATTACCTCTAAACCGGTTTTATACCTTTGTAATGTTGATGAAGGATCAGTAAAAACGGGTAATGAATACGTCGACCAAGTTAAGGTGGCTGTCGCTAGCGAAAATGCCGAGGTACTTGTTATTGGTGCTAAGATTGAGGCTGATATTACGGAATTAGATACCTATGAAGAGCGCCAACTATTTTTAGATGAATTAGGACTCGAAGAGCCAGGTGTTAATCGTCTCATTCGCTCGGCATACTCATTACTCAATCTACAAACGTATTTTACCGCTGGCGTAAAAGAGGTGAGGGCTTGGACAATTTACAAAGGAATGACTGCGCCTCAAGCAGCAAGTGTTATTCATACCGATTTTGAAAAAGGGTTTATTCGTGCAGAAGTGATGAAATACAATGATTTTACGAGTTTAGGTTCTGAAATTGCCGTAAAGGAGGCCGGTAAATTTAAGGTAGAGGGAAAAGAGTATATCGTTGAAGATGGCGATATCATGCATTTTAGATTTAATGTTTAATTTATTTTTCGTTTACCATGATAACTGCTAATCAATCCCACTTAAATTCTTGGATTCCTGTTCCCGAAAATTCTGATTTCCCCATCCAAAATATACCTTTCGGCATCATCAAAACAAGTGATAAAACACCGCGCGTTGCTACTCGAATTGGCGATACAGTGATTGATTTATTAGCTTTGTTTAAACTCGGCTGTTTTTCATCCTTGTCGGTTGAGGAAAAGGATTTCGATGCTGAAACGCTTAACTTACTCATGAAAAAGGGAAAGTTGGGTATTAGGGCCTTGCGCAATGCTTTATCTGCGCTTTTTCAAAAGGATAATGCTTTTTTAAGAGACGCAACGGAGCAACATAGTATTTTTCTTATTGAATTACATGTGGTTGAAATGCTTTTGCCTGTGGCAATTGGTGATTATACCGATTTTTATTCCAGTAAAGAGCACGCCACAAATGTTGGGGTGATGTTTAGGGATCCAGCTAATGCATTGCTTCCAAATTGGTTGTGGATTCCGGTTGGTTATCATGGAAGGTCTTCCTCGGTTGTTGTATCGGGAACCGATTTTCATAGACCAAAAGGACAAATTAAGCTAAGTGAAGAAGATGATCCTATTTTAGCACCATCGCGACAAGTCGATTTTGAATTAGAAATGGGCTTCATTACGTTTGATGGAAAACCAATGGGCGATTCCATATCGATGGAAGAATCCGATGATTATATTTTTGGACTTTGCTTGTTTAACGACTGGTCGGCAAGGGATATTCAAAAATGGGAATATGTGCCACTTGGCCCTTTTCTGGGAAAGAATTTTGTCTCGACGATGTCTGCTTGGATTGTTACACTAGACGCGCTGCAACCTTTTAGAATAGAAAGTCCGCTCCAATCGCCGGCTGTTCTGCCTTATCTATTGGGATCGGGAAGCGATGCCTATGATATTCATTTAAACGTCGCGATTTCAACAGATGCCAACCAAGAAACAATAGTGAGTCAATCTAATTTTAAGTACATGTATTGGTCGATGTCGCAACAACTAGCGCATCACACAATTAACGGTTGTAACATACGATCGGGCGATTTAATGGGCTCTGGTACCATTTCTGGTCCAAGTGAAGGTTCCTACGGTTCCATGCTAGAGTTAGCTTGGAAGGGAACAAAACCAATTACCCTAGTGGATGGTACACAACGTCGTTTTATTCAAGATGGGGATACGGTAATTATGCGTGGTTACTGTCAGAAGGACGCAATAAGAATTGGTTTTGGTGAGGTTAAAGCAAAATTGTTACCTGCAAAATAAATGAAGGAGTCGGTCGAAAACTATGATATCGAGACGGAACGTAAGGAAATTCTAACTGCTTTTCGCGGTTTACTACGCTCGTTTAAAGACCACACAAAAGAAGATACGCGTACGATTAGAAAAGCTTTTGACTTAGCATTGGAAGCGCACAAAGGGATGCGCCGTAAATCAGGGGAGCCTTACATTTATCATCCCATCTCCGTGGCGCGAATTTGTGCTGAAGAAATGGGACTGGATACTTCGGCAATCGTATGTGCCTTACTTCACGACACAGTGGAGGATACTCACATTACTTTGGAGGACATCGAGGATATGTTCGGAGAACGAGCCAGAAAAATCATCAATGGCTTAACAAAAATACCCGAGGTATTTGATGAAAACGCGTCTATTCAGGCAGAGAATTTTAGAAAAATGATTTTGACTATTTCTGATGATTTCAGGGTGGTTTTAATAAAATTGGCGGATCGCTTGCATAACATGCGTACCCTCGATAGTATGCCGGCGGATAAGCAATTGCGCATAGCATCGGAAACTAAGTTTTTGTATGCGCCGCTCGCTCATCGTTTTGGTTTATATTCCATAAAAACAGAACTGGAAGACTTATCACTCAAGTATTGCGAGCCAGAGGCATTTTCTTCAATTAAAGACCAATTAAAAAGTACGCAGGATGTAAGAACACGATTTATTCGCCGTTTTATGCAACCTATAAAAGCTACTTTACTGCAGGAGGAGTATTCATTTGAGATTGTAGCACGGACAAAGTCCATATCTTCCATTTGGCGAAAAATGCAAACAAAAGAAATTCCTTTTGAAGAGGTATTTGATGTTTTTGCCATTCGAATTGTCATAGATACCTTACCTGAATTGGAAAAAGCAGATTGTTGGCGTATTTATAGTTTGGTAACTGATTTTTATCAGCCTAGTCCCGACCGTTTACGCGATTGGATCTCCACCCCGCGAGCAAATGGTTACGAATCGTTGCACACCACGGTAATGTCGCCTCAAGGCAGGTGGGTGGAAGTCCAAATTAGATCGAAGCGAATGAACGAGATTGCCGAAAAAGGACTTGCCGCACATTATAAATACAAGGAGTCAAAAGGTGATGATAGTAAATTTGATCGATGGATTTCCGAAGTTCGTTCCTTATTGGAAAATCCAAATACAAACGCCTTAGATTTTGTGAATGAATTCAAATTAAATTTATTCAACGATGAGATTTATATTTTCACACCAAAAGGGGAGCTTCGCGTCCTGCCGATTGGTGCCACCATTTTGGATTTTGCCTACGATATCCATTCTGATATTGGCGATAAATGCATCGGTGCTAAGGTAAATAACCGCCTAGTGCCGCTCAGCTACCAATTGAATAATGGGGATCAATTGGAAATTATTACTTCATCGAAGCAAAAACCCAATGAAGATTGGTTAAAGTTTGTTGTTTCTGCGCGTGCAAAACAGAAAATAAAGGCGTCGCTGAATGAAGAACGAAAACTAATAGCAAGTGATGGAAAAGCGATTTTAATTAGAAAATTTAAACAGTTCAACGTAAATGTAAATGCAGAAAATATAACTTTTTTAGAAAAACATTTCGCTACAGGTGCTGCAACTGAATTATATTATCGTATTGCGAAAGGTAAGATTGAATTGTCGCGATTACGCGAAATTGAAGTGTTAAATGGCCAATTTCAATATCCTAAAAAAGACCAGAAACCGAGGAAAAAAATCATTGATGAGGCGTCAATTAATTCGCAAGGAATCAACAATAAAAAAGATGTCATTTTAATTGGAGATGATTTTAAAGGGTTTGATTATCAAATGTCTATTTGCTGCAATCCAATTCCGGGAGATCAAGTATTTGGTTTTATATCGATTTCGCAAGGTATTAAAATTCATCGTTCTAATTGTCCTAATTCAGTCCAATTAATGTCTAAATATGCCTATCGGTGTATCAAGGCAACTTGGAAATCAAAGCACGAGGTGGAACGAGTAGCCGCAATTAAAATAATTGGTATTGATCGCTTAGGTTTGGTAAATAAATTGACAGAAATTATTTCCAAAGAAAATAAAGTCAATATGAAGAGTATATCCTTTGATACCAATGAGGGTATTTTCGAGGGACATATTCGCGTATTGGTTTTGGATACGGCCCACCTTGAGCTGTTGATGAGAAAATTTGAGGAAACGGAAGGTGTACAACGGGTCTCACGTTGGGATACAGACCAAGATATTGAATTGGATATTTAGTCTGAAACGAGCATGTCAATTGGATTTTTAGGTCGTCTCCCGATCAACCATTGAAAACCAATGATGAACTTTTCTTCCTCTTTTAGTTGATTCATGGGGTAGAAAACACCGTCCGGTTTATCGAAATAAGTGATGCTTTGTACTTCACCGCTGTCAAGGTACACGCGTAAATCGGATGCATACAAGCGATTTAACCCTAAACGTTTCCTTGTAAATGTCGAGTCTGTTTTTTTTTCGTCAATAGGGTAAAGAATCGTCCAAGCATTTCCGTTCATATCTGCGCGTTGAAGTTCGTTATTTTCAAACCAAGCAGTTATTTTACGCCCTGAAAGTTGATTGTAGTAAAGGCCACTATCTAATTCCATGACGGCGGATGCTTTTCCGATTACAAGGACTTTATTTATTATGCTGTCTTTTAAATATACCATAATAGTATCGCCTTTTAATTGAGCATTTTTAGCCCAGATAATAGGCGTTTTACCAAGGGTAAGTTTTCCGCTTATCGTATTGTAATAGGCAGAATCTGCAATTCCTTGAATGGTTTTACTATAAATTTTGACTTGTTTATTTCCAGTCATTGAATTTATATTGCCTGTAGAATCCTCTTTGATACGCAGTGTGTCCGCATGTAAGTAAATGCTGTCTTTATCTTTTACTTGTATGGCAAGGGCTTTTCCCGTGATGTAGGATGTGCCCATTGATTTGTTGCTGTAAAAAACATCGCTACTTAACTGTTGTTTTTTTTTAATATCATCAACTTTCACTTTTCCTTTGGCTGTAAAAACTTCCGGTTTTGTAGCATAATAGGCGGTATCGCAAATGACTGTTCGGTTTTGTTGTGTTATTTTAACATTTCGAAAAAGATTTCCCTCTTCTTTTTTAACATGATACCAACCGCGTTCGCAATTGATGGTTATGCTATCATTTTTAATTTCAGTTGGACCAAAAAATTGGGTGATTTGTTTCTCGTAGGCAAATTGAAGGGTGTCAGTTGTCATCGTTAAATCTTCCTTCTTATATTTTACTTTACCACTGAAGAAAAAGCTACCGATTGATGGATAGAAATAGCCGTATTTACTTGTAATAACTTCATTTGCCAATATGCTTTCGATTTTACCATAATTCTTGTAAGTTGCTTTTCCACTTTTTGCATCATAATCTAAGGAATCGGTGGCAATTTTATATTCTTTATCACGAATGCGTACACGTCCCCAAAGTTTTGCGTATTTGGTATTCCCAAAATACAACAGGGAGTCACAATACAAATTAATTTCATTTTTGGTAACGTGCACATTGCCATAAGCGTGAACAATTTTTCTTTGTTCGTGGTAATGGGCCGAATCGCAATACATGGTGTTGCCCTGATAAGTGAAATTAACGGTTCCGATTAGTCGATGCTCTCCGGACTTTTCATTAAAAATCACTTTTTCTGTGCCCGGTAATAATTCGAGTATGTTTCCTTGTGCGAAAAGACCTTCTTTCAAAAAAAATGCGCCCAAAATGAACGCAATTAGTTTAATTTTTTGAAGGTTTATCATGTTATTTTAAAAGGGTTTGCTTTCTGTCTGGCCCCACTGATACAAGGGAGATAGGGACATGCAATTCATTTTCTAAATAAAGCACGTAATTTTTCAATTCTTGTGGTGCATCGTCATAACTTTCCAACGCTGTGAGATTTGCTTTCCATCCTTCCATTTCAATGTAGATGGGCTTCACTTCAAGATCGTTTAGATCGAAAGGAAAATCGGTTATTTTTTGTCCGTCAATCTCGTAGTGTGTGCATATTTTTATCGCATCAAAAATACTAAGCACGTCTGCCTTCATCATACTTAATTCAGTAACACCATTTATCATAATGGCGTATTTAAGTTGTACCAAATCAATCCATCCACAGCGACGGGGCCTTCCTGTTGTAGAACCAAATTCACGACCCTCTTGACGCATTCGTTCTCCCGTTTCATCCAATAACTCGGTGGGAAATGGTCCGCTACCCACACGCGTGCAATACGCTTTGAAAATTCCAATTACATTTCCAATTTTGTTAGGCGCAATGCCTAGTCCCGTACAAGTGCCCGCTGTAACAGTGTTCGAAGACGTGACAAAAGGATAAGTGCCAAAGTCAATGTCAAGCATTGTTCCTTGCGCACCTTCAGCGAGAATTTTCTTTCCGTTTAGTAAAGCAGTATTTAAAAAATGTTCACTGTCCACTGCATTTAGCGATTTTAGTAGTGCAATGCCAATCATCCAATCTTTCTCAAGGGAAGGTAAATCATAGGTGAAATCATCGTAGTTGGACAAAATTCCCAAGTGCTTATCGATTAACGTTTGGTATTTTTCTTGAAAATTTGGAGAGAAAATATCACCCACTCGCAAACCGTTTCGACCCGTTTTATCCATATAGGTTGGACCGATTCCTTTTAATGTTGAACCAATTTTATTATTACCTTTTGAAGTTTCTGACGCCGCATCGAGTAGTTTGTGGGTAGGTAAAATTAAATGTGCTTTCTTGGAGATAAAAAGTCGTTTCTTGAAATCAATATTAAACGGGGCAAGTTTATCCAACTCAGCTTTAAAAACTACCGGGTCTATGACAACGCCGTTACCGACTAAATTGATGACATTTTCTCTAAATATGCCAGAAGGTATGGTATGAAGCACGTGTTTTATTCCTTCGAATTCTAAGGTATGCCCCGCATTCGGTCCTCCTTGGAATCTTGCGATTATGTCATATTTTGGTGTAAACACGTCTACAATTTTTCCTTTGCCTTCATCACCCCACTGAAGGCCTAACAATACGTCAACTTTCATTTTTACTCAATTAAAATGTTCTTCTACTGCATCCATCGAGTCGTATATTGCAAAAATTTCGTGGATTTTAGTAATTTCAAATAATTTGTTCAGACCGGCATTCGGATTCAATAAAACGGTATCGCCATTATTAATTCTAGATTTAGTTAGCATTTTAACCATAAAAGCGATGCCACTTGAATTGGTATGCGAAAGATTGGTAAGATCAAGCACAACATGCCAGTTTTCAATCGTTTCCATTTCATTGCGCATCGGAAGAATATCCGCGTCGGAAAGTATCTTTCCAGTAATAGCAATGCAGGTTACTGTTGAGCTTGTAATTGTGAATTCAATCATTTTTTATCTTTTTTAATGCCGTAGAAATATAAAGAGTGGTGTTGAATATCAACATCAAATAGGTTTTCAATTGTTGTTTTTATTTGTTGTATTCTTGGATCACAAAATTCTACAACTTCATTAGTGTCGGTAAAAATTAAGTGGTCGTGTTGCTTCGAACCATGCGATTTCTCAAATTGAGCTAGATTTTTTCCAAATTGATGCTTGGTTACTAAATTGCAAGCTAATAATAATTCGATGGTGTTGTATAACGTTGCTCTGGATACGCGGTAATTGTTGTTTTTCATGTTAACGTAAAGCGTTTCAATATCAAAGTGCCCAGAATAATTATAAATTTCAGTTAAAATGGCAAATCGTTCAGGTGTTTTTCTGTGGCTATTTTGCACTAGATAAGCAGCGAAAATACCGTTTACTTTTTGTTGAAGGTCCAAGATTGTTTAATTTATCGTAAACACAAATGTAATTAATTCTTTGATTGTATCGTCGTGATTTTATTTTCTAATTTCTTGTATAGTTTCAGTTTTTCCTTCGTTTTTTAGTTAGGCTATTTAACAAAAGATACTAAATTTGTGTGTGTTAAATGGAAAACGGATTTGTATTGTATTGCCTGCCTACAACGCAGCGGAGACTTTGTCTATGACATACAATGAAATTCCTTTTGATATTGTTGATGATGTTGTTTTGGTAGATGACGCAAGTAAGGATGCCACAACTGAACTGGGAAAGAAATTGGGGATAAAACATTTGATACGTCATGAAAACAATCGAGGTTATGGTGGCAATCAAAAATCATGTTATGCAAAAGCGCTCTCGATTAACGCCGACATTATCATTATGTTGCATCCAGACTATCAATATACTCCGAAATTAGTCCACGCAATGGCCTCCGTTATTGCTTTTGATGTTTATCCTGTCGTAATGGGATCTAGGATTCTAGGCAAAGGGGCTAGGAAAGGGGGTATGCCACTTTATAAATACATAGCAAACCGCTGCTTAACGCTCGGTCAAAATATTTTGATGAGTCAAAAATTATCGGAGTACCATTCTGGATACAGAGCTTTCTCTAAAGAAATATTTGACAAAATTGACATTGAGAAAAACTCTGACGATTTCATTTTTGACAACCAAATGCTCGCACAAATTTTTTACGCTGGATTTGAAATTGGCGAAATTACCTGCCCAACTAAATATTTTGAAGAAGCATCCTCAATCAACTTTAAAAGATCGGTACAATACGGATTGGGCGTTGTTGGTGTTTCAATTGATTATCGCTTGGCAAAATGGGGATTAAAGAAACCCAAAATTTTTAGATAAACCAACTAATTCATTTTCTTACAAAATCATTTCAACATGACTGACGATAAAAAAGTAATCTTTTCTATGGTAGGGGTTTCTAAAGCTACGCCTCAAGGAAAACAAATTATTAAAAATATTTACCTGTCTTTTTTTTATGGGGCGAAAATTGGAATTATTGGATTAAATGGTTCTGGTAAATCAACAGTAATGAAAATTATTGCTGGTTTAGATCAAGCTTTTCAAGGTGATGTCGTTTTTTCTCCTGGTTATACAGTTGGTTATTTACCCCAAGAACCAGAACTTGACCCAACTAAAACAGTGAAAGATGTGGTGCTTGAAGGGGCAAGCGAAACGGTTAATGTACTAAAAGAATACGAGGAAATTAATGCTTCATTCATGGATGAAGAGGTCTTGAATGATCCTGATAAGATGGATATATTAATCGCTAGACAAGGAGAAGTTCAAGATAAAATTGATGCCTTAGATGCGTGGGAGTTAGACAATAAATTGGAAAGAGCAATGGATGCTTTGCGTTGTCCTCCAGATGACCAATTGATTGCAACGCTTTCCGGTGGAGAAAAAAGACGCGTAGCGCTTTGTCGTTTGTTACTTCAAAACCCTGATATCTTGTTATTAGATGAGCCTACGAATCACTTGGATGCCGAATCAATTGATTGGCTTGAACAACACTTACAACAATATGCTGGGACAGTGATTGCCGTTACCCACGACCGTTATTTTTTAGATAATGTGGCAGGTTGGATTTTAGAATTGGATAGGGGGGAAGGGATTCCTTGGAAAGGAAATTATACGTCGTGGTTAGAACAAAAGTCGAATCGTTTGAAAGAAGAGGAGAAATCAGAGTCTAAACGTCAAAAAATGTTGCTCCGTGAATTAGATTGGGTTCGGATGAATCCAAAAGCACGGCAAGCGAAGAGTAAGGCGAGGCTTCAGAATTATGATAAAATGCTTTCAGAAGATGTACAAGCCAAGGAAGCATTGCTTGAAATGCCCATTCCAAATGGACCTCGTTTGGGGAATAACGTAATTGAAGCGGTGAATGTAGCTAAGTCATTTGGCGATAAAATGTTGTATGATGATTTGAATTTTAGTTTGCCTCCTGCTGGAATTGTTGGAATTATTGGACCAAATGGTGCAGGAAAAACAACGATCTTTAAAATGATTATGGATGAATTATCCGTTGATTCGGGGGAGTTCAAAGTGGGTGAAACTGTTAAAATTGGCTATGTTGATCAATCGCATAAAGACGTAAGCAAAGAAAAAACAGTCTTTGATGTGGTTTCGAATGGCTTGGAATATGTGGAGGTTGGAAATCAGAAAATTAATTCAAGGGCTTATTTATCGAAATTTAATTTTAATGGGGCAGATCAAAATAAAAAAGTTGGCATTTTGTCCGGTGGTGAACGGAATCGCTTGCATTTAGCGATGACTTTAAAAACAGAAGCAAATGTGCTCTTGTTGGATGAGCCAACCAATGATATCGATATTAATACTTTGCGCGCTTTAGAGGAGGGAATTCAAAATTTCGCCGGTTGCGCAGTGGTTATTTCTCACGATCGATGGTTTTTGGATCGAATATGTACTCATATTCTTGCTTTTGAAGGAGATTCCCACGTGCATTGGTTCGAAGGTTCATATTCAGAATATGAAGAAAATCGAAAGAAACGAATGGGTGATTCAGGGCCAAAAAGAATTAAATACCGAAAAATAGTATAATTAAACCGGGATCGATTTTCTTCGGTTTCGACGTTTTTTTAATTTTAATTTCAATCCTAGCGGAAG
>Ga0247834_1002724_pt1 | contig 25786 bp, 30 predicted proteins | sample LaCruzMarch2015__8_FD_187118 | JGI IMG/M metagenome (GOLD analysis project Ga0247834, IMG submission 187118) | Freshwater microbial communities from meromictic Lake La Cruz, Castile-La Mancha, Spain - LaCruzMarch2015_12m | ecosystem: Environmental > Aquatic > Freshwater > Lake | place: Spain...
GACTCACAGACGGCGAAACCGACGGCGACGGACTCACAGACGGCGAAACCGACGGCGACGGACTCACAGACGGCGAAACCGACGGCGACGGACTCACAGACGGCGAAACCGACGGCGACGGACTCACAGACGGCGAAACCGACGGCGACGGACTCACCACGGACCCTTCCGCCGCCTGCTGGGGGATGCACTCCGTCGTGGTGAAATAGATGTCGTCAAGGAAGTTCCCGACGCTACGGCTGCCGGAGGCCGTAGGGCCTGACTCAAACCCGAAGCGCGTGCGAGTTTGTCCATCTGGAACCGGATAGGCGCCGGTATGGCGGACCCAACCCGCGGAGAGTCCATCGGTGAAGGTGTAGCTGGCATTCGGCGTCGCACCCTGAAGCCCGATATTCACGCTCATTGTGTCTCCTGTGGCACCGGCGGCGCGTGCCCGATGCAGCAGTGACCAAGTAAGCAACTCACCAGGAACGGTGTCCACAACTTGATAAAGCTCAGATGGCTGCGTTGCATTGAGTTCCGCGAACTGCTTACCCTCGGACGCGACAACACCGCTGAATCCAGAGGACCAGATCTCTATTTTCCGATCGGTGGCCGTGGTATCCCAACCGGGCACGTCGCGCTGTTCGATCTGTCGGTATGAAGTCGCAGGAATGAACGGGAGTTCGAAGTCGCCATTGACGAGATTGGTATCCGTAGCCGTGCAGACACTGTCAGGAGTAGTGGGAGGGGCAACTTGCACCGCAGTTAGAACATCCGCCGCTATCCACAACTGGTACTGCGGGAATCCACTCAGGCGCACCTGGGTCAGCGTGACGGACGACACTCGCGAGGTTGGAGTCACCCACATGCTGGCGCCCGACGTATCCGATCCGTTTCCGAGGATCCGCTCTGACTCTAGGGTCCAAGCGGGCTGATCGGATTCGTTGGCATAGTTAAAAGGAATGAACTCCCACTCGCGCACGTCGACGGCGTTTCCATTGGCATCCTTCGCCGATACCTTGATGTCTTCGGCGTCCACATCACCAACAACGAATCCCCAGGTCCCGGGAACTGGCGGCGTTGCGAAAGTGAATGTAAGTACACCTTCAGACTTCCCGCTCGCGAGGCCGCTCGTCAGGTATGTCTCACCGCGTGATGTGCCATAGACCGCGCCGAAGGATGTAAGGCCGGTCAATGTAGCGCTACGCGCCACGCTTATGTTGGAGTCCTTTGAAGTCAACGTCACTTCGGGAAAAATAGTTCCGGCGAAAGTCGCCTGGCCTTGCGAGGGCGGCGTGTCGAGGGACCAGGCTGCATAGACCCCGGTTCCGCTCGCCGCATTCGACATCGGCGTGAGTGCTGATACTGCTGCCAGGCCGGTCGTGGTGGCGACTATGAAGGCGAGGACGGTACGCGATTGCATTGGATGAGGGTAGTACTGACCGGACCCGCAGATCTACAAGGCGACGAAACTCAGCAAAAGTGCCCGCGAAAGTCTTTCCGTGCCTCACGTAGGAATGCCCGCGTAACGGTGAGCATTGTTGGGTATGGAAAACGAGCTTTCGATGAATTCTCGAGCCGAGGTCACGACGAGGTACGCCAAGGCGTATGTGAAGGCTGCGAAGGGGGATAAGGGCCGGATCCTTCATTAGGTCGTGGGGGTGGCAGGCAGGTCTCGGTGGCGGGCAGGAAGCGGCGGTCGCCGAAGTATTCCTACGACCGTCAGCGACAACGACGCGGTGAAGATGCTGCAGCGGGTGTGGGCGGCTTCGGGTGGGCAGTGCGGAAAGTACCTCGCTGCGTCGATGCGCCTTCAGCTCTATGGGCTGGAACGCCACGGCGAGCTCGTTGATGGAGTGGACCGTTACGGTCCTGCGGTGCGCGGGGAGTTGCTGGCGATGTCGGCGGCGTCGATCGACCGGTACCTTAAGCCGGCAAAGGCAACCGACCGGATCAGGGGTGTCGCCACGACAAAGGCCTCCCGCATGCGGGTATCCCTGCTCGGGTCAGCTGGGCAGCAGCAACCCTGAGCGTTGCCGCGACCGCGGTTCAAGAAAAGAGCCAACGAAACTCCGCCGACCATCACGGTGAGCACGATCAGCGCCATCATGCGGGAAGGCTATATCGAGCCACGGACCAAGTCCAGCGGGCGCGTGAGACAAGCTCACGCGGAGAGATACTCGTGGAGTGCTGCGCGTCGCTGCATCCACGTTCGGCCTCGCCGGTATTTCTCGGTCATCTTCATCGCGTGGATCGCGAGCGCACCGCCGACAACCGAATATCAAGCGATTGCAATGGATTCCGGCCCAGCCATGACCGTCAAAAAAGGGCCACCTCCAACTGAGTATCGCGGGACGTCATCGTTGGAATACCGTCAGATGGGGAAGGACCTTCCTGCAGGCTTGGACAATTTCACGGGCCTTGTCCAGGTCAGCGAGCACGACGTCGGGTTCGATCTGCGTGTCGGGGTCGGGGTACTCGGTGTCGTTCCTCGTGCTCCTCATCCGTGGCACAGGGCGCAGGAGTGCGCCCATGGATCCGGAGAACTGAGCGATCGCAGCCTGCTCGACGACGATATGGCCGCCGGTACGCGTGGGTCGTAGTCCTTGCGCCTGAAGTAGGGAACTCAACGCCTTGCGGACTCCGTCCCACAGATTTGCGTAGGCGGAGTACCAGCGTCCTGCAGTCGCAGCTTCGCTGGCAGTGTCAATTGCTTCCTCGGCCTGGGCAAGCAGGGCGTTCGCGAGGTCCATGGATGCGACGACGATCTCCAACTCGCGGCGATCGAGTATCGCCACTACGGCGTCCCTGCCGGGTGCCCAGCTCACGAGGCCTCACCAGCGAGCGCATCATCCAAGGGCACAACGGCCAGCGGGTTCGCTTTCACCCCCGCCAAGAAGGCACCCTTTGGCTTAGACCATGCCGCTTCGGTCACGACGTGAACGTTAACCTCCTTGCCCAGCAGGGCCGTGACCCGCCCGATCGCTTCGAAGAGGTCATCTCGATCCGGATCCCCGACCACCAGCACATCGACATCGCCCGGAGGGGGGCCCGGCTCACGGGCGTAGCGTGCCGCCCACGAGCCGTAGATGAACGCCGCCGTGATCCCGGAAACACCCGACAACTCCTCGCCGACCACATGGACCGGGCCGTAGGTGTGCAGGACCAGGTCAAGCAGGATCGACCGGATCGGCTCCTCGGCGCTGACACTGACCAGCCTCGACCTACCGACCTGTCGGCTGGACACCAAACCGGCCGCCTCGAGGCGGTCAACCTCATGCTTGATGGCGTTCTTGTAAGCACCCACGGCGACTGCCAGATCGGTGAGCGACTCCTCGCCCGGACCCAGCAACAGGCGCGTGAGCAGCAAGGCCTGGGTCTGCGAACGGAACAGCGGCAGCAGCGTCACCGCGCTACCCCGCCCCCGCTTCGATTCTGCAGCCACGACACCCTCCACCCTATTGGCAATACTGTTGTCCAAATGTATCAGTTCATTGCACGATTTATCCGAGGGCTCGTCAGACGCGCTGCGAGGGGCACTATTGTTTTGACGGATCGCCCTCTTGCGGTAAGGGTGAAGAGATGAACAGAAACCGCAACCCGAGGCCAACCGTTCAGGCTCCATCAGCCTTCGCCGGGTTCCGATTTCCTCCCGATGTGATCCTGATGGCGGTGCGCTGATACCTGAGGGACTCCCTGACCTAACGGGTCCGGAGCCTCATCCAAGAGCGCGGCATCGAGAGGAATAGGTTGACTTACTCAACCTAATACTGGTTGGCAACTAGTTGATTCTCGGCTATGCTTACTTCATGACTGCCACTGTGGGCGCATTTGAGGCCAAAACTCATCTCTCCGAACTGCTAGCCCGGGTCGAGGAAGGTGAGCAGATCACCATCACCAAACACGGCCGACCGGTTGCACGGCTCACACCCTTCATTGAGTCGTCAACGAGTCGCGACTGGTCGGCCTTCTGGGATCGGGTTGATTCGCGAAGAGTCGCACTCAGCCCTGGCACCTCCATCAAGGCAGACATCGAGGCTGGTAGAGCATGAAAACCTTTGTGCTCGACGCGTCATTGGCACTCGAATGGTTCGCTGAAGGTGCATCAACCGAAGTGCTCGCCAAGCGATCATTGCTCGATGATCACGTTGCCGTCGTGCCCACTCTGTGGCGCTTCGAGGTCATGAATGCAGTAACAACTTGGCGGCGTCGGGGAGATATCTCGCATGCAGATTGCGCGGTGCTACTCCACGACATAATGCAGATCCCTTTCGGGACTGTGGATGAAGGAGACCCGGAACTTGTGGTTTCTCTGGCGTCTGCGCACGGACTCTCCGCATACGACGCCACATATCTCCGGGTAGCCATGATCACCGGAGATCCGCTAGCCACCTTGGATGCCGCCCTGAAGAGGGTCGCGAACGAGGTTGGCGTCACCTGTCTCTAAGACTGCAGTTCGGTTCGGCATCTCTCGGAACAGGCAGTCGGTGTCCCCTTTGCCCTTCATAGCGAGCGGCCAGATCTGTGAGCACTTCGGCAAATACATCGAGCCATCTGTCATCGACAGGCGCCCGGACACGGTTCCTTTGCCCGTGGCCAAAGCACCACCGTTTGCAGCGCCGAAATCTGTTGCGCTGCAGCAGGTTTCGAAAGTGGGTCGCCCGGGGCTCGAACCCGGAACCTACGGATTAAAAGCCTTTCCGATCACACCGCAAAAAGCCGAATATCAAGTGATTGCAACGAATTCGAGCCCACCCCAGACCTACGCATTACGAGATTGCCACTACGCATGCATTCGCCCCTAGGACTTGATGCCTATCATCAACTTTAGTGACACCCAGACGCACTGAGCGACACGGAGAAAGGGCGAAGGAAAGGGCGAGAGTCCATGCGTAAATTCGCTGGGTCTGCGGCCAGGACCAACGCACCACCGATGCGTTGGTAAGGAAACGTACTCTCCTGCGCATGTATGGCTAGCCGACCGCTCTGTGTGCGGTCTTCGACCGACACGTTCCCGGCCCACGGATCAGGCGGTATCTCGCAACCCCGATGTGGCCGGGGTGATGTCGATGTGGAACTCAATGCCAAGGCCGCGCGCCAACCGCTCCAGCGTGCTAAACGTCGGCTCATGATCACCAGCCTCCAGACGCGCGACCGCAGGCTGCTGCATCCCCAACTGGCGCGCCAACGCCGTCTGGGACAGCCCATGCTCCACGCGATAAGCCAGGACCCGCAGCGCCACGGCGTGCGCCAGCGCCGTGCGGATCTGCTCCGCACGGATCCCGTCATCGGCCAGATCCTCAGCGCGGATGTCACCCGCCGTACGCAACTCTGACAACTTCGTCATCTCAGTCCTCCTCAAGTTCTTCCAACCTCACCATTGCCAGCCGTGCCGCTTTCGCAAACCGTCGATGGTCGACCTGCGCCTCGGGCCCGATAGCCGCGATCACGAAGACGTCGCCGACCCGCCGATACAACGCCCGCCAAGGGCTGCGACCCGCCCTCGGTCGCAACTCCCGCAGACCGGAATGGCCCTGAACCGCGCTGGTGTGGGGGAATCCCAACTGCGGCCCGAACGCCTCGAGCTTGTCCACCGCATGCAACAGGGCGTTGCGCTCAGAAGCCGGCAGCGACAGTCGCTCGTCTGCCGCTTCGTCCATGAACAGCACCCTCCACACGCGAGAATAATAACACACTTGTTATCGCAGATCTGGGTGACCCTGCATCCCCTCCAACGCGGATGCGACTTTTGGAGGGTCTCGGATGGGCACTGTTGCGTTGCGCGATCGTAGGGCGTGCTGGATCGCGGGCGGAGGAACAAGTATTCAGATCGCGAGTTGGAGTTCGTCGAATGCGGTCGCCAGCCGGAACACCGGCGCGACCTCGACTCCCAGCTCGTAGTGTCCGCGGCGGAGGTTCTGGACGAAGACATGGCCTCGGATCACGATGCTCGCCGTTCGGTCGGTCTTCAGTCCACGCATCGGACGCAGCCGGACCCATGCGGCCGGTTGTCGTGATGCGCCGCTACGGTCACCGCACGCTGTCCCCCGAGAGGGTTGTCGCGTCTAGCGGCGCCGGTACACGTCAGCGCGGTGCTCGATCACGTGGATCAGGACGTCGCCGCGATCCTCGCGGATCTCGTAGATGACTCGGTAGTCCCCTCGGCGTGCCACGCGCAGGCCCTCCAACTCGAAGCGCAGCGCTTTGCCCACCCGAGCGGGTTCCAGCGCCAGCGCGCCGTACACGAACTCGACGACCGCCGTTCCGACCTTCTCGGGGAGGTGACTCAGCGACTTGGTTGCGGTCGCAGTCCAGGAGACCTCCCGGGCGGTCACGCCTCCGTGCCCAGGAGTGCCAGCGCCTCATCCTTGCCCAGGGTCACGGGGGCGTCCGCCTCGGCTCGCGAGGCGCGCACCTGTACCAGCAGGTCAGGGTCGGACAGGACTCGCAGGGTCTCCTCCAACGACTCGAGGTCGTCGGCGCTGATGACGACCGCCGCCGGGCGGCCGTGCTTGGTGATCGTGACCCGAGCGTGCTGGGACTCGACCTGCTCGACGACCTCCGAGAGTCGGTTCTTCACTTCCGCCAGGGGCAACTGCTCAGCAACGCTCATAGCTATAAGTATGGCTACTTTGCCGCTCTGGTCAAGTGGCCTGCCCACCCTCAGCGTGGTAGCACGCGCCGCCCTCGTCCACGCCGGCATCCCACCGATCCCCCTCCACGCCGCCCAGTGCACCACCGCGACCCTGCTGATGGACCTCGGCGTGGACGTCACCGTCATCCAGTCCGTCCTCGTCCACGCCCAGCCACTGACCACCCAGCGCTACGAGCACGCCGACCTCACCATGAGCCGCTCTGCCCTGACCCGGCTCGCCGACCACCTCACCTGACCCACTCAAGATGGGTACAGCAATGGGTACAGTCCGGCCGACCTCCGGAACCCCAGACAAAACGGCGCATCCCGTTGCCCACCAGCAGGATCTCGACCCCCGCCACCCTGATCACCGGGATCACCGTCGCCGACACATGGGTACAGCAATTGGTACAGTAGACTGCACTACCGGTCAATGCCAGACGCCGAAAGACATTGCACTGCAAGGGATTTGCCGGTGGGTCGCCGGGGGCTCGAACCCCGAACCTACGGATTAAAAGGTTGTGCAGGGCCTTTCGTGCCATGAGGGAAATCGTTGCGCACCAACGACTTGCGTGTCAGCGGGAGTCACCCAGAACCGCCGAGAACCGCGGGGAAAGGGCTACGGAAAGGGCTACGAAACAGATGGGTGATGCGCAGCACCCCATCAACCATCCGGCGCGTCAGCCTCTAGTGGGTCGGGCGCGACCACACCCTCTACCGCACCCTGGCCAGCACGATGTCGTGGTCGCACACGAGCACGTCGTTCTCCCCCGGGACAAAGTCCTCGATGAGCGAGTCCTTCACGCCGAATACCGTGTCCGAGTCGAGGTAGTCGCTGCGCCGGTCGAAGATGTGCGACGTCAACGGCTCGTAACCATCCGCTGAGGCCTTGACGTGAATGTGAGCTGCGCGCCACTCGTGGCGGCCGGTGTCGCGGAGCAGGTGTCCGACCGGACCGTCGTTGGGGATGGGGTACGGCACCGGCCTGACCGTGCGGATCTCGAACCGGCCCGCGCCGTCCGAGACGTAACGGCCACGCAGGTTCGTCGGTGGTTGCACGTCCGGCTGCTGCACGGCGTAGAAGCCCGTCGCGGCGTTCTGCCAGACGTCGATGACGGCGCCGGGGATCGGGATGCCGTCGTCGCCGGTCACCACACCACGGAGCAGGGTCGCCTCACCGCCGTCGTCGTACTCGACCATGGAGTCGCCGAACTCGCGCCACGGAGACTCGGGGACGTAGAACGGGCCGAGGATGGTCGGCTCCGTCAGCAGCATCTCCACGTCTGAGTGGTTGATGAGGTCGACCAGCGACGAGAATCCGAGGGTGTCGGAGAGCAGGATGAACTCCTGGCGTACCTCGTCGCACATGGCACCTGTCGCCGTCAGGAACCTGATGCCCTGAAGCCACTCCTCGTCCGTGAGGCGGACGTCCTTGGCGAACGCGTGCAGATGCCGGACGAGGGACTGCATGACCTCCCTGAGGCGTGCATCCGGCGTCGCGTCGAGTCGCGCCACCACCTCGTCGGTGAGCTGGTCCTCGGTCATGTGGTCCATGGCTACTCCTTGGGTGCCGCAGCCTTGGCTGCGAGTGAGAATCGCTCGAGCGGTGACTCGAGTCGATAGCCGACGGGGAAGAGGCGTATCCGGCCGTTCCCTGAGATGAGGCCCCAGAGGCCCTTGGGGAGGAACAGGGTGATGACGATGGCCAGGACGCCGATGATGATGAGGTACCAGGAGCCCAGGTCCGACAGCCACTGCTGGAGCCCGAAGAAGACGATGGCCCCCACGATGGGCCCTTCGATCGTGCCGATCCCACCGATCACGACTATGAAGATCATGAACGCCGAGTAGCTCACCGAGTAGACGGAGTCGGGGGTGACTCGCAGGGTGTTCGCCGCGATCATGCCGCCGGCCAGGGCGCTCCCCATCGCCGCGATGACGAACACGAAACGCTTCGAGCGCGTGACGCGGACGCCGAGGGAGGCTGCCGCGACGGCGTCGTCACGGATGGCCGTGAAGCCCAGGCCGAGCCTCGACCGCATGATCCAGTAGGTGACGGCCACGGCGATGACGACTGCGGCCAGCGACAGCCAGTAGACGTACGCGATCCGCCGGCCCGGGGAGAAGTCGCTGAAGGCGGTGAGCGAGATGCCCGATCCGCCGCCGAGCGCGGGAATCTGCGTCGTGATCAACTTCAGCACCTCGGCGATCACCCAGGTGCCGATGGCGAAGTAGCCGCCGGAGAGGCGGAACGCGAGGAACGAGATGGGCAGGGACAGTATCCCGGCCACGACGACCGCGACGGGCACCGCGAGGAACGGGTCGAGGCCGATGACGTCAGCGATGTAAACGAGTCCGTAGGCGCCAATACCGATGTAGGCCTGCTGCCCGATCGAGACCATGCCGCCGTACCCGGCGAGAAGGTTCCACATGGTGCCGAGCACGATCAGGGTGAAGAGCGTCACGAGCGACTGCTGCATGCCCCTGTCGATGATGTACGGGCCAGCCGCGAGGATGACGAGAACGGGGATGACGACGGCTAGACCGCCCCATGACGACTTGGTCGCCCGCCTGACCTTCACATGGGGATGGACGACACCTGGATGCACGATGGGCTCGGTCATGCTGTCACCGCCTTCGGGAGGAGACCCGTAGGTCGGAAGGCGAGAATCGCCAGGAACACGAGATGCCCGAAGAGCACGCCGTAGGACGGGTTCACCTGTGCGCCGATCGTCTGGGCGATTCCGAGGACCATGCCCCCCGCGAGGGTGCCCCACAACGAGCCCAGCCCGCCGATGATGACGGCCTCGAAGGCGAAGATCAGCATGGCGTCCCCGAATGTCGGTGAGAACTGCGTGCGCATGCCGATGAACATGCCCGCAAGGCCCACCGTGGCCAGTGCCAGCGCCGTCGACAACGCATAGACCTGCCGGTTGTCGATGCCCATGAGCATCACGGTGTCGACGTCGTCACTCGTCGCGCGCATCGCCCGCCCCAATGGGGCCTTCGAGATGAAGAGCTGCAGGGCTGCGATGACCAGCACTCCCACGACGAACGTCATGAGCGGAAACAGCCCGATCGAGATGTTGTCGGAGATCGTGATGCTGTCCGTCCCCAAGGCCCCGATCTGGATCGCCTGCGTGTCGGCCGTGAAGCGCTCCTGCAGGAGCTGGGTCAGGACGACCGCAAGGCCGAACGTGACGAGCAGCGGAGCGAGTCCTCCCTTGGAGATCGCCCGATTGAGCAGGCCCCACTGGAGCAGGTAGCCCACCAGGGCCATGATCGGAACCACGAGGACGATGGCGAGGAAGGGCGAGATGCCGACGTTCTCGACGAAGACCAGGCCGATGTACGCGGCCACGATGGCCAGCACGCCGTGAGCAAGGTTCACGATCCGCATGACGCCGAACATCAGTGAGAGCCCGGCAGCCAGAAGCGCATACAGGCCACCCAGGAGGACTCCCTGGATCACTGCGTTGAGCCACTGCATCGCGGATCCCCCTAGATGCCGAAGTAGGCGGCCGCGATCTGATCGCGGCTGAGGTCGAATGGGACGCCTTCGAGGACCGTGCGGCCCTCGAGCAGGCATTGGATGCGGTCGGCGACCCTCATCGACTGGTTGACGTCCTGCTCGACGACCAGGACCGTCGTGCCCTGAGAGGTGATCGCCGGCAGGGCGGCGTAGATCTGCTCGACGACCACGGGGGCCAGCCCCAGGGACACCTCGTCGAGAAGCAGCAGCCGCGGGTTGCTCATGAGCGCCCGGCCGATGGCAGCCGCCTGCTGCTCGCCACCGGAGAGATTCACGCCCAGTCGGTCCTTGCGGTCCGCCACCAGGGGGAACGCCTCGTAGACCGACTTCAGGTTCCAGGGACCCTTGCGCTTCGTGTGTGCGCCGACGAGGAGGTTCTCCTCGACGGACAGGCTGCGGAAGATCTTGCGTCCCTCCGGGGTGAGGGCGATACCGAGGGGAACACGCTTGAAGGCCGGCGTGCCGACCACGCTCCGCCCGTCGAACTGGATGTCGCCTTTGGAGGGACGGAGAAGTCCGGCGATCGCCTTCATCAAGGTCGACTTGCCGGCCCCGTTGGCACCGATCACCGCCAGGGTCTCCCCCTCGGCCAGGCTCACGTCAAGGGAGTAGATGGCCTGGAAGTCGCCGTAGTGGACGTCCAGGTCGCGGACCTCGAGGAGACTCACGACGCCTCCCCCATGTCGAATGTCGACCCGAGGTAGACCTCGACGACCTCCGGGCTGCGCATGACCTCCTGCGGGTCACCGATCGCGAGGATCTTCCCGAAAGCCAGGCACATGAGGTCATCGACCACGGCCAGGAGGGCGTGCACGATGTGCTCGATCCAGATGACGGTGACGCCGGAGTCCCGCAGTCCTTTGATCATCTCGATCAGCGGGGGGAGCTCCTTCTCGGTCAGTCCGCCGGCGATCTCGTCGAGCAGGATGAGGCGGGGCTGTGTCGCCAGTGCGCGGGCGAGCTCGAGCCGCTTGCGGTCCAGCAGCCGCAGCTGCCCGGCAGGCACGTCGGAGAGATGGAGGAGGCCTGCGATGTCGAGGGCTTCAGCAGCCGTGTCGTAACCAGCCTGCCCCTTGCTTCGCCCGCCGAAGGCGGCAGCGACGTACACGTTCTCGAAGACCGTCATGTCGACGAAGGGTCGCGGGATCTGGAACGAGCGGCCGATGCCCATCTCGCTGCGGGCGCCTGCTGATAGGCCGGTGATGTCCTTGCCATCGAACAGCACCGAGCCGCTGTCGGCGTTCAGGGTTCCGCTGATCAGCGACAGCAGGGTGGACTTGCCCGCTCCATTGGGTCCGACGATGCCCAAGGCAGTGCCCTGTTCCACCGAGAAGGAGATCTCCTCGGCGGTGACGACCTTCCCGAACCTCTTCGAGAGGTCGCGGACTTCCAGGATCGCGGGCATGCGGTCTCCTCCTATCGCTAGGGGTCCGGGGTGGCGGACCTGATGTCCACCACCCCGGACCTTGGGACTAGCTCAGCGGCTCGACGGTGCCGCCGGTCGGGATCTCCGGGTACAGCTTGTTCGACACGATCACGAGGTCGAACGGGAACTGGCCACCCTCGACCGCACGCCACTGTCCGCCCGAGATCGGCGTCTTGGCGACGTTCGGAACCGGACCAGCGGTCCAGTCGAGGTCACCCACGACCGTGCTGACCTTGAGGGTCTTCATGGCGTCGGCGATGGCCTGCTTGTCGTTGCTCCCCGCCGCGGTGACAGCGGCTGCCGCCACCTCGAAGAGGGCTTCCGCGAAGCCGAGCGGCTGGGTCCACTGCTTGCCGGTCGCATCGGTGTACGACTGCGCCAGCTCGGCGGCCGACTGCCCGGTCAGGCTCGAGGAGAACGGGTACGTCGGCGTCCACCACACCTCGGTCCCGAGGTTGTTGCCGATCTCGCCAAGAGCCTCGATGGACGCCGGGAAGAGCAGCGCCTTGCCGATGGTCGCGAGCTTCGGGTTGTAGCCCTGCTGCTTGGCCTGCTTCCAGAAGGTCGTGAAGTCCGGCGGGATCGGGACACCGGTGAGGAGCTCATCGTTGTTCTCCTTGTATGACGAGATCTGCGCGGAGAAGTCCTGCGTCCCGTTGGGGTAGAGGCCGGGATTGTTGATGGTGTAGCCGTCCGCCTCGGTCAGTGCGGGGAAGTTCTCGGCCCAGGCCTGGCCGTCGGGATCGTTCGGGAACAGCCCGCCGACCTTCTTGTTCGTCTCGACCTGGTTCCACATGTCGACGTAGGTGCCGGCGACGTCCTCGAGGCCCCAGAAGAAGTGGTACGTCCAGTCGAACGACGTCTCGCCGGGTACGCCACCGCGGCCGATGAAGTAGGGCTGCCACGGGGCAACCGTCGTGATGCACGGAGTGGCGTTCGCCTCGCACTGGTCGGCGACGGGGTTGACGATGTCAGGGGTGCCCTGCGCCATCACGATGTCGACGCCGTCGCTGTTGATGAGCTCCGCGGCCACCTCGCCGGCGCGCTTGGAGTCGCTCTGCGCGTCCTTGGTGATGATCTCCACGGCGTACGTGTTATCTCCTGCGACGATCGGGTTCTCCGCGAAGTACGCCGTCATCGCGTCGATCGCGAACTGATCGGCCTCGCCGAACCCGGCCAGCGGTCCCGTCTGCGGCGAGACGAACCCGATCTTGAGGGTGCCGGTCGTCGCGCCTTCGGCAGGCGCGTCACTCGCAGCTGCGCTCGCAGCCACGCTGGCGGCGGCACTCGATTCAGCCGGTGCTGCCTCTTCATCCAGGCTCTGGCCACAGGCCGTCGCCAACAAGCCGACCGCTGCTACTGCAGCGATGGCTCGCATCAACCTTGCGATCTTCATGTGCACTCCTTCTCGGTGGGGGTCCCGCTTGGGGCCGTTCAAGAAACCGAAGCCCCAGGCCTGGTTCCGTCGTACGCAGCAAGGAGCAGCGCACGTACACCGTCCGGGTCGACCGGACGGGGGTTTGTGGGTTGTGCCGCGGCCACGATCGCGGCCGCCTCGTCGATGTCGGCGGCATCGAAGCCGACCTCGCGCAGGGATGTCGGAGCACCGATGGCGGCGGCAAGGTCCCAGAGGCCCTGGGCCGCGTCGGTAGTGGGAATGCCTCCCGCGTTGAGCGCTCGGGCGATCGCCGCCATGGCCTCAGGAGCCGCCTCCGCATTGAACGCGGTCGCGAACGGGATCACGGCGGAGTGCGTGGGGGCGTGGGGCAGGTTGTAGGTACCGCCGAGCGTGTGGCAGATCTTGTGATGGACGCCCATCCCCGTCGTCCCCAGCGTCCAGCCGGCGAGCCACGCCCCGTAGAGGGCATCACCACGCGCGGCGAGGTCGTCGGGGTCGGCGACCACGCGCGGGAGGGAGCTCGCGAGCGCTCTGATGCCCTCCTCCGCCTGCATCGCCGAGATGGGCGAGATCCCCGAGGCGTAGAGGCCCTCGACGAGATGCGCCAGGGCGTTCATCCCGCTCGCGGACGAGATGGACACCGGCAGGCTGACCGTGAGCTCAGGGTCGTAGATGACGGTGCGGGGCAGCACCCTCAGGTCGCGCCCCGTCGTCTTGCGGCTGCCCTCCGTCAGTCCCCAGATGGGAGTCATCTCGGAGCCGGCATAGGTCGTGGGCACGGCAACGATCGGCAGGCCCGTCTCCTTGGCCACTGCCTTGGCCATGCCCGTCGAGGAGCCTCCCCCGAGGGCGATGACCACGTCAGCGCCCGACTCGGCAGCGAGGGCAACCGCTCGCTGAGCCACGTCGACGGGGACGTGCATCACGACGTCGGTGAAGCGGGCAACGACGCGACTGCCCAGCTGCGACTCGATTCGCTCCGCGTACTGGGCCTCCGGCCCACCCGAGATCAGCAGGGCGCGAGCACAGCCCAGTCGCTCGACCTCAGCACCCACCTGATCGATGGCGCCATTGGCGAAGACCACGCGGGCTGCCGGCACATCGTGCACGAACGAATCGACCATCAGGCCCCCGCATTCAGGGCACGGAGCGCACGGAGCGCGCGGAGCTCCTGGTCAGTGGGGGGCTCGGTATGAGTGAGGTCCGACGAGACCCGCAGGGGCCAACCCGTGGCAGCGACGGCCTCCTCGACGGTTCGGCCCGGGTGGAGGGCCGTCAGGACGAACTCCCCCGTCGTGGGTTCTGGTCGCAACACCCCGATGTCCGTGATGACGACGGTCGGACCCGCCCCCGCCATGCCCAGTTCGCGACGCGAGTGGCCACCCTCGTAGTGCCCCACACTGGTCCGGAAGTCGAGCTCGGCAACGAACGAGCGGGGATTCTGCCGCAGCATGATGTAGGTCTGCTTGGCGCTGGCAGCGATCTCGGGGGCACCGCCCGCACCGGGCAGTCGCACCTTCGGGTGGTCGTAGTCGCCCACCACCGTCGTATTGATGTTCCCGAACCTGTCGAGCTGCGCGGCGCCGAGGAAGCCGACATCCACCCGCCCCGCCTGCAGCCAGTAGGCAAAGATCTCCGGCACTGACACGACGGCATCGGCGGTGTCAGCCAGCTCACCGTCGCCGATCGAGAGCGGTGGCCGCGTCGGCTTGGCCCCGATCGTCCCCGATTCGTAGATGAGAACCGCGTCAGGGGCGTGCATGTGCCGAGCGAGGTTGGCTGCGGTGCTGGGCAGGCCGATGCCGACGAAGCACACGGTCCCATTGCGGAGCTCGCGGGACGCGACGATCGTCATCATCTCGTCCGTGGTCGCGGTCGTGGTCGCGTCGTCCATGACCGCGGTCATGACACCCCCACCATCTCTCGCCTGACCAGGGCCAGGTGCTCGGCGAAGTCCTCGGTCCGCATGATGTGCTCGTCGATCCAGGCGCTGAATGTCGAGCGGTCGCGGCTGATGTCGTCCCAGGCCCGGTAGAAGTCGTTGTCACGCTCGTAGTAGCCGTGGGCGTAGGACGGATGTGCTCCCGATGGGACGACCGCCACGGCCGAGACGACCCATGACGGCAGGGTCACTGTCACGCGCGGATCCAGCTCGTCGACGATCTCCTCGACGGTCACGATGCTGCGATCGGAGGAGAGGATCGCCTCCTTCTGCACTCCCTGGATTCCCCAGAGGCCGACGTTGCCATGCTGGTCGGCCTGCTGGGCGTGGATGATGCCGACGTCGGGGCGCAGTGCGGGAACGGCGGTCAGGTTCTCGCCCGTGAACGGACAGGTGATCGGGGCGATGGTGTTCGTGTGATCCGGCAGGTTGGTGCCGACATAGCCGCGGAGCACGCCGAAGGGCAGGCCGCTGGCTCCGGCCACATAGCGGGTGGCCATGCCTGCATGGCTGTGCTCCTCGATCTCGATCGGGTGCGGCCAGTCCTTCTCGACGGCATCGCGGAATCGATGCAGGGAGCCGACGCCCGGGTTGCCGCCCCACGAGAAGACGAGCTTGCGCGCGCAGCCGGCACCGATGAGCTGGTCGTAGATGACGTCCGGAGTCATCCGGACGAGCGTGAGGTCACGCCGCTGCTGCCGGATCAGCTCGTGACCAGCCGCGTACGGGATCAGGTGAGTGAAGCCCTCGAGAGCGACAGTGTCGCCGTCGCGCACGTTCGCCGCGATGGCTTCGGCAAGGGTGGTGATCTCCGCCATCGCCTATCCCCTCGGGTAGAAGGGCGGCAGCTGGGCATCGACGTTCACCCAGATCGCCTTCGGTTCGGTGTACTCCCGCATGGCCTCGAAGCCCATCTCGCGCCCGTACCCGCTCACTCCGGTTCCGCCGAAGGGAGATCCGGGATTGACCCTCTTGTACGAGTTGATCCACACCATGCCGGCGTGGAGGTCGCGCGCCACCTTGTGCGCGCGGCTGAGGTTGTTGGTCCACAGCCCGCCGCCGAGGCCATAGTCGACGTGGTTGGCGATCGCGAGCGCCTCCTCGTCCGTGCGGAAGGTGTGGACCGTCATGAAGGGTCCGAACACCTCCTCGCAGGCGACGCGCGCGCTGGGGTCGGCCTTCACGACGGTCGGTTCGATGTAGTAGCCGGCCGCGAGGTCGGCGTGGTCCGGCGCCTTGCCGCCGGTCAGGATCTCGCCACCTTCGGAGATCGCCACGTCGACGAAGGAGAGCACCCTGTCGCGATGCATCGCCGACGTGAGCGGGCCCATCTCGGTGGTCGGATCCTTCGGGTCACCGACCTTGATGCTCCGTGCGAGTCCGATGAACCTCTCGAGGAACTCCTCGACGACCGCCTCGTGGATGATCAGTCGCGACGCCGCGATGCACGCCTGACCCTGGTTGTGGAAGATCCCGAAGGCGGTACCCCCGACGGCAGCGGGGATGTTGGCGTCCTCGAAGACGATGTTGGCGCCCTTGCCGCCCAGCTCGAGGTGCACCTGCTTCAGGGTGTCGGCGGCCGCTCGGGCGATGCCTTTGCCGACGGCCGTGCTGCCCGTGAAGGACACCTTGGCTATGCCCGGGTGGCTGACGATGCGCTCGCCAGCCGGCACGCCGAAGCCGGGGACGATGTTCACGACACCGGCCGGGAAGCCGACCTCGTTCATCAGCTCGCCGATGCGCAGGGCGCTCATGGGCGTCAGGTCCGAGGGCTTCATGACGATCGTGTTGCCCGCTGCCAGGGCGGGCGCCATCTTCCAGCTGCAGAACATGACGGGGAAGTTCCAGGGGACGATCTGGCCCACCACTCCGAGCGGTTCGGGGGTGACGTAGTCCAGGAAGCCGGCCTCGACAGGCACGACCGAGCCCTGGAACTTGTCCGCCATGCCGCCGAAGTACCTGAAGGTGGCAGCCGTGCGTGGCACATCAAGGTTCCTCGTGTCGCGCAGCGGATGTCCCGTGTCGCGCGTCTCGAGCAGCGCCAGGTCCTCGGCATCGGCCTCGATGGCATCCGCCAGCTTGAGCAGGAGCCGTCCGCGGTCGGCAGCGGCCATGCGGCGCCAGGCAGCCTTGGCGCCCGTGGCAGCCTCGACCGCACGATCGACGTCCACCGCCTTGGCCTCCGCCACCTGAGCCAGCAGCGATCCGTCGTGCGGGTCGAGCACGTCGATGGTCGCCCCGTCCTGGGCGTCGACGAACTCACCGCCGATGAACAGCTTGGTCTGCATCAGGGATCCCAACGCTCGATGGGCGGGGCGATCCGACCGACCCTGTGACAACCGGCCGGATCGACTGCGATGTCTTCTGCTAGAACTCGACCGGGTACGTGGGTGCCTGTCCGCTCGCGATGAGCTCGGGCACCTTGCTGGAGTTGTTCTCCCAGACCAGGAGCATCGAGCGCTTGGGCGAGTAGCCCTGGTGACGGATGTCGGCGGGCATGGCGCATACGTCGCCGGCCTTCATGAGGACCCGCGAGCGGATGGCGCCGGTGTCGCGATCCTCGACGTCCCAATGGATCTGGTCGCTGAGCTGCACGAACCACTCCACGCGATCGTTGCCGTGGATGATCGGGAGGATGTACTCCTCCGTCGTGGGGCAGAACAGCGAGTCCTTGCACGCACTGACGACCGAGGGGTTCCACGTCACGTCCGAGCGGGAAAGGTAGGCGAAGAGGTTGAAGGCCACGACCTCGCCCTCGAAGCCCGGCTCCGCCTCGACGACCGGCTCGCTCTGGTCCACGTCCAGGAAGTGCCGGTTGACCGGGAATCCGGACTCGTCCGAGCGGATCACCTCGTCACCGGGCACCGCGACCATGCGGCTCGCCGCGATGCGACGGCGAGTCACCGCGCTGTCGTTGTCCCCGTTCTTGATGCCCCAGGCCGCGCCCGTCTCATGCGGGGAGGCGAACGGGTCGAAGGTCGCGTTCGTCCAGTCACTGAGGATCGACTTGAACGTCTCGCGGATGACGGGCGTCTCGTAGTTCTCGCTGTAGTCCAGCTCCGCCTTGCGGTACGAGTCGTTGTACCGACCAGCGAAGATGTCGACGGTGCCGTAGTGGTTGACGGTGCCGAAGACGCCGTCGAAGTTGACGATCCCGTAGAAGAAGTCCCACGCCACGTCCCGCTGCAGTGCACGCAGGAAAGCGTCCACGCTCATGACGTGATGGCCGGTCGGCCACGTGAGGTAGACGAAGTACTCATCGCGGCGGAACTGGAACTCCCCGAGACGGAACTCGTGGTAGCCCTCGGCGTTGACGGCCTCGGACTTGTCGACCTGCGTGTCGGTAACAGTCATGGTTGTGTCTCCTGTCGGGGTCAGACGGTCTGGCAGATCTCGGCCCAGCGGTACTGGGTGTCTGCTCCGGCAATGGTCTGCATCATGAGGACGCCGGGGTTGGCGGCCGTGAAGCGGTAGGCGGCGCCTGCCGGCAGGAGCGCCTGATGGCCGCGCTTGAGGAAGATGCGACCCATCGCGGCACCGACGGGCTCGCCGTCGAGCTGCACGGAACCCTCGGCATCCGCGGGCAGCGGGGAGGTCTCCAGCTTCACGAGCTCGACGGTCACCTCGCCGTCCATGCAGACGGCGAACTCGTCATGTGCAGCGGTGCGCCAGGGCGACGTCCCCTCGGCCCGCACGACCTCGAGCACGTACTCGAAGTTCTTGGCGACCGCGACCTTCTCCCAGGGCTTGCTACGGGACGCCACGTCGAAGATGTTCGAGAACGCGTAGTGGCGGGCATCATCGTTGATGAGCTCGACGCCGCCGCGCTCGAACGAGTCGAGTGACCCGAAGACGGTGGTGTACGACGACTGCTCCACACCGCCGCTCTTGGTGGGATTGCCCATGGATCCGCCTCCTGAAGTTCGCTTTGCGAACATTAGTTCGCTGTCAGAACGAATCGTCGCGGTCCATGCTCATGCCGTCAAGAGGTGTTATCGAAATGTTGTACGGATGACGATCGAGTGTTCGGCATACGCACTCCTGGGTCTAGCATGGCCGCGTGGCCGACGACTCCCTGCCCGAACGTCCTGCTGAATTCGTCCAGTCCCTCGAGCGTGGCCTCGCCGTGATCCGGGCCTTCTCGCATGACCGTCCACGCCTGACCCTGTCGGATGTGGCGCGCGAGACCGGAATGACCCGGGCCGCCGCGCGACGCTTCCTGATCACCCTCGAGACACTCGGCTACGTGTCGTCGGACGGCCGCCTGTTCTCGCTGCTGCCCAGTGTTCTTCAGCTCGGCTACGCCTACCTCTCGTCCTTCTCCCTCGCCGAGATCGCCCAGGACCATCTCGAGGAACTGGCTGAGACTCTGCACGAGTCGTGCTCCGCCTCCGTCCTCGACGGCGAGGACATCGTCTACGTCGCCCGCGCGTCGACCAACCGGATCATGACCATCGGCCTGTCGGTGGGCGCACGGCTCCCCGCCTACTGCACCTCGATGGGTCGCGTGCTGCTAGCTGAGCTGGACGACGCGGCCGTCGCCGCCTACTTCGCGACGGCGAACCTCGCGGCGCGCACCGACCGCACCATCACCGACCCCGACGCACTGAGGGTCGAGCTCGTCCGCGTCCGGGAGCAGGGCTGGTGCATGCTCGACCAGGAGCTCGAGGACGGGGTGCGGTCCGTGGCGATCCCCGTTCGCGACGCGAGCGGCCGGGTTGTGGCAGCAATCAACACGTCCGCCCACGCGACACGCGTCACCATGGACACGCTGCGCGAGGACTTCCTCCCGCGCCTACAGGGCTGCGCCGCGCAGATCGACCTCGATCTCGCCGGTCGTCAGTACTAGGCGAGCAGGCTAAGCATCAGCGGTCGAACAGGGCCGGGGTCGCTCCGACGACCAGCGCCTTCACCTGGGCGAGCACGTCTGCCACGTCGAGCTCGTGCGGAACCGTGACGAGCAGAACCTCCGCACCAGCTCGGGCCAGCTCGAGCACCTGCTCCTGGGCCTGCTCGAAGGTCCCGAAGATTCCTGACTCGCGGGGATGCGCATCGCCGACGAACCGCTCGTCGCGATCGGCCCGGGCCACGGCCTCGTTGAAGGTGCGCCCGATCGAGATCGGGACGGCCACGATAAGGGGCCGGGAGTCCTCCAGCGCATCCAGCTGAGCCCGCGCCTCACGTACGAGCTGGGGGTCGTTGCGGCGCACCAGGCCATCGACGTCAGACCCATCGTCCATGACCACCATGGCAGGGCCGGCCGCCTCGAGAAGGCGATCGATCTCGTCCGAGGGGAGCCCTTCCCCCGGAGCCACCGGGACGTGGACTGCGCAGTAGCCCAGGCGCCCGGCGAGTCGGGTGACGAGCTCGCGCTCGGATGCATCGGAGCTCGGTCGAAGCATGACGGCAAGGTCCAACAGCTGCTCGGACACGAGGCTCCTCCAGGGAAGTTCATATGGCGCACATCTGTTCGCCACGCGCACGCAAGGCTAGGCTCTGTCCGTGGCCACCGCAACCATTCCTCCCCTCGAGGGGATGCCGGCCGCCATCCTGGAACTGGTTCGGCGGCTCCGGGCGGGCGGGCTCCCGGTCTCCACGAGTGAGGCCCTGGATGCGGCACGGGCTTTCAGCGCCATCGACATCGACAGCAGAGTCGACGTGCGCACGGCCCTCAAGGCCACCCTCGTCAAGGACACCTCCCACGAGGTGCTCTTCGAGCGGTCCTTCGAGACGGTGTTCCCCCGCCAGGTCCGGTCGAGACGAGGCGAGAGCACCGGCACGGGCACCACCCTCGAGCAAGGCGACGAGCAGTTGATGGACGACCTCGTCCGGGCCATGCGCGAGGGCGACCTCACGCAGATCGACGATCTGCTCGACGAGGCGGTCGAGCGGTACGCCGGCACCGACAAGCATCAGTCGACTCCCGGGCACCACACCCAGCGCGCCCTGCGTCGCATGAACATCCCCGACCTCTACCGGCGCTATCTCGAGAGTGGCGAGTCCGACTCCGCCTACGACCGTGCGATCGACGCGGCAGAGGCAAGCGCCATGCTCGAGTCGATGAAGGTGCGGATGGAGGACCTCGTCTCGGGCCACCTGCGCGACACGGGACTGGACTCGAAGCAGAGCCTCGAGGACCCCGAGGACCGACCCCTGCTGCTTGCCGGCCCCGACGAGCTCGCCGCCATGCGCCAGGCCATGCGACCCCTGGCACGCCGGCTCGCCACGCGGCTCGGCAATCGCCGCCGTCGCGGCACGTCTGGGCTCGACATGCGCCGGACGATCCGTTCGTCGATGGGCACGGGTGGCGTGCCCGTCAACCCGGTCCTGCGGCGCAAGCGTCCGACGAAACCCGACCTCATCGTCCTGTGCGATGTCTCGGGATCGACCGCGGAGTTCGCCCCCTTCACGCTGATGCTGCTGCATGCCGTCCATCAGGAGTTCCGGCGCGTGCGCTCGTTCGTTTTCGTGGATGGCATCGTCGAGATCACCGACATCCTTGCCAACTCACCGGGTGTGCTGGACCCGCGCCAGATGCTGGGCCGCAAGGGGCTGATCGTCAAAGACGGTCGGAGCGACTACCAGCAGGTGCTCTCCTCCTTCCTCGGCACGTGGGGCGACAGCGTCACGGCCAAGACCACCGTGATCATCGCGGGTGACACGCGCTCCCACCGTCGGGATTCCGCGTATCGGGAGCTGGCCGAGCTCCAGCATCGCGCCCGACGGCTCTACTGGCTCAATCCGGAGCAGCGCCACGAGTGGGACTCCCTTGACTCCTGCGCCAGCGAGTACAGCAACTACTGCACGGACTTCTTCGAGGTCTCGACGATCCGCCAACTGATGGCTGCCGTCACCCAGATCGTCTAGACCCGCTCGATCACCATCGCGGCACCCTGCCCGACACCGATGCACAGGGACGCGACGCCGTAGCGCCCCCCCGTGCGCTCGAGATGGCCCAGCAACGAGATGACAATGCGCGAGCCGCTCGAGCCGAGCGGATGGCCGAGCGCGATCGCGCCGCCGTTCGGGTTGAGTCGCTCGCGGTCGAGACCGAGCTCCTTCTCGCATGAGAGAACCTGGGCCGCGAACGCCTCGTTGATGTCGACGGCATCCATGTCGTCGAGGGAGAGCCCGGCAGCATCGAGCGCCTTGCGGATGGCCGGGACGGGACCGATCCCGAAGAGGCTCGGCGCGACACCCGCGACGGCGTAGCTGACGATGCGCGCCCGGGGAGTGAGCCCGTGCTCGTCGAGGGCCCGCTGCCCGGCGACGACGATGGCCGAAGCCCCGTCGGACAGGGGTGAGGAGTTGCCCGCCGTCGATACCCCATCACGAGTGAAGGCAGGCTTCAGCTTCGCGAGAGACTCGATCGTCGTTCCGGAGCGCACTGTCTCGTCGCGCGCGACATCCCCCGCCTTGGTGGGGACAGCGACGATGTCGGTGTCGAAGTCTCCGCGCTCCCAGGCGGCGGCAGTGAGCTCCTGCGAGCGAACGGCATAGGCGTCGGCAGCGTCGCGCGTGATTCCGTACAGAGTGGCGAGCTTCTCGGTGCACTCGCCCAGCCCGAGGGTGGCATCCCCCCCGTCCAGTTCCTTCATCCGAGGATTGACCAGGCGCCAGCCCAATGCTGTGTCGAAGACCTCGCCAGGCTTGGCCCATGCCCGCGCCGGCTTGGCCATGACCCACGGTGCGCGTGTCATCGACTCGGCCCCACCGGCCACCGACAGTTCAGTGTCTCCTGCACGGATCGACTGAGCCGCGTTCGCGATCGCCTGCAGGCCCGACGCACACAGCCTGTTGACCGTGTATCCCGGAACGGAATCGGGGAGGCCGGCCAGGAGGACCGCCATCCGGGCCACGTTGCGGTTGTCGTCACCGGCCTGGTTCGCCGCGCCCAGGATCACGTCGTCGATGCGGTCCGCGGGAAGCCCTGTCCGACGGACGACCTCACCCACCACGATCGCGGCGAGATCGTCGCCGCGAACCTCCGCCAGCGCACCGCCATACCTGCCGACGGGAGTGCGTACACCTCCGACCAGGAAGGCCTCGCTCATCGTGCTCCTCCGAGCCGCAACTGCTCCGTCACCCGGTGCCTATCGCTCTGGTGCTTGAGGACCACTCCCAGCGTCTGTTCGATCACGTCCTCAGTCAGTTCCGTGACACCGAGGACCTGCATCGCGCGAGCCCAGTCGATGGTCTCGGCGACGCTCGGCGCCTTGCGCAGCTCCATCGTTCGCATGGCTCGCACCGACCGGACGAGCTCAGTCGCCAGCTCATCGGTCGTCTCCGGCACGCGTGACATGACGATGGCCCGCTCGCGGGTCGCGTCCGGGTAGTCGACGTGGGCATACAGGCAACGCCGCTTCAGGGCCTCAGACAACTCCCGCGTCGCGTTCGACGTGAGCACCACGAAGGGCGTGCGCGTCGCCGTGATCGTGCCGAGCTCGGGGACGGTGACCTGGAACTCGCTGAGCACCTCGAGCAGGAGCCCTTCGACCTCGACATCCGCCTTGTCGGTCTCATCGACGAGGAGGACGGTCGGTCCCTCCTGCCGGATCGCGGTGAGGAGCGGTCGCGACAGCAGGAACTCCTCGCTGAAGATGTCGTCGTGCAGGTCGGTCCAGTTCTCGGACTGCTGGTCGACCTGTGCGGCCTGGATGCGCAGCAACTGCTTGCGGTAGTTCCATTCGTAGAGCGCGCGGGCCTCGTCCAATCCCTCGTAGCACTGCAGGCGAACGAGGGTGGCACCCGACGCTTCCGCGACGGCCTTGGCGAGCTCGGTCTTGCCGGTGCCGGCCGGGCCCTCGAGCATGATCGGCTTACCCAGCGCATCCCCCAGGAAGACGACGGTCGCGAGTGCCTCATCGACGAGGTAGCCGGTCTTCGCCAGCTTCTCGCGGGTGTCGGCGATCGAGGAGAAGAAGGGCATTGCTGCTCCAAACTAGGGTGTTCGCATAGCGCCCAAACGTGCGGTCAGCGTACAGCGCCCACGTTGACGACACAACCATCGTGAGGTGATGCATGAAGCCCCATGGCTCGATCGCTCAGGACGGTGGACGGTGACACCGTCATCCAGGCGTGCCGGCCATGGTGACCGAGGCGCCCATTCACATCCGCGCCGATGCCCGGCCGTCGCGCTTGGCGGTCAGATTCGCAGTGCTGCGGTCAGATTCGCAGTGCTGCGGCCAGCAACGGTGCCTCCTCGACGGCATAGGACCAGATCAGGTCTGGGTCCGTGCGGTGATAGTGATGCGCGAGGACGATGCGCAGGCGGGCGATACTGCGCCTGTCGACATCCGGGTGAGCGGCAACGGCGTCCTGGCTGACGTTGCTGGCGGCCTCTCCGATGATCTCGAGCAATCGCTCAGCGGCGCGCAGCAGCACCTGGTCGGCCGGGCCATTGGCACCGCGCAGGGCAACCACTGCGGTCAGTACGTCGCACGCATCAAGGATGTCGGCGATCCGCTGGTCGTCGCTGCGGGTCCTACGAGGACGGCCTCGCGTCGGATGTGATCGTCGCGGTCCTTCAGCCCACCGGCCGATACCACGTCGATATGACCGCCAAGCAATGCCTCCAGGTCGTCCTGGATCCGCATGAGGTCGAGCAGCGAGGCACCTGGCTCAAACTCGACCAGGAAGTCGATGTCGCTGTCAGGCCCGTCGTCGCCACGTGCGACTGATCCGAACACCGATACCGACAGCGCTCGATTGCGAGCCGCGATCGCGCGGATCTCATCGCGGTGCGTCTCTACCGCGGTCAGCCGGATTCCCATGGATGCAAGAGTACGCCCGGGCCGATGCGAGTCTCCGATCCGGCCGATCGCGTCGACGTCGTTGAAAGAGCTCAGCACGGACGGCCTCCGCTGGATTCAGAGCCTGAGTCACCAGATCATCTGGGCGACGGCGAGCCACCTCGAACCTACAGATCACGCGTCCGCAGACCGGCCAGCTTGGGACGCCCAGGCGAATCTGAGGCACGGCCGTACAGGCCTGGGTCTCCATCGCGAATCCAGCAACTCGATCCCTGAAAGTCATTGCATCACAACGACTTTCACGCTCTCATCGGCTCCAGCAGCGAGATCGAGATCAACGGCACCCTCGATCCTCGGAACCTTGGCGGCCAGCCACACCACCGAGAACCAGCCCTTTGCGCCTCTCGGAAAGGGCTATGGAAAGGGCTACGGGCCGAAATCAATCATGTCCGACCCATCCCCTCAAGCCTGAAACCCGTTGCGCCGCAACAGATTTCGCGAGTGGGTCGCCGGGGGCTCGAACCCCGAACCTACGGATTAAAAGTCCGCAGCTCTACCATTGAGCTAGCGACCCAGAGAGCGAATGCAAGCATGAAAGCGGTTCATCACATCGCGACCCTCGGCTGCCGACCCTAGCCGGTGGGCAGTCGAGAGGTTTCCGAGCGTTGCCGCGCAGCTCCGGGCTGATCCGGGCGAGGGATAGCGGCACCCTTGATTTGAGCCCGCTACGCCTTAACGACCCAAACCAGCTTGCCCTTGACCTTGGTGCAAACCGCCGTCACGCCCTTTTTTGTGACTTTCGCGCCGGCCTTCTTGCATGGCCCAAGGGTCTTACCTGAGGTCGTTGGCTTGGCGGTGTCTACCGTCCCTGCCTTCAGATTCAACAGGCCGCTGGCGATCCGGGAAGCCGAATGGTCTCGGCCCTGCGTATAGCCGAACCACACCCGCAGTTGATCGCCAATCAGTTCAACCGATGGATCCAGCACGCTGATCCCAGCGGGCGCATAGAGCGCGGTGTTACGCAAGCTCCAGGTCAAACCATCAGCCGAACTCAAGATGCGCAATTGCTGGTTTGAGCCACCGCCACCGGTGGTCGACCCGATCATCAAGAAGGTGCCG
>Ga0247834_1002726_pt1 | contig 25757 bp, 27 predicted proteins | sample LaCruzMarch2015__8_FD_187118 | JGI IMG/M metagenome (GOLD analysis project Ga0247834, IMG submission 187118) | Freshwater microbial communities from meromictic Lake La Cruz, Castile-La Mancha, Spain - LaCruzMarch2015_12m | ecosystem: Environmental > Aquatic > Freshwater > Lake | place: Spain...
ATGTTCTTACAGCACTTTCAAATTATAATACAACAACATTACAAAAGTTTGATGGTGTGTTTAGATATTCTAAAGTTACAGGTATTATTGATGATACAGACACCAGCATTGTTTCAAACATTACTACAATTAAAATAAGAAAGAATTTTACACCTACATTAAATACTTCATCACGATACGACATATATTTTAGAAACTCATTATATAATCCAGTTTCAGGTTACAATGCTACAAACGGTGGTATTTTAGAATCATCAGGATTTAAAATAAGTGGTGATACAACAAATGTTTTCTTTTTAGATGACGATGGAGCTGGTAATGTGAGAAGATATAGATTAACAGGTTCAGTAAGAACATATGCTAACAATACACAAGGCACAATTAATTATACAACAGGTCAAATTACTTTAACATCTTTAAATATTACAACAGTTCAAAATATAAGAGGTGTTGCTTCGACTGTTATTGAATTAACAGTTCTACCAAAATCAAATGATATAGTTCCAGTAAGAGATCAAATATTAGAAATTGATACGGCAAACTCAAGCATTACAGTTGAAGCCGATACTTTTGTTGGTGGCTCTGCTGATGCTGGTATAGGATATACAACAGCTTCAAGTAGATAACAATGGCAAAGTTTCACAATAAAATATCAAACCTGATTACTTCTCAGGTTCCTGATTTTGTATTAGACGATCATCCAAAGTTTGTAGAGTTTCTAAAAACATATTATACATTTATGGAATCTGCCGAATTGGCAGTTACTTCTGTTCAAACAACAGATGGTATCACTTTAGAAACAGAAACAAATCAGGACAATAAATTAGTTTTAGATGGTTCACGTATTGATTCAGATCGAACACAATTAGATGCTGGCGATAAGTTACTCTTAGAAAGTTCTGCCTTTGGTAAGTTTACAAGAGGTGAAATTATAACAGGCCAAACATCAAAGGCCACTTCAACGATATTAGCAGAAGATTTAGACAATGGCCGACTATTCATAGCGGCACAAAACAAGTTTATTCAAGGTGAAATTATATTAGGTGCTAGCTCTAACGCCAGTGCTGTGGTAAATGATTACAGACCAAATCCAGTAAATAACATACAAGAGTTATTAGATTTTAGAGATCCAGATAAAGCTGTATCTAACTTTTTAACAAAGTTTAGAAATGAATTTTTAAATACAATACCTGAAGAAATAAATGCCAATATTAATAAGAGAAATCTTATAAAGAATATAAAATCATTATATCGTTTAAAAGGTACAAATACAGGCCATCAAATATTCTTTCGATTATTATTTGGTTTAGAATCTGAAACAACTTTTCCAAGAGAACAACTTTTAAGAGTATCAGATGGTAAATGGAATACAAGTAAAATATTAAGAGTCATTACAACAACAGGTGATACTGTTGATTTAGTAGGAAGAACAATCGAAGGCCAAACTTCAGATGCTACAGCAATTGTAGAAAATGTATTTAAGTTTCAAATTGGTTCAGATGAAGTATCAGAATTAATTGTAAACACCGATACAGTTGTAGGCACATTTTCAGTTGGTGAAGAAATACGAGGTACATCTTCTGATGACAGTGATATTTTTATAAAAGCAAATATTTCAGGAATACCAAATCAACCTACAATTACAAATGATGGTTCTTTATATACAACAGGCGACACAGTTGCAATTACAGCCGGTGGCGAAGGATCAATTATACAAGTTGATAGTGTTGGCCGTGGCAGTATAACAGAATTTTTTATTGATGATGTTGGTACAGGTTATGTTATTGGCGACGATTTAGTTTTCAATAATGCAAACACAGGCGGTGGTGCCGCTGTTGCTAAAGTTTCTGTAGTGAATGGTGGATTTACAGATGAACAAAGCACAAGCACAATTAATGATCACATTGTTTTAGAAGATGAAACAGTAAGAGGTGATGCTTACACAGGAAATAAAATTGTTCAAGAATCAGGCACAGGCGTAGGCGACATTACTGATATAAGAATTATAAATGCCGGTTCAAATTATCTTTCTTTACCCACCGTTACAGTCACAAGTTCAGGTGGTTCAGGTGCTGTTGTAAAAGCTTATGGTTCAGAAATTGGCCGTGTTCAATCACTAAAAATTGTAGAACCAGGAAAAGGTTATGAAAATTCACCTACACCTCCTTCATTAAAATTACCGACTTATCTTTTATTGATTGATCGTATAGGTTCTTTTTCAACAGATGAAACTGTTTCAGCATTAGGTTCAGATGGTTCAACTACGATTACAGCTTCAGTTGTAGGCATAAACACTTCTACAAATATTTTAGAAGTATCAAATGCTTCAGGCACTTTTGGTACAGATGTTACAATTACAGGTGGCACATCAGGCGCCACAGCGACAATTAAAAAATTCGATCAGGCAACGGCCACTACAACAGTAACAGCTATACTAGATACAGCCGGCACATATATTAGTCAAGACGGCCATCTTTCAGAAAATGTGATGAGAATACAAGACAGTTTATTATATCAAGACTTTTCATATGTTATTAAAGTAGGCCGTTCAATTAACGACTGGCGAGATAGTTTTAAAAAGACAGTTCACACGGCTGGTTTTTATTTTGTAGGTCAAGTAAGTATTGCCACACAAGTAAGTGCTGAATTAAGAAGTATTACAGGTATTAACTCTGGCGAAATCAATACACCAATTGATAGTGTCATCAATACATTATTTACAACAATATTCGGCCGAAGATTAGGTACAGTAGATGATGGTACAACTTTAAGAGCTTCACCACAAATAGGCGAAGGCGCTGACTTTAATACAAGCACAACATCACCGTTCTCAACAGGAACAAGAGATGTTACATTAAAACGACAATACACAGTATCGTTCCCTGCTATTGCTCGTATTTCAGTAAGAGGTGATGAATTGAAATTTGGTTACGCTTATTGTGGGCCAAGAATGAGAAGTGTTAATAATTTTGGACTAAGTTTGTTTAGTGGAAGTGGTTTTGCTCAAACTTCTAATGTAGGAGCAGATAGCACGACAGCTATTTACATATCCCCTATGCAAATGGCCAATTGGGCGAATTTTAGATTAACAGCTTTAAACAGTGTGGATTATGATGGAGAGGTTGTTCAATTCCAAGATATTAACAATCCTAATCTAAAAACTAACTTAGCTTTCCCTAGTGAAATTAGGGTAAGTTATTAATATCGTGTATAAATATAAATAGAATTTTAAGGAAAAACTATGCCAGCAATTATAACAAATAAGTTTAGAATACATAATAGTGAACAATTTTCAGAATCATTTTCAGAAGCATCACCAAATGTTTACTATTTAGCTATAGGAAGACCACAGGCCTTCGCTACACAAACGAGAGGCGATAGCCGAACAGACAATCAAGGAACAGATGCGGCTCCTTTAACACCAGTTGATTCAATACAAGAAGAATTTTATACTTTTGATGATTTATTAGCTGCTAAAAAAATAGCAAGTTCAGACGTTTCTTTTGTAATACCAAGAAGAAACTGGACAAATGGTACAGTTTACGATTATTACAGACACGATTACGGAAATAGAATTACAGGTTCAACTTCAGTTCAAACAGCAAACAGTGGTGCTACAAGTTTATTTGACGCTACTTATTATGTAATGTCATCAACTTATAACGTTTATAAAGTTTTGGATAACAATTCAAATGCTGCTTCAACAATAGAACCAACAGGCACTTCAACAGCTGTATTAACAACGGCTGATGGTTACAAATGGAAATATATGTATACCTTATCAGCAACACAACAATCAAACTTTTTATCAACAGATTTTATGGCCGTTGCAACAAATGGCACAGTATCAGCCGCTGCTGTTGACGGTGCTGTTCGTATCGTAAAAATTAAATCAGCAGGTACAGGTGGTACAAATGGTACACACACAGGCATAGCGATAAGAGGCGATGGTTCTTCAGGCACAGTTTCAGTTACAGTTGCTGGTGGTGTTATCACTGCTGTTACAGTTACAAACGTAGGTTCAGGTTATACTTTTGCTTATATACGAAATGCCGATATAGTTACAGCTGGCGCTACAGGTTTAACTGGCTCAGAATTAGATGTGATTATTGAACCAAAAGGTGGCCACGGTTTTGATGCTGTAAAAGAATTAGGTGGATTTTATGTAATGTTAAATACAAACTTTGATGGTTCTGAGTCTGCTAACACAGGCGACTTTACAACAGCAAATGATTTTAGAAGAATTGCTTTAATAAGAGATCCTTTTTCAGGTGGTTCAGCTGCTTCAACTTCAACATTAAGAGGTACAAAAGCAATACGATTTGCTGCTTCTCCAGCTCCAGGAACATTTACAGTAGATGAAGAAATTAATCAAGCAACAACAGGTGCTGTAGGTAAAGTTGTTGAATGGGACGCTACAAACAGAATACTACATTACATACAAACAAGATTTAATGATGAAGGCGTTGACAGTAATGGAAATCTAACGGCATTTAGTGGTGCTAACGTTGTAACTGGCCAAACTTCAAGTGCTACAGGCACACCAAGTTCAGCAGGTAGTGAAAGTGCTGACAATATAACTTTCACAAGTGGTTATGCTGCTTCTGAAATTGATGCTGACAAAGGCGATGTTATCTATATTGAAAATCGTTCACCAATAACAAGAGCTTCGGATCAAACTGAAAACGTTAAATTAATTATTGAGTTTTAGGAAAGATAAATGCCAAGTCCAACAGACTTTAACCTTTCGCCATACTTTGATGACTATACTGAGTCGAAAAAGTTCCATAGAGTTCTTTTTAGACCGGCCTTTGCTGTTCAAGCTCGAGAATTAACACAATCTCAAACAATATTACAAAATCAAATAGAAAGAGTATCAGATCATCTTTTTGAAAAAGGTGCTATGATTATACCAGGTGAAATAGCTTTTGATTTAGAATATTACGCTGTAAAACTTACTTCACGTTCATCTACATTAGCAAATTATATTGGTGCCACACTAACAGGTGCCACATCAGGTGTAAAAGCAATCGTAGTTAATTCTGTTGCTACAGATGGTACCGATCCTGATACTTTATATGTAAAATATACACAAACAGGTACAAACAATACTTCTTTAGTTTTCACAAACGGCGAAACAGTAAACGCTGTGAATATGGTTGACTCAACATCAGCAACATTAGTTGTGGCTTCAACAGCTACAGGTTCGGCTGCTAACATCGCTGCCGGTGTTTATTACATTAATGGATTTCACGTATCAGTTTCTCAACAAACTTTAGTATTAGACAAATATACAAATACACCAAGTTATAGAATTGGTTTAGAAATTACAGAAAGTTTTGTTACACCAAATGATGATGCTTCACTAAACGATAATGCTCAAGGTTCATCAAACGTAAATGCTCCAGGAGCTCACAGATTTAAAATAGATTTAACGTTAGCAAAAAGAACATTAGCTTCAACAGCTGACTCAAACTTTGTTGAATTATTAAGATTAGAAAATGGATTTAGATTAAATCAAGTTCGTTCAACAGAATATAATATATTAGAAGATACATTAGCAAGAAGAACCTTTGATGAATCAGGCGATTACACAGTAAGAGATTTTGATTTAGATATAAGAGAACATTTAATATCAGGAAATAATAGAGGTATTTTTACAGCAGGTAATGGTGGTGTTGAAACTAAATTGGCTGCTGGTTTAGCACCAGGAAAAGCCTATGTTAAAGGTTATGAAATTGAAACAATCGGTACAACTTTTTTAGATGTAGATAAAGCCAGAGAGTTCGATACACAAAATAATAATAAAACAAGATTTGATTTAGAAAACTTTGTCAATGTAACAAACGTTTTCGGTTCACCTGATATAGGATTTGTTTCTGGTGACGTAGAAGCTTTCAAAAATGTAAATCTATTTGACACAGCGACTTCATCAAGAGGTACGCAACAATCTACTTCAGGCGTTACAGTACCACAAATTGGTCGTGCTAAGTCGAGAGGTTTTGAATTAAATAGTGGTACAGCAACTTCTTTTGTATTTGCTAGTTCATCTTTAACAAGTGCTATTTACAAACATTTTATTTTTGATATTGAAATGTTTACACATTTGAATATCCGAACATCACAAACATTTACTAACGGAGAAAAAGTAACTGGTGGCACTTCAGGTGCTACAGGTATTGTTCAATCTCTTTCATCTACTAAAGATGCTGTTGTTACAAGTATTACTGAACCAGGCACAGGAACGGCCAGTGTTGTAACTTCAAACGGCCATACATTCAAAGATGGAATGCAAATACAGTTTTCAAATCCAGCATTTACTGCTGTTGATTCAACATCTACTGTTGTTACAGTAAATGATAATACAGTTTTTACAGTTAAAAATGTTACAACAAATACTTTTGAATTATTTGATTCAACAGGAGAAATACCAATTAGTGCTACTTCATATACTTCAGGTGGTATAGCAAGACACGGTGTTGTAGTTTTAAATAATGTAATCGGAACTTTTGTTGCTGGCGAAACAATTACAGGCGGCACTTCATCAAACACAGCTGTGATACAATCAAATCGTTATGGATTTAATGGTGTTCGTACCTTTGATTTTTCAGCAGTAAGACAATTAGGTATGGCTGGTTCGCCAACATACACAGCAGATACAGCAATTGATGCTACATTCGGTGAAAACTTTCCTATCTTTGGAAGTTTTTCAGTAGCAAACAGTGGTACAACAGTTACAGGATTTGGTACTTTATTTAATACTGAATTGCAAATTGGCGATACAATTACATTTACAACTGATGCTGGTACTTCAATAACAAGAATAGTTGAATCTATTTCATCAAATACAAGTTTAGAATTATCTACAGCAGTTGGTGGTGGCGATGTGTCAACAAAAACACAAGGTACAAGAAAACGTAATTTATTAAGAGGTTCGAATAAAAATATTGCTATATTTAAATTACCTAATAATAGAATCAAAACATTAAAAACAGCTTCTAATTCAGGTTTAACAGATACAAACTTTAATGTAAGACGACATTTTACAGCAACACTATCTTCTGGTTCTGCTACAATCACAGCAGGTACAAATGAAATATTTGCTGGCCTAACTGAAAAAGATTATTCAGTTTCAGTAATGACTTCAAGTGGTTCAGCTGTGGCTGGTGATGTATTAAGTTTAACTGGTAATAATGGAAATGGAAATCCAATCTTTACATTAGGTGGTTCTCCAACAGGTAAAACATTAACACTTGATTTTGACTCAGCATATTCAAGTGCTAAAATAAAAATATTAGCAACTGTTGTTCGTTCAGTTGCAGGTTCAAAAACTAAAACATTAAATACAAATAGCACAATTGCTATTTCAAGTCAAACAACAATTGAATCAGGAACTATTGGTTTAGCTAAAGCTGACATTTATGAAATTAATTCTATTTTTATGTCACCTGATTTTTCTACACCAGCCACAACAAGTCATACAGATGTTACGGATAGATTTACTTTAGATAATGGACAAAGAGATAACTTCTATGATATAGGTAGAATAAAATTAAAAACAGGTGCAATTACACCAACAGGAAGATTATTAATTAACTTCGATTACTTCTCTCACGGTTCAGGAGATTATTTTGATGTAGATTCTTATTCAGGTGTTATTGATTATGAAGATATACCTACTTACACTTCAGATACTACAGGTGTTGATTTTGATTTAAGAGATTGTTTAGATTTTAGACCAAGAGTTGATGACGCTTCAACAGTTATCAGCGCTACACAAGATAGACAATATAGTGGTTCAGGAGCTTCTACAATTGATATTGTTCAATTCAATTCAGATGTCACTTCTGATTTTGAGTTTTATTTACCAAGAATAGATAAAATATTTTTAGATAAAGATGGTAATTTTAAAGTAGTTAAAGGTGCAAGTTCATTAAATCCACAAGTTCCAAAAGGACTTGAAAATGCTATGCAACTTTATACAATAATATTAAATGCTTATACACTTGATACAAATGATTTAAAAATTATAAAACAAGATAATAAACGATACACAATGAGAGATATTGGTCGTTTAGAAAAAAGAATTGAAAATGTAGAATACTACACACAACTTTCTTTATTAGAAACACAAGCACAATCTTTACAAATACAAGACGCTGAAGGATTCGATAGATTCAAAAATGGATTTATCGTAGATAACTTTACAGGCCACGGCATTGGTGATGTAGGTAATTTAGATTATAAAGTTTCTATTGATATGGCCGGTGGTTTTGTAAGACCAATGTTTAGTTCTGAGTCTGTACAATTAATTGAAGCAGATGATGATGGTACAGCAATTGTTGCAGCTGATAGAACAGCAGCTAACTATCAAAAAACTGGAGATTTAATTACTTTACCTTATGAAGAACAAACTTTAATTGAACAACCATACGCTAGTAGATTTGTAAACGTAAATCCATTTAATATATTTACTTGGGCAGGGTCAGTTACACTTGATCCTCCAGGTGATGAATGGAAAGAAACAAATAGAGTTCCTGATTTATTAATTAATGAACAAGGTGGATTTGACACTATGCTTGCTAATTTAGGTAATCCTAATTTAGAAAGTGTAGAAATAGATACTGTATGGAATGAATGGCAAGATTTTTGGCAAGGCACGCCAGTAGAAACAACAACTACAGGTAACGTAAGACGAGGAAATCAAAATGGTTGGACAGTTGATTTCGCTGATACAACTACAACAACATCTCAACAAGTAGGCCAAACACGTTCAGGAATAAGAACAGCAATTGTTCCTCAAGTTGTAAGAACATCTTTAGGTGATAAAGTTTTAAATATAGCTTTCATACCTTTTATAAGAAGTAGAACAATTAATTTTACAGCTACAAGAATGAAACCTAATACAAGAGTTTATCCTTTCTTTGACAACGTGGCTATAACTGCTTATGTTACACCAACAGGTGGTTCATTGGCTGGTAATTTAGTTACAGATGCTAACGGTGCTGTATCAGGTACTTTTGCTATTCCTGATTCGACTAACGACAGTAATCCTAGATGGAGAACAGGTCAAAGAGTATTCAGATTAACAAGTTCATCTACTAATTCAACAAATGACGTTGAAACTTCTGCTGAAGCAGATTACATAGCAAGAGGTTCTTTAGAAACAGTGCAAAATACTATCGTATCTACAAGAGAACCACAATTAGTTAGACAAACTGTAACAGATACAAGAAACATTACAAGATCATCTACAAGAACATCTACTGAAGTTATTGCTTGGATTGATCCTATAGCACAAACATTTTTAATTGATGATACAGGAGGAGCATTTATAACTTCGATTGATACTTATTTTCAATCAAAAGACGATAACATACCAGTTACATTACAAATAAGAGAAGTTGTAAATGGATATCCTTCGAGAACAATTGTACCTTTTGGAGAAGTAGTATTAAATCCAAGTTCAGTAAATATATCTGCTGACGCTACAACAGCTACTAAGTTTACATTTCCTTCACCAGTTTATTTACAAGAAAAAACAGAATATTGTTTTTGTTTATTAAGTAACTGTGATAATTACAATGCTTGGGTGGCCACATTAGGCGAAACACAAGTAGGTTCAGATCGTACCATTTCAGCCAATCCGTATGCCGGTGTTTTCTTTAAATCACAAAACGGTTCTACTTGGACGGCCGACCAAACAACAGATATTAAGTTTAAGATTAATCGTGCTGAATTTGAAAATGTTACAGGCACAGTTACATTAGTCAATGATGAATTGCCTACAAGAACATTACCAAATAATTCATTAAGAACAACAAACGCTTCAGGTGTAATAAGAGTATTTTGTAGAAATCACGGAATGCACGGCACAAGTAATAATGTTACAATTGCTGGCGTAGCTGCTGGTACATATAATGGTATTACATCAGCACAAATAAATGGAACATATACAAGTATTTCAAACGTAACACTTGACAGTTTTGACATTACAACGGCCGGTACAGCCAATGCTACAGGCGATATTGGTGGCACAACTGTAACGGTTACACAAAATAGATTATTTGATTTAGCTTGTTTAAATCTTTCTACAATGACAGTTCCAGGCACAACAATAAATTACGACATAAGAACAACATCAGGTAAATCAATACACGGTAGTGAATCTGAGTTTAGTTTAATTTCAGCGGCAAATGCTATCAGTGTAATACCTGGAGATAATATTTACTTTACTGCTCCACAAATGATAGCAAGTGCTATAAATGAAACAAATGAAATGTCAGGTTCTAAATCTTTATTCTTAAATCTTACATTATCAACTACAAGCACAAAACTTTCACCAGTGTTAGATGTAAAACGTATCAGTATGGTGGCCGTTCAAAACAGATTAAATGCTCCTACAGCTGGTAATACACCAAACTTTGTAGCAGATACAGCACCAACAGGTACTTCATCAGCGGCCGTTTATTGCACAAGACCAATTATATTAGAAAACTCATCTACAGCTTTAGATGTAAGATTAACACAAAATGTAAGAACAACATCTTCTGTAAGAGTTTTTTATAGAGTTTCAGGTGCTGAAGAAGTTCGAAACATTGGTGATTTATCTTGGATACCTTTTAATACAGGCGGCGAAGAAGATACAACAGTAACGCCAGCTGAAAATGAAAATACATTTAAAGAATACAAATATTCGGCAAGTAATATAAATCACTTTACGGCATTTCAAATTAAAATAGTTATGAAAGGAAGCGTTTCATCTTATCCTCCAATTATAAGAGATTTAAGAGGAATAGCTTTAGCAGTATAATATGAAATTAAAAGTAGAAGGACACGAATCACTGGCAAGAGATTTAAGATCAAATGCGATTGTTAATACTTCTAAAACTGAATATCAGATTTATATGAATCGTGTAAGAAGTAGAGAACAACAAGGTGATCAAATACGAAATACGATAAAAGAAATTAATGTATTGAAACAAGAATTGTTTGAAATTAAAAGTTTATTAAAAGAGGTACTTAAAAAATAAAAAATGGCTGTAACACAGATATTAACAACCGATACACTCGAAAATCTACGTACCAAAATTAATAGTTTGGCACTGAATGATTTTGGTGATCCAGCTTTATTAACAACTACGGCTACAAATATCGTAGGCGCTGTAAATGAGCTGGCAGCTTCTGTAAGTGCTACAGGTTTTACTCTAAGAGATGAAAGTTCGACCACACAAACTATTACTTCAGGCGATGTATTAAATGTTATAGGCAGTTCAGGTATTACAGCTGTTGTATCTTCTACAGACACATTAACAATTTCTTTAGAGAGTAATATAACACAAAATCTTTACATAGATGTGATTGGTACAAAATATAATGCTGATGCTTCAAATGCTTATCATACAATTGTAACAACTGTTGCTACTAAAACAACAGCACATATCTATTATGGTACAGGTTCAGCAAACGGTTTTGTATTAGATGGTATTGAGAGTCCTTTTTTAGACCTTAAAGTAGGAAATACATATAGATTTGACCAAGCAGACGCTTCAAATTCAGGACATCCATTAAGATTTTATTATGACGTGGCTAAAACCACACAATATTCAACTGGTGTAACAACAAGTGGAACACCTGGTAGTGCTGGCGCTTATACACAGATCGTTGTATCTGAAACAACGCCAAATATATTATTTTATCAATGTTCTGTTCACGCAAATATGGGAAGTAGAGCTGACTTAGATACGTCTAATATTATTGCTCCTACTTTTACAAGCACAACAGGAACAACAATAAGTTTTGCAACTAACGCTTTTGCAATTGCTCAGGCAGTAGCTTTAGGTTAGATATAAAATGATTATAAATAGTAAAAAGGAAAATTAAAAAATGGCTAACGATTTCAAAAGATTTACAGTATCAAGCGTAAACACATCAGCAGGTGCCTCAGCTACAGCAGTATATACAGTTCCAGCAGGTGCTGGAGCAACAGCATTAGAATCAATCGTTATCGGAATTACATTAGCAAACAAAACATCAACAGGTGTTACCGCTTCTGTATTTTTAGATAACTTTTCAGGTTCAAATGACGTAAATATTGTGAAAGACGCAACTATTCCAGCAGGTGCTTCATTAGAAGTAATGGCAGGAAATAAAATTGTGTTAATGAATGATGGCACAACAGGTGATGTATTAAGAGTATCTTGTGGAACAGCAACTGCTCTTGACGCTACAGTTTCGGTATTGGAAGACGTATAATTTTAGAGAGGAATAAAAGTTAATGGCATATATTGGACAAAACCCAATTGACGCATTTAGAGGATTAGCAGCATACGACACCTTTACTGGTGATGGCTCTACTACAACTTTTGATTTAACAAAAGTGGCTCCAGATGGTGGCCAAAATGATATTCTTGTTGTAGTGAACAATGTCATACAAGAGCCAGGTGTTTCTAAATCTTATACATTAGGTGTAGATGGTAACGGCGATTATAAAAGAGTTACTTTCAACGTAGCACCAGACCTTGCTGATGACATTTATGTAATTAATCCAGGCCGTACAACAGCCTTACTTCAAGTTTCAGACAATGCCATTACAGCAGCAAAATTAAATGTAAGTGCCATAACAGGCCAGACAGAATTAGCAACCGTAGCGGCAGATGATGATGTATTATTAATCGTTGACACATCCGTTGGTACACTTAAAAAGATTCAAAAATCAAACATAGCAACTACACTTACTTATTCAGTAGGAAGTGAAACAGGAGATGGTTCGACTGTGGCATTTACGATAAATAGTGGCAGAGCTGTTGCAAATGTTTTAGTGATTGTGAACGGTGTTGTATTAGTTCCAACAACCGACTATACTATAACAGGAACAACACTAACTTTCGTTTTGGCGCCAGCAGCGTCATCCGAAATACAAATAAGGTATTTACCGATTTAGGATAAACTATGTCAATTACAAGAAGTTTTGCTAATTTAATTACTGCAAGTGGGCCAAGTGCTGTGGCAGATGGTTCAATCGTTAATGCAGATATTAATGCTAGTGCTGGAATAGATGCTAGTAAATTAACTGGTGTACAAGGTAAGTTTGAATCTGCTTTACTTCATGTAAGAGATGAAAAATCTAATGGAACTGATGGTGGTCATGCAACAGCAAACACTTGGGTTAAAAGAGATTTAAATACAATACTTACAAATGAAATTTCTGGTGCTTCTATTACATCAAGTGTAATAACTTTGCCTAGTGGAACTTATTTTATTCAAGGATCTGCACCTGCAAGACAGCAACATTATGCAAAATTAAAATTAAGAAACACAACAGATAGTTCAGATACTTTAATAGGAACAAATGAATATGTAGCGGCAAGTGTTGGTGCCATTACTCATTCTTTTATTGCAGGAAGATTTACAATAGCATCACAAAAAGATTTTGAATTACAGATGAGAGTAAGCGATACTTCAGTTGGTGGTGGTTTTGGTCTTAGTAACAGTATGTCAGTAGTTGAAGTATATACTGATATTCAAATATGGAAGACAGCATAATATGAAATACGCATTAATTAAAAATAATAAAGTAGAGTTAATATCATATGAACCAACAGAAGGATTTGTTGAAGTAAATGATAATGTATTTGCTGATATGATTAAAAAATCAGATGGTTCATTTAATTACTCAGATGAGTTTTTATTTCAACAAGAACAATCAAAATTAAAAATGGCACAAGAACTTGCTAACAAACAATCAGCACTAAACAAACTTAAAGCATTAGGTTTAACTGAAGCTGAGATAAAAGCTATCATAGGATAATATGGCATACATCGGAGCACAACCAACAGTAGGAAACTTCGTCAAACTAGACGCAATCACTACATCTGCCACAGCTACATACAATTTATTAAATGGTGGTGTTACAGCAGCTATAAGAGGTGGTGCTGGTGCACATATGACATATTTAAGTGGATACAAAATTATAGAATAATTATGACAAATTTATCAACTAAAATAAAACTATACGCAAATAGAGAAGTAAATTTTAGAAATGAAGCTATCTTACAAGATGATGGTAAATGTCGTTTAACTTGCACAGAAGATTATCCATCATTTAAAGAATGGCTTGAAGAAGGTAATACACCTTTACCAGCAGATAATCCACCACAGGAGAATAACTAATGGCCTACATAGGATTATCCCCAACATACGGAGTATTTGAGAAGCAGGCCTTAACTGCTGATGGCTCTACAACTACATTTACACTCAACTATACTGTAGGCTCATCTTCATCAATACTCGTTTCAGTGGCCGGTGTTCATCAAGAGCCAGAGGTCGCTTATAATTTAGGCAGTGGTGGCACGCAAATTGTTTTTACAGCGGCGCCAGCTGCCATAGACACCGTATTTGTAATCTTTCTAGGAGTGGCCTTTGAGTCACAAATATTAGGTACAGGTGCTATAACAGGCCAAACGGCCCTTACAACAGGCGTTCAAGGTGCTGATACATTATTAATCTATGATGATTCAGCAGCATCATTAAAGAAAATTAATTTAGATGATCTTATAATCGGTCAAACGGCCCTTACAACAGGTGTTCAAGGTGCTGATACATTAATTATCTATGACGACTCAGCAACAGAAATTAAAAAGATTAATTTAGATGACCTTATAATCGGCCAAACAGAATTAGCTGAAACACCAGCAAGTGATGATGTTCTTTTAGTTTATGATACTTCAGCAAGTGAAATTAAAAAAGTTCAAAAATCTTTTATAACGGCTAATTTAACATATGCCAGTGGTACGGCCACAGGCGATGGTTCAACAGTTGCCTTTTCTATTAACTCTGGCCGAACAGTTGAAGATGTTGTAATTACTGTAAACGGATTTCATCTTACACCAACAACAGATTATACAATTTCAGGTACAACACTTACATTTACTTTAGCGCCAGCTGCTTCTGCTGAAATATCTATAAGATACTTAGCGGTGCCAGGTACATATTCACACGCTGATTACACAGGCGATGGTTCAACAACTGGTATTACAATTAATTCAGGCCGTGCTGTAGATGATGTAATTGTGATAGTAAATGGTTTACAATTAGTACCAACAACAGATTACACAATAGCGAGCACAACTTTAACTTTTGTAGCTGCTCCAGCAGCTTCTGCTGAAATAACAGTGAGATACTTGAGGTTAACATAAAATGGGTGCTATTGCTAGAAGTGCCGCAAACAATATAACTACAAGTGGAGTATTTACCTTTAATGCTATTACCAATTCTTCTGTTACAGGAATAACAGTATTAGCAAATGCTGAAGATGGTATTACACTTATATCTTCTCAAACAGCTTCTAACTCAGCTTCAATTAGTTTTACAACAGGCATAACTTCAACTTACAAAGCATATAAATTTGTGTTTAGCGATATTCACCCAAGAACTGATACTGTTGGTTTCCAATTTAACATGAGTACAGATAGTGGTTCTAATTACAACGTTACCAAGACTACTACAAATTTTGTTGCTACACATAAAGCAGATGATGCTGATGCTGGTTTAATTTATCAAAGTGGTAGGGATTTAGCACAATCAACAGGATTTCAAGAAATTATGGGAGATTGTGGAAATGGTGCAAAAAAAAATAGTGGTGGTTCTTTATTATTATTTAATCCTTCTTCTACAACCTATGTAAAGCACTTTATATCAAATGGAAGCACAATGACATATCACACTGGAGATACTGATACTGGTAATTATAATTATGCTATGTTTGTTGGTGGTTATGGAAATACAACATCAGCAGTTAATGCAATTAGATTTCAAATGTCATCAGGGAACTTTGATGGTAAAATTTACTTATATGGAATTAAATAATGGCTACACTTTCACTACGTTCAAGTATAGAAATTCGCAAGGAGATTGCTCATGGGTAGCATAACAAGAAGTTTATCAAACAACATTACAACTGGTGGAGTTATACTTCCTGCTGGAATTACAAATTCTTCAGTAAGTGCTGTAACTTCCTTTGCTAATGCTAGTGGTGGAACATTAATATTATTATCAACACAGACTGCTAGTGCATCAGCTAACATCTCCTTTACCACAGGATTGGATTCTACTTATGATGAATATATATTTAAGTTTATTAATATTCACCCTGCTGTTGATGATAATGAATTTCATTTTAATATGAGTACAGATGGTGGTTCAAATTATAACGTAACAAAAACCACTACATCATTTTATTCTTTTCATAATGAAGCTGATACAGTAACAGCATTAACATATAATACTGAAGCTGACTTAGCACAAAGCACAGCATTTCAACCATTAATGAATGGTTTGGGTTCAGATGCAGACCAACAAGGTTCAGGAACATTAACATTATTTAATCCATCTAGCACAACTTATGTTAAGCATTTTATTACTCAGATACCTACAACATTTAGAGATGACGCTTCTTATACAGATTTTGTAGCTGGATATGGAAACACAACAAGTGCTGTTAATGCAATCCAATTTAAGATGTCATCTGGTAACATAGACGATGGTATTATTAAGCTGTATGGGGTAAAGAAATCATAATGGAGAATAAATAATATGGGGAGTATCACTAGAAGTTTTGCAAATAACATAACAACATCAGGTGTGCTATTACCAGCATCATTGAATAACAATTCTATTGCCAATGTAACTGAATACAATGCCGCAATAGCTACTGGTAATATGGTTCTATTAAGCAGTCAGACAGCAAGTAACTCAGCTTCTATTTCTTTTACTACTGGTATTGATTCTACTTATAAAGAGTACCAGTTTTATTTTATAGATGTTCACCCAAGAACTGATAGTGCTAATTTTGCATTTCAAGTAAGCACAAATGGTGGAAGTAGTTATGGAGTGATACAAACAAATACACAATTTAGAGCATACCATTTTGAAAATGACAGTGCCACACAACTTGCTTACAATGGTTCAGGAGATGTAGCACAAACAACAGATCTTGCTTTGATAACAGCAGAAATAAGTGTTGGTAATGGTGCAGACGAATGTTGTGTTGGTTACTTACAATTATTCAATCCTTCTTCAACTACATACGTTAAACATTATATAGTTAATAATCAGACATATAACGCAAGTGATATTAGTGCTAACAATTTTGTTGCAGGATATTTTAATACTACGACTGCTTTAAACGCAATTCAATTTAAAATGGATAGTGGAAACTTTGATGGAACAATACTTATGTATGGTATCGTATAACTTAACTAATTCAACTAACAATAATAAATAGGAGATAATATGGCAGAACATAACCAAATTAAGACCTCCTTTAGTAAAAGAATTATAAATAGTAATAAATTAACAGGAGAAACCAATGCCAAGATATAAACTCGTAGATGGTGTATCTGTACAATTCACTGCTGCTGAAGAAACAGCAAGAGATGCTGAAGAAGCGGCCTATGCTGCTGGCGCTTTTGATAGAGCACTTGCTTCTCTTAGGGCTAGAAGAAACGCTTTATTAGCGGCTACAGATTACCTTGCTTTGTCTGATAATACTTTGTCTGCTAATATGACAACGTATAGACAAGCATTAAGAGATTTAACAGAAGGCCTGACTACAGTAGCACAGATAAATGCTGTTGTATGGCCAACTAAACCAGTATAATTAAAAGAGAGAGTTAAGTGTATGCCATTAACAAAGATCACAACAAGCGGTATAGATAATGACGCTATCACGTCAGATAAGATAGCAGCTGGCGTTGTCAGTGCTTCAGATGTGGCCGATGGCACATTAACAAATAATAAACTTGTTAATTCTCTTTTAAAGTTTGCTGACGAATCTTCAACAGTTACTTCCATACCTCTTGGCGGCACATTAAAATTTAATGGTGCCACACTCTCAGGAGATACATTAGAAATTACAGGTGGTACTTCATGGCAATCAGTTCAAACAACAGGATTTACTGCTGTGGCCGGCCGTGCTTATCCTTGTAACACAACTTCTGCAGCATTTACAGTAACATTACCTGCAACTCCAAGTGCTGGAGATGAGATTATACTTTTAGATTATGCAGGAACTTTTGCTACTAATAATCTTAATATTACTTCAACACCAAAAATAAATGGTTCAACAAATGATGTTTTATTAACAACAAATAGAGAAGCAACAAGATTAGTTTATATAGATTCAACACAAGGTTGGTTAGCTTATTCAGGTGTTAATGAAGGTACAGCACCTTCTTTAACTGATAACCCACCACCTTATTCAGTAGATTTTTTAGTAGTGGCAGGTGGTGGAGGTAGTGGTGGTAGAGCAAATGGTGCTGGTGGTAGTGCAGGAGGTGGTGCAGGAGGATATAGAAATTCATTTAGTACAGAAACTTCAGGTGGTGGTGGAAGTTCAGAATCAAGTTTAACATTTTCAGTTGGAACAGTTTATACAATTACAGTTGGTGCTGGAGGAGCAGCAGGTGCAAGTGGTGCTACTAATGGATTTGGAGGCAGTGGTGGAAATTCATCAATTTCAGGAACAGGAATTACAACAATAACTTCTAGTGGTGGAGGAGGTGGTGGACATGGAACTGCTCCAAATAGTGCTGGTAATTCAGGTGGTTCTGGGGGTGGTGGAACAGCAACATCAACAACAGCAAATGGAGGTTCAGGAACAGCAAATCAAGGTTATGCAGGAAAAGGTGGAGATGGTGATGCTGGTGGAGGTGGTGGTGGTGCTAGTGCAGTTGGTACTGATGCAGTTAGTGGTAGTGGTGGTAATGGTGGTGCTGGTTTAGCTTCTTCAATAACAGGTTCTTCTCTTAGTAGAGGTGGAGGAGGAGGTGTAGCAAGATATTTAACTGGTTCTAATGGAACTGGCGGAACTGGTGGTGGTGGAAATGCAGGAAATCCTGGTACTGCTGGAACAGTAAATACTGGAGGTGGAGGCGGAGGTAGTGAAGGTGTTGGTATTTCACCTACTGCTGGAGCAGCAGGTGGTAAAGGAGTTGTTATATTAAGTATGCCTCTTGCCAATTTTTCTGGTACAGTAACAGGTTCACCAACAGAATCAGATGATGGAACAACTAAACGATTAATATTTAACGATTCAGGAAGTTACACAGGATAATTTATGGCTTATTTTGCAAAATTAGGAACAGGAAATATAGTTGAACAAGTAATCTCTATTAACAATGTTGTAATTACAGATGCTAATGGAGTTGAACAAGAACAACTTGGTGTAGATTTTATCAACAAACTATATAATACAAGAGATGTTTGGAAAAAAACTTCTTACAATAATAATATTAGAAAAAATTATGCTGGTATTGGTTATCATTATGATCAAGCAAGAGATGCTTTCATAGCACCCAAACCTTTTAACTCTTGGATATTAAACGAAGATACTTGTAGATGGGAAGCACCAATTTCTATGCCAACAACAGAATTAGAAGAAAATCAGTATTATTCTTGGAATGAATCTATTATAAATTGGGAGATTAAAACAAGATAATGTGTATAAATAGTAAGAAAGAATAACAAAATATGCCAGCAATTATAACAAATAAATTCAGAATCTTGGTGGTTTACAGTTAAAACTGGAGACCTTGTAATGTTTCCATCTTCACTAACTCATATGGTTGAAAACAAAGAAGGAACAAATACAAGAATAAGTTTGGCTTTTAATGTGTTCATTAAAGGCTCAATTGGTAACAACAAAAATCTGACAGAATTAATATTATGACAGTTCGAAAATTATCTGTAGCGGCAACAATAAAAAGATACACTAATGAAAATGGTTTTGCTTGGGGTATTAATACAGTAATGAAATCCTTAGCACCTGATGCCAGTTATGATCTAACTTCGGCTGGTGAGTTTATAATAGACCGATGGGATTCACCTTTACCTCAACCTACATCACAAGAAATAAGAGATGAATATATACGACAGCAAACGATAGCTGAATGTATAGAATACTTTAAAACATTAAAATAACATCATATAAATAAAAGAAAAGGAAAATTATGGCAGACATAACAATTGACGGTATAGTATATAAAGAAGAAGAATTAACTAACTACTTAAAAAATATTATATTAGCAAGACAAGAAATACAACAAAGTAGAATCAGACATACAATTGAAATTGAAAAAATTGATGTATTAACAAACTATTATAATGACAAAATAAAAGAAGAAATAGTAAAGATTAAGAAGTAAAAAATGGCCGCAATAGCAAACCTTTCAATACAACAAGGCGCTTCGTTTAGTTCAGATGTAACTGTAACGACAGATGCTGATGGCGTATTTGATTTAACAGGCCATAGTTCGTTTGGCCAGTTATCAAAAGGGTTTTCAAGCACACAAAGTCGAACAACATTTACAACTTCAAATAACAATACAACTGGTGTCATTACACTTACATTATCAGCGGCACAAACAGCGGCTTTAGAAGAAGGCCGTTATGTTTATGATGTTACAATCGTTAAAAATTCGGATAGTACCGTAACAAGAGTGGTTGAAGGTATAGCAACGGTCTTTCCAAGAGTCGCTTCAAATTATTGAAAAATATATATCATTTTACAGTATAGTTTTATTATAAATATTAGTAAATTTAAGTTAAAACTATGGTAAAAGCAGTCATTAATACTTCAGGGGGAGTTACTGCTAAAATAACTCCAAAAACAGGTGGCCTTCCACAACAGGTGTCTGTCACATTACCATCAGGTTCAAACTTACAAAATAGTGCTCTTCGACTAGCACTTTTACAGGATGTTGTTACAACAAATATATCTGATGGAGCATTATTACAATACAGAGCAAGTGATCAAAAGTTTGTAGCAAGAACAGAATTAGAAACAACAACGGGTACCATTATATTTAACGCTGGTAACTTTTAGGGAGATTAAATGTCAACAATTATAAAGATTTTACGTTCATCAGGTACAACAGCTCCAAATGCTTTAGCAACTGGAGAAATGGCCTATACGTTTGGTGTAGGTACACAAGGTAACGGAGGTGATCGTCTTTTTATAGGAACAGGCACAGAAACAAACGGCCAAGCAGCAAATATAGATGTCATTGGTGGTAAGTATTTTACAAGTATTACAGATCACGTTGCCGGTACATTAACAGCTTCTTCAGCAATTATTGTTGACTCAAATAAGGCCATTGATGAATTGTTTATTGGTAACAATGCTTCAACAGGCGGTACAATTAAGTTTAATGAAGGTACAAATAATGGTTCTAACTTTGTTGCCTTAAAAGCTCCTAACACAGTTGCTTCAGATATTACATTTACTTTACCAGGTGCAGATGGTACAAACGGCCAAGTATTAACAACAAATGGTTCTGGTGTTCTTTCTTTTGCTACAATCAGTGGCAATTTAACAATCGCTGATGACAGTTCATCTACAACAACAATTTCTTTAGGCACAGATACATTAAAAATTGCTGGCGGTACAGGTATTACTTCATCTATTTCTGGCGATACAGTTACTTTAGATATTGATAACACTGTAGTAACTTTAACAGATACACAAACATTAACAAATAAAACTTTAACAAGTCCTGTTATTTCAACTATTTCAAATTCAGGTACTTTAACGTTACCGACTTCAACTGATACTTTAGTTGGCAGAGCAACAACTGACACATTAACGAATAAATCAATTAGTTTTACTACAAACACAATTACTGCTACATCTGCTGAATTAGCTGCGGCAATTTCAGATGAAACAGGTTCAGGAGTTTTAGTATTTGCTACTTCTCCTACATTAGTAACACCTAATTTAGGAACACCATCAAGTTTAACTTTAACAAACGCTACAGGCCTTCCTTTAACAGGAATTACTTCTTCTACATCAACAGCATTAGGTGTTGGTACATTAGAATTAGGCCACGCTTCTGATACAACATTATCCCGTTCATCAGCTGGAGTTTTAGCAATCGAAGGTATTGTAGTACCTACAATTTCTTCTTCAGATACATTAACAAATAAAACAATTGATGGTTCTAATAATACAATATCAAATATTGGCAATTCATCTTTAGTTAATTCAACTATTACAATTGCTGATGACAGTTCAACAACTTCTTCAGTAAGTTTAGGTCAAACATTAAAGATTGCTGGCGGTACAGGCCTTACTTCAAGTGTATCAGGCAACACAATTACTTTAGACATTGATAGTTCAGTTGTTACAGAATCTTCTACAGATACTTTAACAAACAAATCAATTTCTTTAACAACAAATACAATTACTGGCACACTAGCAGAGTTTAATACAGCATTATCAGATGCTGACTTTGCTACATTAGCTGGTTCGGAAACATTAAGTAATAAAACATTAACAGCACCTAAAATTGTTGATGATGGATTTATTGCTGACGCTAATGGTAATGAATTAATTATCTTTAATACAACAGGTTCAGCTGTAAATCAATTAGAGATTTCAAACTCAGCAACAGGTAATGGCGTTACAATTGCTTCTTCTGGTAGTGATACAAATATCAATATAGTTTTAGATCCAAAAGGTTCAGGTACAGTTGATGTTAATTCAAGTAGAATTACAAATGTAACAGATCCTTCTGGTGACCAAGACGCTGCTACAAAAGCATATGTTGACAGTGTAGCAAATGGATTAGACGTTAAAAAATCAGTAAGAGTTGCTACAACAGCTGCTTTAGCGGCCGTTACATATAACAACGGAGCAGGTACTTTAACTGCCAATGCGAATGGTGCTTTAATTATAGATGGTGTTACAGTTTCAGTTGATGATAGAGTTTTAGTTAAAAACCAAGCAAGTGCTTTTCAAAACGGTATCTATAAAGTAACAGCAACAGGTTCAGGAGCTGCTACCTTTGTATTAACAAGAACGCCAGATGCTGACACAGCCGGTGAATTAACAGGCGGTGCTTTTTTCTTTGTTGAAGAAGGTACAGATAATGCCGACAATGGTTATGTAACTTCATTTAATGGCACACCTACACTCGGCACAACAGACATTACATTCAGTCAGTTCTCAGGAGCTGGCCAAATCAGTGCTGGTAATGCTTTAACAAAAACTGGTAACACTTTAGATGTTGCCGTTGATAACACAACAATTGAAGTTTCTTCAGATGCTTTAAGAGTTAAAGCTTCAGGTATTGGTGCTAACGAATTAGCAACTGATGCTGTTACAACTGTTAAAATATTAGATCTAAATGTTACAACAGGTAAAATTAACGACTTAGCCGTAACAACAGGTAAAATCAATGATCTGGCCGTTACAACAGGCAAAATTAATGATTTAGCTGTAACAACAGGTAAAATTGCTGATAGTGCTGTTACAAATGTTAAATTAGCAAACTCATCAATTTTCTTTACAGATGAAAGTTCTACACAAGGTTCAGTATCACTTGGTGGTAATATTGAGTTTTTAGCTGGCGAAGGTATAGATACAACTGTTTTAGGTAACACTGTAAGAATATCAGGAGAATTAGCAACATCATCAAATGCCGGTGTCGCTTTTTTCCCTACAACAAACTTTACAGTTACAACAGGATCAGTAGCGATTACAAAAATAGACGGCGGAACATTTTAATAATTAACTTTGGAGATTTAAGTGGCACCACCACCATCAACAGTAATAAAACTCAAAAGAACAACAACTGCTGCTGCTGTTCCTACTACAAACGATTTAGAAGATGGCGAAATAGCCGTTAATATTACAGATAAAAAAGTTTTTGTAAGAAATGGTGGTAGTATCGTTACTATTGCTAATTTTAATGAATCAGCTGTAGATTTAACTTCAATAGGCAGCAATCTTTTACCATCTACAACAACAACTTTTGATATAGGTTCTGCATCTAAAAGATGGAAAGATTTATACCTTGCTGGAAATACAATTAATTTAGCAGGTGCTACTATTTCTTCTGATGGCACAGGAGCTATTTCTATATCAGCAACAGGTGCTACTTTACCATTAAACTCAAATGTTCAAGTATCTGGTGCCGTAACAAAAACAATTGCTTTGGCCGGTGCTGATGGTTCACCTGTTCAATCAGTGCCTTTCTTTACAAATGCTGGTGGTTTAGCAACACAAAATACAAAATTAGATTTTAAGGCCGATCCAGAGAAGATAGTGGCAAGTTTTACACTAAATAATGGTAGTGTTTTAGGATCAGCACAAGGTAATACCTTGTTTTTCTTTTAGGAATAAAATATGGCAACAGAAAAAATACCTATACGAACAGTCTTTGATGGTGCTACGGCCGTAGGTCTAGCCGAGTTTCAAGCAACAGAAGTCGTAGGCGTAACCTACGGAGGTATAGGTACAAATACACTTACTTCTAATTCTATTCTTTTAGGTAATGGTACAAATGCCGTTCAATCTTCAGCTATACAAATAGTAGGCACAACATTATCTTCAACTGATTCATCAATTATAAATGTAAATGAAGGATTAGTAGTAGAAGGAACATTAAATGTTACAGGAGCCACAACTCTTGGTGCTACTACAATTTCTGGTAATTTAACTGTAACAGGAACAACTACTACTGTTAATTCAACTACAATTGATATTACAAACTCATTTACTTTTGAAGGAGCAACAGCAGACGGCTTTGAAACAACATTAGGTGTTATAGACCCTACAGCTGACCGAGCAATTAATTTACCCAATGTATCAGGTACAGTTTTAACAACAGGAAATATAACTGATTTAGGAACGCCAATTGGAGATTTAACAGAAATATCGAATGTTGCAAATGATGATGTATTTTTAGCTATTGATACTTCAGGCGGTGGGCTTAAAAAAATAACAAGATCAACTATTGTATCAGGATTAGCAGCATCTTCAGCTTTATCAAACATAGTAGAAGATACAACACCACAATTAGGTGGTAGTTTAGATGTAAATGGTAATTCTATTGTATCGGTATCAAATGGTAATATAAGCATTGTACCAAATGGTTCAGGTAAAGTTATATTAGATGGTGACGGTAGTGCTTCTGGTGTAAGTATAACAGATGGTTTAATTGACATAAGATCAAGTATAGGACAAGTATCTAAAATCAAGTTTTATTGTGAAGTAAGTAATGCTCACTTTCAAACTTTACAAGCAGCTCCTCATTCGTCAGCAAGTTCAGCTGTATTAACTTTGCCTGTAGCAACAGGTACTTTAATAGGAACAGGTGATAGCGGCACTGTAAGTAATACAATGTTAACTAATTCTTCAATTACTATTGTAGATGATAGTTCCACTACTTCTCTTGTTTCATTAGGTGAAAGTTTAAAGTTTACAGGAGGCACCGGCATTGATACTACTATATCAGGTGATAATATAACTTTTTCTGTTGATAATACCGTTCCTACAAAAGCTTTTGCTATAGCACAAGCGATTGCTCTTGGTTAATACGATTATAAATATAGTAAATAAGACTAAAAAGGTATGAAATGGCAACTCCATCAACACGAGAAACATTAAAACAATACGCTTTACGTTCATTAGGTAAGCCAGTTATTGAAATCAATGTGGACAACGATCAAGTCGAAGATCGTATAGATGAGGCCTTACAATTCTATGTTCAATATCACTATGACGGTATTCGTAGAACCTATCTTAAATACAAATTAACAGCAGCCGATAAAATCAGATTAAAAGCACCAATACCTACTTCTGAATCAGTAACACAAGACAGTGTTACAACAACTTGGTATGAACAAGACAATTATTTGGTTGTTCCTGAAACTGTGGTGGCCGTTGTGAATATATTTCCTTTTTCAGATAAGG
>Ga0247834_1002741_pt1 | contig 25605 bp, 16 predicted proteins | sample LaCruzMarch2015__8_FD_187118 | JGI IMG/M metagenome (GOLD analysis project Ga0247834, IMG submission 187118) | Freshwater microbial communities from meromictic Lake La Cruz, Castile-La Mancha, Spain - LaCruzMarch2015_12m | ecosystem: Environmental > Aquatic > Freshwater > Lake | place: Spain...
TATTAATTGTATTGCTATTGGTGTAAATGCTGGAGCTACAAGTCAAAATTGTAATGCTATTGCTATAGGTTGTAATGCTGGTGTTAATACTCAGGGTATTGCTGCTATTGCTATTGGATGTAATGCTGCTCAACAAAATCAAGGTATTAATTGTATTGCTATTGGTAATTTAGCTGGCTATAGTAATCAACAATCTGGAGCTATAGCTATTGGTTTTAGAGCTGGCTGTAATGCTCAAGGAACTGGAGCTGTTGCTATAGGTTATGATGCTGGTTCTAATAATCAACAATCTGGAGCTGTTGCAATTGGTTATCAAGCTGGTAGTTTTAATCAATTTTCAGGTTCTGTTGCAATAGGTAATTTAGCTGGTTCTAATAGTCAACGAGGAGGAGTAGCAATAGGAGATAGAGCTGGTACTGTTAGTCAACAGTCAGGAACTGTTTCTATAGGAGAACAAGCTGGTAATGATAGACAAGAAGAAGGGGCTATAGCAATAGGTAAATTAGCAGGAGGTTTTGTTCAAAAATCTGGATCTATTGCTATAGGATTTAAAGCCGGTTATTATGCTCAGGGAGGTACTGCTATAGCACTAGGTTATAATGCTGGTAATTTTGTTCAAGAAACAAATTCTATTGCAATAGGCTGTAATGCAGGAAGTTATGCACAAAAAGCAAATTCTATTTCTATTGGAGTAGGAGCAGGACAAACTTTTCAAAGCTCAAATTCTATATCAATAGGATATTTATCTGGTAATTATAATGTTAGAGATAATGCTATAGCTATAGGTACATTTACAGGACAAACAAATCAAAGAACCCAAGCGATAGCGATAGGATATAACGCAGGTAATAATGAACAAGAAAGAGATTCGATAGCAATAGGAACAAATTCTGGATCTTATCAAAAAGCAACAAATTCAATAGCTATAGGTTGTAATGCTGGTATGTCAGGACAAGCTACAAATGGTATAGCTATAGGAGTATTAGCAGGAGGTACGGGACAGAGACAAGATGCAATAGCAATAGGAACAACAGCAGGATTATTTAATCAATCAAGTAGTTCAATTGCAATAGGAGTAAATGCGGGAGAATTTAATCAAACAACAAATGCGATAGCCATAGGGTCAAATGCTGGACAAACAGGTCAAGGAAATAATTCAATAGCGATAGGAACACTAGCAGGAGCGACAGGGCAAGGGTCAAATGCGATAGCTATAGGAAGAAATGCAGGATTATCAAATCAACCTGCAAATAGTATAGTAATTAATTCATCAGGAAATATAATAAACGGAACAACAGCTAGTGCATGTTATGTCTCCCCTATAAGAAATATAACACAGACAAATTATTTAGGATATAATACAACGAATAATGAAGTAACATATTGGACAGTTCCTACAACATATACTTATTTTTATTCACACTGTGTAAGAAATACTGATATTGCAGCATCTACAATATATGCATTTTATAGAAATACAAATGGATCTGTTTATAATGATTCGATTAATAATAGAAATGCAACAACTATTTTACCTAATGTTAGAGGGATAGGTCAATGTTTTATATGCCCAACTGCTGTTTCAAAAATAGATGGAATAATTTATTTTTCATATACAGATACAAATGATCCTGATAATACTATAACAGTATATATATATAAAACAACTATAACAAATGCAGAAACTAGTTTTGCAACAAGTGCAACTCAGTTATATTCTTCTAATTTTTCTTATACAGCTATTAATCAAAGTAATAGTTTTAGTGTAAGTGTTACAAGTGCTGGTATAAATGCTGGGGAAATAATATATGTTGCATTTTCACCAAATACAACAACAACAGGTTCATCTACACATTTTTCAATATTATCAACTCTTTATTTACAATAAAAATTCAATTTTCTTTTATAAAATTTTACTATAACTATAAAAATTCTATATTTTAATCAAAATATAGAATTTAAGATATATTCTATTATTATTAAATTATACATGGAAACAATTCTTTTAAATAAAAAAAATTATTTTATAAATGATATAAATAATTTTCAATATAAATATCACAATAAATTTAATAATCTAAAAATTATTCCTATCTTAGGTATTCTTGAAAAAGAAATTGGACTTATTAAAGATTTATCTGAATTATATGATTTATTTTATCTTACTTATATAGGACCTATATATTCTTCTTTTTTAACATTAAATTGTTTAAATAAAAAAGATATAAAAAATATAACAATATATCTAAACGAATCTAATAACGAAATAGTTTTAAATAATATTAAAAATACAAATATTAAATTAATAAATGATTTATCAGATGATTTTATATCTAATATAAATAATGAAAATATAACTAATTTTATCTATATAGAATCAAATTATGACATAAATTATTTAATTGAATATATGAATTTTATTAATATTTTAAATGATAATAATAAACCATTTATTTTATCCTCTGAAAATAATTATTTTAATTTATTATATAAACATAAATTAAAATTAAAAAATTCAGATAAAATATTATATATATGTGAATCTAAATTTGATTTATTCTTTAAAAATTTTTATTATTATATAGAAAGTGAAAATATTCTTAATTATGATAATTTAATTCATTTGTGTATTATGGTAAAAAATGGAGGTGATACTTTTGAAAAAGTATTAACTGAAAATTTACCTTATATTGATAAATGGACAATATTAGATACTGGTAGTACTGATAATACTATTGATATTATTAATAAAATATTAGTTGGTAAAAAAAAAGGTCAATTATATCAAGAACCTTTTATTAATTTTAAAGAAAGTAGAAATAGATGTTTAGATTTAGCTGGAACATCTTGTAAATATACAGTAATGTTAGATGATACATATATATTAAAAGGAAATTTAAGAGAATTTTTAAATACAATAAGAGGAGATCAATTTGCAGATTCATATAGTTTATTAATAAAAAGTGATGATGTAGAATATTATTCTAATAGAGTAATTAAAACTGAAAATAAATTAAGATATATATATATTATTCATGAAGTTATTCAAAAAGATGATAATGTAAATGTTGTGATTCCTCCAGATGAATCTTTTATTTTTGATGTAAGATCAGATTATATGGAAGAAAGAACAAATAATAGAAAAAAATATGATTTAGAATGTTTATTTAAAATGGTAGAAGAAGAACCAGATAATCCAAGACATTTATACTATATAGGTCAAACTTATAATTTATTAGAAAATCATGAAAAAGCAGCAGAATATTTTTATAAAAGAGCTTTTCATCATGTTGAAGGATTTGATCAAGAAAAAGTAGATGCTTTATTTGAATTAACACGTTTATATAATTTTAAATTAAATAAACCTTGGGATGAATGTTTATCTTTATATAATTTATGTTATGAATGGGACAATGAAAGACCTGAAGCACCTTATTTTATAGGTATACATTATTTATTAGAAAATGATGAAAAAAATGCTTATGAAAATTTTTTAAAAGCATATGAAATAGGATATCCGTTACATAGACAATATAGTTTAAAACCAACATTATCATATTATTATTTACCAATAAATTTTGTTCCATTATGTTATAAAAATAAAAATTATACAGTAGGAGAAGAATGCTGTAAATTATTTTTAGATAATGTAATTCGTATAAAAAATCAAATATTAAAAAATATTGATAATGATGAACAATTATTTAATTATAATTATAAACTTATAAATGAGTGGTATAAAATTTTTATTTATCTTAATAAAATGAAACCTTTAAATCCTAGTCCTAATATTCCTGATAATAAAATTATAGTTTTTGTTGCAGATGGTGGTTTTAAAAAATGGTCAGGTAGTAGTATTTTAAAAGAAGGTATAGGAGGTTCAGAAACTTATATTATTGAAATAACAAAATATTTAAAAAAATTAACTAATTATGAAATTGTTGTTTTTTGTAACTGTGAAAAAGAAGAAATTTTTGAAAATGTTAAATATGTTCATTTAGATAGATTTTTTGAAATAGTTTCTACTACTGAAATTGAACATTGTTTTATAAATAGATATTCTGAATATATACCTGTAGCTATAGATGGTTATGTTAATAATATTCATATAGTTTTACATGATCTAGGTTTAACAGGAGATATAATACCTATAAACAACAAAATAAAAAATATATTTTGTTTAAGTGAATGGCATACTGAATCTTATAAAAAAATATTTCCTCAATTTCAAAATATAATATCTACTTTTCATTATGGTATTGATATTAATAATTTTAGAAAGGATTTAGTACTTGTTAATGATAATATTACAGAACAAGTCATCTTTAATAAAATACCTAATTCTTTTATTTATTCATCTTTTCCTAATAGAGGTTTAAGTATTTTACTAGAATTATGGCCTAAAATTATACAAAAATATCCTAATTCTACTTTAAATATATTTTGTGATTTAGATAATCAATGGTGTCTTAATTTTCATAGTAATGAAATTATAAAAGTAAAAAATTTATTAAATTCCTATAATCAAAATGAATTATTATCTAAAACAATTATTAATCATGGTTGGGTAGATAAAAAAACTTTATATAGTTATTGGAAAAAATCTGAATTTTGGTTTTACCCTTGTATTTTTAAAGAAACTTTTTGTTTGACTGCTTTAGAAGCAGCTATTTCTAAAACTTTTGTTATTTGTAATGATTTAGCAGCTTTGAATAATACTGTTAATGATAGAGGTATTATTATTAATGGAGATGAATTTGATGTATTATCAGATAAATGGCAAAATCAAGCTTTAGATAAATTATTCTATTATATGGATAATAAAAATGAAATGAATTATTTTATAGAAAAGAATTATAATTGGGCTTTAATACATTCATGGGAAAATAGAACAAATGAATTAATTAATATATTAGGATTACAAAAAGAAAATATATTAATTAGTTCCCAAGAAAAAATGAATTTAGAATATTTAAATATGTATAACTGGACAAATGATATTCCTGAAGGCAGTAAAATCATTTTTGAAAATATTCTAGATTCTTTAAAAAATAGAAAATCTAAAATATTAGAAGTTGGTACTTTTGTAGGAACTTCAATTATTCATATGTTAAATTATTTACCCGAAGCCATCGGTTTTACTATTGATAGATGGAAAAATTATAATGAATCTGTTAATAATGTTAATTATAATATTTTAAGTAATATTGAAGAAAATAATACTGAAAATATTTATTTTAATAATATATCCATTTATAATTTATCTTCTCGTATTACTACTCTTAAAGGAGATTCTACCGATATGTTATTATTTTTAATTAATAATAATCATTTCTTTGATTTTATTTATGTTGATGCTAGTCATAAAGCGTTTAATTGTTATTCTGACCTTATTTTATCTTGGAAATTATTAAATAAAAATGGTATATTAGGTATAGATGATTATTTATATAAAATAAATGAAAATGATAATTTAGATAGACCATATGAAGCAGTAAATCATTTTTTAGAAAAATATAAAGATGAATATGAATTAATAAATAAAAATTATAGAGTTTTTATTAAAAAAATTATTTAAATAATCATTTATCTAATTCATATATTATTTTTCTTATAAAAATGAGATTATTAATTATTGGAACTCATCCTTCTCAAACTACTGGATATAGTAGAGTTGTTCATAATATTGCTAAAGAAATAGGCAATTATAGTAATATTAAATGTACTATTTTTGGTATTCAAAAATTTTTTGATGTTAATGATGAATTTAGATTAGATTTACCTAATAATGTTTCTTTATGGGATGTTTATAATTATGATAATGAAGATTTTGGATTTGGAAGTAAATCTTTATCTTCTTTTATTTTAATAAATGATCCTGATGTTATTATAATTTATAATGATTCTGAAGTTATTAAAAAATATATTATGAATATAAAATTAACTCAAGAACATTATCAATATAAAAATATGTTTAAAAATAAAAATATAAAAATTGTTGCTTATCTAGATCAAGTTCATACAAATCAAAATATTGATACTGTGAAATATATTTATGAAAATACTGATCATGTTTTTTGTTTTACTAATTTATGGAAAAATAACTATTTATCTTATTTTAAAAATAATAATAATTCATCTAATATTCAAGAAAAATGTTCTGTTGTCAGACATGGTATTAATCATATTCATTTAGAAGAAACTATAGATGAATGTAAAAATTTATTAGGTTTTAATAAACAAGATTTTATATTTTTAAATTTAAATAGATATGCTATTAAAAAAAGATTAGATATTTCTATTATTGCTTTTGTTAAATTTCTTAAAAAAACTAATACTAAAAAAGCTTTCCTCTATTTTCCTGCTATTACAGAACTTGATAAAATCGATATACTTAAAAATATATATAAATATGAATTATTATATCATAATATAACTGGATGTGATAATAATTTAATAATTGGTTCTAATCATTTATCTGATAAAACTATTAATATTATTTATAAAGCTTGTGATGTTGGTTTAAATAGCTGTGACGGAGAAGGGTTCGGTTTATGTAATTATGAACATGCTTCTTTTGGAAAACCTCAGGTTTTATCTAAATTAGGTGGATTGCTAGATTATTTTAATGATTCTAATTCTTTATTGTGTGAACCTAAATATATATCTTATTCTCTAAATAATGAAAGAAGTAATGTTATCGACCCTAATGATATGGCTGAACATATGATTAAATATTTTGTTGAAAAATCATTTTATAATAAACATTCTGAAAAATTAAAAGAAATTCCTTCTAAATATATTTGGAAAAATGAAATTAATAATATGATGAATGTGTTATTAAATTTATAATTTTTCTTAAAATAAATTAATTTTTTATTTAAAATAAATTAAAAAATTATTTTATTTATATATATTAATATATATATATAATGGATAAAACCAATATTGTAGTAGATGATAAAGAAGAAATTAAAGTATTTATTATTAATAATATTGATATGAGAGTTACAGGTCTTAATTTAGGATCATCTGTATCTGTAAATGTTATTTTAAAAAATAATGATAATTTTATTAATTCTGTAAATTTTGATATATCAGGTCAAGAATATGAGGATTGGGGAAGCGATGATACTTATTTAGAAAATTTAATTTTACAAAAATTGGGTTTAACTAGAAAACCTGAATAAATTTTTAAATTTATAAAATATAAAATGACATTTTTATTTATATTAAAATTAATTAATTTTAATATAATATTATATTATATTAAATATAATGAGTCAGTCTACTGTTTCTAATTTTAATTTAAAAAATAGAAATTTAACTATCGAATCTAGTAGAACTAATATTTTTACTCCTACTGGTGCTATTATATCTGAAGCTATTAATTTAGGTCTATTATCTAATGTCGGGGGAGGTGGTGGAACTGGGACTACTGGTCCTACTGGGTATACTGGTCCTCAAGGTTTTCAAGGCATAGCTGGATTTTCTACTAATACAGGAGCTACTGGTCCTCAGGGCTTTATAGGTATTCAAGGTAATCAAGGCAGACAAGGTTTAGTAGGACTTCAAGGATTACAAGGCAATCAGGGTGTTATAGGCTTTCAAGGAACTCAAGGATTTTTAGGGTTTCAAGGCTTCCAAGGTAATCAAGGTATTGAAGGTACTCAAGGATTTCAAGGGTTATTAGGTCTACAAGGACGTCAAGGATTTTTAGGAATACAGGGTTATCAAGGATATACTGGAAGACAAGGCAATCAAGGTATAGAGGGGTCTGGTTTTCAAGGTAATCAAGGCATTGAAGGTGCTGGATTTCAAGGTTATCAAGGACATACTGGCGGACAAGGTAATCAAGGCATTGAAGGTGCTGGATTTCAAGGTTATCAAGGACATACTGGAAGACAAGGTAATCAAGGCATTGAAGGTGCTGGATTTCAAGGTTATCAAGGACATACTGGAAGACAAGGATATCAAGGTATTGAAGGTGCTGGATTTCAAGGTTATCAAGGACATACTGGCGGACAAGGAAATCAAGGATATACTGGAAGACAGGGTTTTCAAGGTATTGAAGGTACTCAAGGATTTCAAGGATTATCAGGTATACAAGGTCGTCAAGGATTTTTAGGAATACAGGGTTATCAAGGCTATACTGGAATACAAGGTAATCAAGGCATAGAGGGTTCTGGTTTTCAAGGTAATCAAGGTATTGAAGGCGCTGGTTATCAAGGACATACTGGAAGACAAGGTTATCAAGGTATTGAAGGCGTTGGATTTCAAGGTTATCAAGGTCATACTGGCGGACAAGGGTTTCAAGGATATACTGGACAACAAGGTTTACAAGGTATTATTGGCAGTCAAGGTCAAGGATTCGTAATTTTTGCTACTACTGGTAATTATACTGGTTTGGCTGGTATTAATTGCAATACTTCTAATATTGGCGAATTTGTTTTAATTACTGGTGGTGATTTATTTGTTTATATGGGAACTGGTCTAGGTTCTACTGGTTTACCTTTACCTCCTTCGTATGATTATGCAGGTGATATAACAGATGAATCTAAATTATTTGGTCTACAAGGTTATCAAGGAATGCAAGGTTTTCAAGGTATAGAAGGTCCTCAAGGTTTTCAAGGTTCTCAAGGCTTTCAAGGAGATATTGGTTTACAAGGATATCAAGGACATACTGGAGATCAAGGTTTCCAAGGTATAGAAGGCTCTCAAGGGTTTCAAGGTTATATTGGTTTACAAGGTTATCAAGGACATACTGGAGATCAAGGTTTTCAAGGTATAGAAGGCTTTCAAGGCTTTCAAGGAGATATTGGTTTACAAGGATATCAAGGACATACTGGAGATCAAGGGTTTCAAGGTTATATTGGTTTACAAGGTTATCAAGGACATACTGGAGATCAAGGTTTTCAAGGTATAGAAGGCTTTCAAGGCTTTCAAGGAGATATTGGTTTACAAGGATATCAAGGACATACTGGAGATCAAGGTTTCCAAGGTATAGAAGGTTCTCAAGGCTTTCAAGGTTATATTGGTTTACAAGGATATCAAGGACATACTGGAGATCAAGGTTTTCAAGGTATAGAAGGCTCTCAAGGCTTTCAAGGAGATATTGGTTTACAAGGATATCAAGGACATACTGGAGATCAAGGTTTTCAAGGTATAGAAGGCTCTCAAGGCTTTCAAGGAGATATTGGTTTACAAGGATATCAAGGACATACTGGAGATCAAGGTTTTCAAGGTATAGAAGGCTCTCAAGGCTTTCAAGGAGATATTGGTTTACAAGGATATCAAGGACATACTGGAGATCAAGGTTTCCAAGGTATAGAAGGTCCTCAAGGCTTTCAAGGAGATATTGGTTTACAAGGATATCAAGGACATACTGGAGATCAAGGTTTTCAAGGTATAGAAGGCTCTCAAGGCTTTCAAGGAGATATTGGTTTACAAGGATATCAAGGACACACTGGAGATCAAGGTTTCCAAGGTATAGAAGGTTCTCAAGGCTTTCAAGGTTATATTGGTTTACAAGGATATCAAGGACACACTGGAGATCAAGGTTTCCAAGGTATAGAAGGTCCTCAAGGCTTTCAAGGAGATATTGGTTTACAAGGATATCAAGGACATACTGGAGATCAAGGTTTTCAAGGTATAGAAGGCTTTCAAGGCTTTCAAGGAGATATTGGTTTACAAGGATATCAAGGACATACTGGATATCAAGGTTTCCAAGGTATAGAAGGTCCTCAAGGTTATCAGGGTCATACTGGACAACAAGGTAATCAAGGCATTGAAGGAGCTGGTTTCCAAGGTAATCAAGGTTTTCAAGGATATGAAGGAATAGATGGAGCTATTAGTATAAGATATATTTTAGAGAATACTTCTGGTATTAATCCAACAGGAGCAACATATTTTACTTCTTGTTGTAATGCTTCTTTAGTTAATTCATATAGTTTTAAATGTGCATATCAAACTTTAAGTGGTATAGCTGCTGAAGGATTTTTTGATACAATTGGAAATTCAATTCTTAATAATCTTATACCTTATTTACAAATTACTCAGGTAGATAATTCAAATATTATAGCTCTTTATAAAATTCTTAGTGTTAGTTATTCAGATCCTGGAAATGGAGGTCAATATAATGTTACAGCTGAGGGACCTCCTGCTATATATGGAAATGGTAATTGGAATATATCAAGCGTTTATGTATTATCTTTTTCTATAAACGGACAAGGATTTACTGGACCTCAAGGATTTCAAGGATTTCAAGGATTTCAAGGATTTCAAGGAGATATTGGTTTACAAGGATATCAAGGTCATACTGGAGAACAAGGTTATCAAGGTATAGAAGGATCTCAAGGATTTCAAGGTATAGAAGGAGCTGGATTGCAAGGTTATCAAGGACATACAGGAGCACAAGGCAATCAAGGTATAGAAGGCTCTCAAGGATTTCAAGGTATAGAAGGAGCTGGATTGCAAGGTTATCAAGGACATACAGGAGCACAAGGCAATCAAGGCTTCCAAGGTTTACAAGGACATACTGGAGCACAAGGCAATCAAGGCTTTCAAGGGGTTGCTGGTCCAACTCCTTTAGGAACAAATTGGGGTGAATATTTATACTGGAATAATACATCTACATGGGTAGTTGGAACTACTAATATTACTTTAGGAAGATTTGCTGGTAATACAGGTCAAAATCAAAATGCAGTTGCTCTAGGTTTAAATGCTGGTAATTTAAATCAACAAACAAATTCTATTGCTATTGGAAACTCTGCTGGAAGAACTGCACAAACTTCAAATAGTGTAGCTATTGGATTTAATGCTGGTAGTATTAATCAGAGAAGTAGTTCTATTGCTATAGGTACCAATGCTGGTAATACAAATCAAGGTGAATTTTCAGTTTCTATTGGTTCAAATGCTGGTGCACAAACTCAAGGTTTTAATTCAATCGCTATTGGTTTAAATGCAGGTCAAACCAATCAAAGTACAAATTGTATAGCAATAGGAACTAATGCAGGAGCTGTAACACAAGCATTATATGCAACTGCTATAGGTCCAAACGCAGGTTTATGGGGACAGCAACAACAAGCTATAGCAATAGGAACAGATGCAGGTAAAACTAGTCAATTAGTAGATTCTATAGCAATAGGAACAAATTCAGGAGCATGTAATCAAAGTTCTAATAGTATAGCTATAGGAAAAAATGCAGGACAAAGTAATCAAGGATCGCAAAGTATAGCTATAGGATTAAACGCAGGTCAAACTGGTCAAAATTCAAATTCAATTGCTATAGGTTTATTATCTGGTGCTACTGGACAAGGTTCCTCTTCAATTGCTATTGGTGATAATAGTGGTTTATCTAATCAAGGAACTGGATCTATTGCTATTGGTCAAAATGCAGGTAGAATAAATCAAGGCAATAGTTCTATATCAATAGGTATAAATGCAGGTCAAAATACTCAAAATGATAATTCTATAGCAATTGGTTGTAATGCTGCTAGAAATAATCAAAAATCCGGAGCTATAGCTATAGGATTTAATGCAGGAAGTACTAATCAAGGGACATTTTCTATTGCTATAGGAACAAATGCAGGTCTTACAAATCAGTCTGAAAGTTCTATTTCAATAGGACGAAATGCTGGACAAACTAATCAAGCAAATAATCATAATATAGCTATTGGAACAAGTGCTGGAGCAAGTAGTCAAGGTACTCCTGGTTCTTCTGGTAATTCTATTGCAATAGGGCAAAAAGCTGGTTCTAATCAACAAGGAGGAAACTCTATAGCTATTGGATTTCTAGCTGGAGCTGATAGGATGGGTGTTAATTCTATTGCTATAGGTGCAAATGCTGGAAATAACTCTCAGGGTTCAAAAGCAATATCAATAGGAATAGGTAGTGGATATAATAGTCAAGGTGTTAATTCAATTGCAATTGGAGAGTTTGCAGGTTATACTAGTCAAAGAAATTTTTCAATAGCAATAGGAACATATGCTGGTCAAAATACTCAAGGTACAAATTCAATTTCAATTGGAAATAATGCTGGACAAACTGGACAAAATTTTAATTCAATTGCAATTGGTTGTAATGCAGGTGGAACAGGCCAAGGATCCAGTTCTATTGCTATAGGTGATAATAGTGCATTATCAAATCAAGGAACAGGAGCTATAGCAATTGGACAAAATGCTGGAGAATTTAATCAATCTACAAATTCAATATCGATTGGATCTAATGCTGGTCAAACAGGGCAAAATTTTAATTCTATCGCTATTGGTAGATTAGCTGGAGGTACTGGTCAAGGCTCATCTTGTATTGCTATCGGTGATAATAGTGGTTTATCTAATCAAGGAACTGGATCTATTGCTATTGGTCAAAATGCTGCTAGAATAAATCAATCTACTAATTCTATAGCTATTGGTATTAGTTCTGGTTCTAATACACAGGGACAATTTTCTATTTCTATTGGTTATTTTGCTGGATCAAATTTACAAGGAAATAATTCAATTGCTATAGGTTGTAATGCTGGAGCTAATACTCAGAATATTAATTGTATTGCTATTGGTGTAAATGCTGGAGCTACAAGTCAAAATTGTAATGCTATTGCTATAGGTTGTAATGCTGGTGTTAATACTCAAGGTATTGCTGCTATTGCTATTGGATGTAATGCTGCCCAACAAAATCAAGGTATTAATTGTATTGCTATTGGTAATTTAGCTGGCTATAGTAATCAAAAATCTGGAGCTATAGCTATTGGTTTTAGAGCTGGTTGTAATGCTCAAGGAACTGGATCTGTTGCTATAGGTTATGATGCTGGTTCTAATAATCAACAATCCGGAGCTGTTGCAATTGGTTATCAAGCTGGTAATTTTAATCAATTTTCAGGTTCTGTTGCTATAGGTAATTTAGCTGGTTCTAATGGTCAGCAAGGAGGAGTAGCAATAGGAGATAGAGCTGGTACTTCAAATCAACAGTCAGGAACTATTGCAATAGGAGAACAAGCTGGTAATGATAGACAAGAAGAAAATTGTATAGCAATAGGTAAATTAGCAGGGTTTTTTGTACAAGGAAGTAATTCTATAGCTGTTGGTTATAATAGTGGTAATTATGCTCAAGAAATAAATTGTATATCAATAGGCTTTAATGCAGGTGTTAATTCACAAAAAGAAAATTCTATATGTATAGGAGCAGGAGCAGGACAAACATTTCAAGGAACAAATGCTATTTCGATAGGATATAATGCTGGTAATTATAATCCTAGAGATAATAGTATAGCGATAGGTGCATTTACAGGAAAAACAAATCAAGGAACTAATGCTATAGCAATAGGATATAATGCTGGTAATGTCAATCAACAAATAAATAGTATAGCTATAGGTTCTAATGCTGGTATGTCTGGACAAGGAAGTAATGGAATTGCAATAGGATTATTAGCAGGAGCAACAGGTCAACAACAAGATGCTATAGCAATAGGGACATCTGCAGGATTAACAAACCAAGGACAAAATTCAATATCTATAGGTAATAATGCAGGTGAATTTAATCAAAACTCAAATTCAATAGCTATAGGACTTTTTGCAGCAACAACAGGTCAAAATTCAAATTCAATAGCTATAGGGACAAGAGCTGGTTCCTCTGGACAATCATTTAATTCAATAGCTATAGGTTGTAATGCTGGTACAATAAGTCAAGCTTCAAATGCTATAGCAATAGGACATTTAGCAGGTTCAATAGAACAAGGATCACATGGAATAGCAATAGGAAGAAATGCAGGATTATCAAATCAAGGATTTTATACAGTAGCGATAGGATCAAATGCAGGATGTACAGGTCAAGCAGCTAATTCAATAGCAATAGGAATATTATCAGGAGCAACAGGACAAGGATCTAATTCTATAGCTATAGGATGTAATGCTGCTTTGAATGTACAAGGATCTAATTCTATAGCTATTGGAAGAAATGCAGGTTCTAATATACAAGGGCAATCTTCTATTGCTATTGGTTATTTCGCGGGTTCAAATTCACAAGCCGCTACTTCAATAGCTATAGGATGTAATGCTGGTGCTAATACACAAGGGGCAAATTCTATAGCAATAGGAATTAATGCTGGTGCTACAAGCCAAAACTCTAATTCTATTGCTATTGGTAATACTGCTGGTCAAAATACTCAAAATATTAATTCTGTTGCTATAGGTTTTGGCACAGGAAGTAATAATCAAGGAACTGGTTGCATTGCTATTGGATACAATTCAGCATCATGTAATCAATCTGAAATTTCAATAGCTATAGGTTATCAAGCTGGTGTAACTTATCAAGGTGGTTATTCAATAGCTATGGGTTATTTTGCTGGAGGTAGAACTCAAGGAGAAACTAGCGTTGCTATTGGATATCTATCCGGGGCTACAAATCAAGGAACAAATGCTATAGCAATAGGAAATAAAGCAGGTGGAAATACCCAAGGAATAAATTCTATTGCAATTGGTCTTAATGCTGCTAATACAAGTCAAAATTCAAATTCAATAGCGATAGGATGTAATGCTGGTGCTAATACACAAGGAACAAATGCTATAGCAATAGGAACAAATGCAGGATTATCAAATCAAGCACAAAATAGTATAGTAATAAATGCAACAGGAAATGCAATAAATGGAACAACTGCAAGTTCTTGTTATATAGCACCAATAAGAAATATAACACAAACAAATATTTTAGGATATGATACAACAAATAATGAAGTAACATATTGGACAAAAACATTTGTAATTCAACATCCAGTTGATAATAATAAATATTTAGTTCATGCTTGTTTAGAAGGACCTGAAGCTGGAGTTTATTATAGAGGTAAATCTCAAATTACAAATAATAAATTTATAGAAATTGAATTACCAGAATATACTAATAATTTTAATGATTTTTCTATTCATATAAATCCATATATAGATTATCATTCAGATTTGGAAAATATTCCCAGTATTAATCTTATATCATCTAATGTAATTAATTCTAAATTTAAAGTATTTGGCAATAATTGTTCATTCTATTGGATTGCTTATGCTAAAAGACATTCTATTAATCCTGAACCTAATAAAAATGATTATATATATAATTCTATAGGTCCATATACATGGATTGAAAAAAAATACTAGATACGGAGTTCTTGATAAAATGTATCTAAAATTATATTTAAAGACAACTTGTCCTCTTATATATATATTATTAAATAATATATATATTAACATTATCTATGTTTCTTATAAAAAGAATTATTTTTGTTTAAAAATAATTTTTTATTTATATTATTTAAAATGAACGCTATTTCTATTTTTGATCCTTCTTCTAGTACCAATAAATCTAATATATCTGGTTTTGTTAAGTTTCATCAATGTTGTAAATTTGATCCTGTTAATATAATTATTAATCTATCTGGTTTTAAACCTAATTCTACTCATGCTTTTCATATTCATGAATATGCTGATATTAGAAATTGCGATTCTTGTGGTCCTCATTACAATCCTTATAATAAACTTCATGGAAATAAATTTGACGATCACTTAAATCATCATGCTGGCGATCTTCTAAATAATTTAACTTCTGATTCTAATGGAAATGTTTCTATTTTTTTTAAAGATAATCTTATATCTCTATTTCCTAAATATCAAACTTTCGATACTATTATAGGCAGATCTTTAGTTCTTCATTTTGGAATAGATGACTTGGGTAAAGGTAATAATAATGAAAGTAAAAAAACTGGGAATGCTGGTGGTAGAATGGCTTGTTCTGTTATAGGTCTTGATAAACCTCTTCATTTCTAAATATATATTACACCAAAATTAATTTGGACTTCATCCTGGAAGCGCGTTCCCAGGGTAAAATCGATTTTTGAAAATGAAAAATTAAATAATTGATTTTTTTAATCAATTTTATTTATATCTCATAAAAATTATTATCTGATTTATTACTGATTTATACAGTTTATATAAAAATCTTTAAAATGTCTTCAATTAACATCATTAAAACTATTGATATTGCTATTAGATCTTCTTTTAATCAATTTATCGATATTGTCGGTGATGAATTTAATATTGATAAAACTAAATTAATTGATCTTTTAAATAAACAACTTAATACTCCTATTAATAACTCTGATAATAATACTCATAAATGCCCTTATATTCCTTCTGTAGGTAAAAATAAAGGCGTTCCTTGTGGTAAAAAATGTAAAAAAGAATTTTGTTATTCTCATTTACCTGAAAATATGGAAAAAAAGAAAAAATCTAAAGATTCTGACGATTCTAAAGATAATTCACTTAATAACTTAGGTAATGATGTAGATGAAATTCTTAATAACTTATTTATTGACTGGTATACTCAAGATAAAGAACTTAAAGGTAATATTTCTAGAGAAACGCTTGAAAAACTTATAAGTAAAAAAATTACTATTCATCAACCTAATGATTCTGATAACTTTGAAAAAGATGGTTATCCTATCTCTCTTTCTATTGCTAATACTAAAATTAGAGTTAATTATGAAGATGGAGATTCTTTAAAAAAATGTGTTATTCCTAAAAATAAATCTTGTTTGAATTCTGAACAACAAACTATTCTTCATCAATTTATATCTTCTATTGAAAATGAAAATGATGAAACTAAAAAAGAACAACAAGATGGAGACATAGATGAAAAAAAATCAAATGAAGAAAATGAAGATGAATAATTCTATATTTTTAAGAAATTTACCAATTTATAAAATTAAAAATGACTAAGTGCATTAATATAATTTTACATTTTAAATACTAATTATTAAATAATTAGTATTTTTATTATACTTTATAATACTATTACATATTATTATGCGATAATACCTTCTCTCTTAGTTTATCTGAACTTCCTCCAATACATTTATCTATTACAGTCATATCTTTTATAAATAAAAATGTTGGATAACAATCTACATATTCTCTAAATTCTGTTTCAAAAACTTGACTCTCTCCATTACACTTATAAAATCTTATATTTTTATATTCTTCTGACATATTTTCATATTCAGGAGCTATTCTTTTACATGGATTACACCAATCTGTAAAAAAATCTATTATAATAACTCCTTCTGAACTATATCTATACATTTCTTCTACATCTAAATCATTGACTAATTCTTTTACTGTCATCTTTATTATATATAATATTTATTATATATAATATTTTTTTAAACTTTATTACTATATTATTTTTCTTTCAAATAATTATTTATCCGTATAATATTTTCTCTCTAACAAAAGAATATGTATTTATACCATCACTATAATATACCTTTATATTTTTTTCATTTATATTAGTTCTAAGTTTTATAGGTATTCCTTCCTCTAGAAATTCTTTTTTTATATTATATATTCTAATATTTAAAAAATCTTCTAATTTATCTTGTCTTATTCTACCTTCTATATCTCCATCTATTTCTTCCCATCTTATAAATAAATTGTTAAATATATCTTCTGCTTCTTGTATTGTTATTAAATCATCTTCTGATTCTTCATCCTCTGATTCTTCATCCTCTGATTCTTCATCTTCTGATTCTTCATCTTCTGATTCTTCATCTTCTGATTCTTCATCTTCTGATTCTTCATCCATGTCAAAATCTTCATTTTCAATATATTTATCTTCATTAAGATTACTAAATATATCTAAATAAATAGGTAAAACTTCTTCTATTAAATCCTTTTTTAAATAACTTTTAGGTTTTATTTTATGTGTTTTAAGAATATTCTTTAATATATTTACATTATTTTTTTCAATGTTTTTATTAATTATTAATGTTCTTTCTTGAGTTACATTTGTATATATACTAAAATATTCTTTTTTATTATCTATTATATCTCCATTTTTAAATTTGAAATTAACTTTTGTAATAAAATCATTAACCAATTTATCAATATCCATTTTTATATTCTTAAATATTTGATAAATCTTTAATATATTTATTATTTCTCATTTATTTAATTCAAAATTATCATTTATTTATGTTGTTCTTGGTTTTTCTAAAATATTATCCGTTTTATCTGTTGTAAGAAAAAAATTAATTATTTATTTTATGTATATCAGATACATAATATTCCTCTTCTAATTCTATAAATTTATTTCTACATTTTGTTATTAATTTTATGTGTATATCTTGATTTGTAAATATTGTATTATTAAATATATTCTTACATTCTTTATCATTTAATATACTCTTATACGCATTATGTGCACATAATGAATTATATGCTATCATTGTCTCTAAATTTGACATTTCATTCTCTTCTTCGTTTGTAGGTATTATATCTCTTAACATATCTCTAATATTTTTAAAATCAAAATAATAAAATTTATCATCTTCGTATGAATGTTCTATTATAACTCCATTAATTGATAATTTAAAATCATACATTTCTTTTTTACCTTTTATTTTTCCATTATCTACTTCAACTTTTTTTGGTATTATATAACTTTTAACTAAAGATATATTATTAATTTTATATCCTGTTTCAAATTGAACTCTAAAACTTCGTCTATCAAATTTAGATGTTGACATTTTATATTATTTTAATATAAAATATAATTATATTCTTTTAATTTATTTTCTTTTATTTATAATAAATTATAAATTATAAAATTATAAAATGAGCGATTCTATTGATACATCTGCTATTTTAAAATCACAGGATTGTAAAACTTTTTCTAATACTTCTTTAATTGTTATTTTTTTAATTATTTTATCTGTTTTAGGACTTATCTATTATTTTTATAAAAATATGACTTCTAAAATAGATGATAAAATAGATTCTGTTATTAAAGATATAAATAAAATTTTAGAAAAACCACTTACTGAAATGAATCTAGATGATTTTAATAATTTAAATAAAAAAAATTATGAATTATTAACTTTAATTAATACAGGAAAAACATTATTCCCTCAGTATTTCTCTGGTTATGAAAATATATTAAGTAAGAAAACAACAATACCCTCTCAATTTTACTTTAAAACAGAGATAGAAACAAAGTTAAAAGATTTAGAAACATTACGTTTAGAAAATATAAATAATATTTTAGAAAAATATAAATTAGTTGAAAAAAATATAAAAGATAAATTAACTAATCTTCAAAATGAAAATAAAACTTTAAATGAATATAAAAATAATATTGAAAATGAAAATAAAAAATTTCAAGATGAATATAAAAAAATAGAAATTGAAAATAAAACTTTAAATGAATATAAAAATAATATGGAAATTCAAAATAAAAAATCTCAAGATGAATATAAAAAAATAGAAAATGAATTTAAAGATTTATCTAAAGATAAAAAAGAATTATTTGATAAATTAAATGATGCTGAAAAAATATTAAATAAATCTGTTTTAATATCTAATACTATTATTAATGACCCTAGAAAAAAATTAATCTTTGAACTTATTAATAATAATATTTATATTTTATTAAATTTTATTAAAGATAAAATATGTCCATCTTTAATTAATCCTGTTTTTCAAAATGAAAAAGATAGAATTTCAAATCAAATTGATAAATTAAATAATAATATTAAATTAAAAGATGAAGAGAAAAAAAACTTAGAAAATGAATTAAATAAAATGACTTCTGATATTATATTATATTTCATTTTATTAAGTAAATCTAATAATATTAATATTCCTTCTACATTTTATGTTGAGGATTTAGGTATTGGAATCAATGTAACACGTACTTCAGTTTCTTCCCCTGTAGGAGGTGGTTTTGGAACTAATGTACCCCGTACTGCAATTTATACTCCTGGAGCTGGAGGAGATGGTATTGGAGGTTTAGTCCCAGAATTTATTGGAAGTATGGGTGTTCCTATTAATAATCAGACTAAATCATTTGCAGTTGGAGCAGGTGTCGTCCCAGAATTTATTGGAGGTATGGCTGTTCCTATTAATAATGAAAGTAATATATTATTAGAATTACAATCTTCTCCGTTAAAAAATGAAATTAAACAAAATGAACAAATTGAGATTTCTAATTATATGAATAATATCTCACTAGATATTAGTAATTATTTATTAAATTTAAAAAATATAGATGAAATAGTTATTAACAATTTAGAATATAATATTAAAAAATTGAAAATAGATTGTCCTAATATAAAATTTCCAGATGTTGGTATTAAGTTAAAAATAATTAATACTAATACTTTAACAGAATCTGATATGAAGTATTTAACTGATACAATGTTTAATTTTGGTAAAGATATCATTAAAATATTAATGAATTCTAAATCTGGTATAGGATCAACTCCTCAAGGTAGTAAAATTTTAGATGAAATGAGTAATATGTTAATGAAAGAAAATATAAAAATGGCAATTCAACAATTTATTAAAGATATATATATAACAAAAAAATCTAATAATACTGCATTAATTACATATGAATCTCCAAGTGAGTTTATTATAAATAATCAAAATTGTAATTTAAAAGAAAATACTTATATTAGATTATTTTCTTACAATCTTTTATCTACATTCATTAGTAAATTATTTGAATTCTTATATAAAAGATATAGTTCTACGACTGATGTTTATATTAATCAACCAAACTCGATACAAAAATCAGAAAATTACCAAATGAAAGAAGAGTATAATGTTAATACGGAACAAATACCAGACGAATACGCGGTGAGAGTAGTATCTAATGATTCATTAAATAATTTTGATTATTTAATTCAACAAATAAATATTAATTCTGATAATATTATTTTAGAAAATAAAGAGTTAACTAATCAAATTACTTCTATTATGTTATTTTATATTGATAAAATTTTACCTGGTGCTAAATTTGATATTAATTCTGGTTGGATTTTACCATCAAATTATACTATAAATAAAAAAAATACCTTAAAAATAATGGACCATTATTATGATATGTTATGTGGTAATCAAAATAAATTAAAATTATATTCTAATACTTTAACTAATTTATTAATTGATATAACTGATATTGATTTCTCTTAATTTTTCGAACGAGAACTATCTGTCTGAATAAAGTCAAAATAGATTTTTTCCTTTTTCTTATGAAAAAGGCTTTTACTAAGTAAAAAGGAAAAATTAATTTGTTCTTTATTTATATTTTATAATTTTATTATTATAAAATATTTATAATTTATATACATATTTTAACATCAAATATGTTATTATTACATAGATTATATACATTATTGTTATTTTTTTATATGATACTTTAAATTTCTCTACATATACATTTACCTTTCTATTATTCTTTTCCATTACTTTTTTCTCTATCTCTTTCTTATACATATATATAGGTCTAAATAATATAAATGGTATTATTCCTCCTATTAAACTATAAATTATAGTTTTTTTATAACCTGATGTAGATATGGAAATACTCTTTTCCAAATTTATTAATTGATTATTTATATCTTTCATTTCTTAAATATTTTTTTTTAATCTTTTAATTTAAAATAAAGATGAATAATAATAATATAAATTTTACTATTATCGACGAAAATCCTTTTAATTATTTGAGTAATAATTATAAGTCTCTAGACGATGATTATAATTCTGCTTCTAAATTAAACAAATATAAAATTGACTCTGCTATGAACCCTCCTTCTGAATATCAAAATAGATTAGTAGCTAATCAATTTCCTTATAAAGGTTCAGAAATATTTGAAAAACAATATCCTGAATTAGCTAATAAAGATCATCCTCGAAAAATTTCTCCTCAATATCTCTCTACTCAATCTAATAAAAATAATAATTATGTTGATATTCAAAATAATATCAATGCTGGTATACCTCCTACTCAAATTTATGATGATATCTCTACTAATATGAATCAAGCTGTTAAAATACCTTCAGATTATTCATATTATTCAAGGAAAAGACCCTGTTATGATTATATAAATCATTATCATAAATGTCCATATTGTACTAGATACTTTGAATATGAAAAAAATATGTATAAAATGATTATTATAATGATTATTATCGTTGCTGCTGTTATTATATGGTTCTTATATAAAGATGTAAATAAAAATAAATCTTCTTCTTAATTTATATATATATATTTACAGAAGATAACTAATATATATACTCTAAAGAGGACAAGTCCTCTAATATTCTTTTATTATATCTAAAAATTCATCATAATTTCTCTTCAATATTCCATTTTTATTATCTATAAAAAATGTTAATATATTATGTTCTAAACTATCTATATAAAAACAAAATTTATCTGTTACTGCCCAACTCATTCCAAAATTTCCTCCCCATCCTATTCCAAAATTCATCTCTGCATTCGCTATATATCTCATATCTCTCTCAAATACTTCTATTTTAGGTCTTAATATAATCTCCTCTTCAACTAAATCTATTACTTCATTATTATTTTTTAATTTTAATAATTTATCATATATTGATGTCATTTTATGAACATTTTTCTCATGTATATCGCTTATTATTTTTTCTCCCATTATAATTATCTTGTATTTACTCTTATATGTATCTATAAATCTCTCTAATTTATCTAATTGTTCATCTGTAATACCCTTATAATCTATTCTAACTTTTGTATGAAATATAATATACTTATCATCTATTATTTTATCTGTATTAAAATATTTTTTAATATTAATATATTTTGAATCAAATGGATATACTACATGAAAACTATATATCTGTTTTGTAGGTGTTAATGATTCTTCATAATTTTGAATTATATAAAATCTTTTATCTTTAAATATCTTTCTTATTATATATATTATAAAATTTTTATATTCTTCATTATTATTTCTATAATCTTTTATAGTATGTAAATTTATCTCGAAATTATAATTAAATTCATCATTCCATGTATCACATAATAATCTTAATATGAATAAATCTCCTAATCCTAATGCTATCTGTCTATTATTATATCTATGTAATTTAAAATTATCTTTATCTATTATATTATCACTCATTTATTCATATATAATTTATACATATGTTTTTTTAAATTTAAATATATATCTTTTATATTTAAATTATGATTCCTATATATAAACCTTATTTAGATAAATATAAATCTTCAGCTATATCATCTATTAATGATAATTGGATTAGCAATCATGGTATTTTCATTGACTTAGCTTCTGAAAAACTTAAATCTATTCTTAATGTTAAATACTGTATTTTAACTAATAATGGAACTTCTGCTACTCACTGTCTTTTTAAAGCCCTGAAATTTAAATATCCTCTTATTAATAAAATTTATGTCCCTAATAATGTTTTTATTTCTCCTATTAACTGTGCTCTTTTAGAATATGATATATCTCAAATTGAAATTATGAAACTAGATAATAAAACTTTAAATATTGATACCTCTACTGAATATATTCAATCTTTAGATACAAATTCCGCCATTCTAATAGTTCATAATCTTGGTAGTATTATTAATGTTCCTAAATTAAAATCTATTAGACCTGACATTATATTTATTGAAGATAACTGTGAAGGTTTCTTAGGTAAATATAATGATATTTATTCTGGTTCTTCTAAAGACTCCCTTTGTTCTTCTGTATCATTTTATGGTAATAAAACTATTACAACAGGCGAAGGAGGTGCTTTTTTTACTAATGATATTGATATTTATAAATTTATTAAAACTTTTCATAGTCATGGTATGAGCGAACATAAATATATTCATAATATTTTGGGAACTAATTATAGAATGACAAATGTTCAAGCAGCTCTATTATATGATCAACTGAATGATATAAATCATATTATGAATCTTAAAAATAATATTATTCAAAATTATTTACATATTTTCTCTGACTTTATTAAAAATAATATTATTTTAACTATTCAAACAGATCATAATACTACTAAATCTAACTGGATGTTTATTATTATCATTAATTACAATAAATTTAATCATTTTGATTATAATCACTTTGAAAAATTTATGAATGAAAAAAATATTCAAATTAGACCTATATTTTATCATCTTCATATTCATTCTCATTTATCTAATTTAAAACATCATATTATTGATGATACATCGAACAGTTCATCTATAGAATTCTCTAAATTAATATCTAATTATGGTATTATGTTACCATCTTATCCATCTCTAGATATTAAACAACAATATTATATTTATGAATCTTTCAAAGAATATTTTATTATTAATCAAAATCTTGATTTATCTTCTCAAATACTTTAATCTTTATATCTAATTCTCCTAAATTATATGTATCTATTAATTTTATACCTAATTTTTTCTCTAAATATTCTATTGATCTACCTATAAAAAAATATGTATGATAATGTGTATATTCTATTTTATATTCAAAACATGATGTTGAAAATATAATTTTTCCTCCTTTTTTTACTAATTTTACTATCTCTTTTAAATCATCTATTTCTATTATATGTTCTATATAATTATTCGTAAATACATAATCATATTCATCTTTTATCTTTTCTATCTCTCTACCTTTATAATATTTACTATTATTATCTACATATTTATCATATCCATATATCTCATATCCTCTTTTATTTATTATCTCTAAATGTTTATCACTCTTACCACATGCATAATCTATTCCTTTATATGTATCTCTTATATATCCCTCTTTTATTAATATTTCAAATATTTTTAATATATATATAGTTGTATCTCCTTCATTATAATATGAATATAAATCTATGTAATCATTACTTATTTCCTCTCTACTTAAATTTAAAAATCTTAAATCTCCAAATATAACATCGCAATTATTACATTTATATCGAATTAACTCTCCAGCATGAAATATATCTTGACTTTTAAATTTAATAAATTTATCTATATTATCTTTATAACCACATATATTACATTCTAATATTTTAATATCAGGTTGTTTATTTAATTCTACCCATCTTTTTATTAATCTCTCTTTACTCATTTATTATACTTATTTATTTTATTTTTATATTTTTTAATACTATTTATAATTATATATAATCATATATAATTATAACTTTTACCAATATGAATATTCATATTATTAAAAATAATGATATTATTAATTTTGAATCTTTATATCTATTAAAAAATTTCTCTAATAATATTTTATCTAATCATTTTAGATATTTTAATAAATTTTTATCTTCTAATGATTTCCCTCTAAATATAATTAAAAATCATGTTTTTACTATAATTGGAACTATAAATAATAATCCTATCGCTTATGGTCATATTGATTATGAAAATAATTATTGGCTGGGTATATGTATTTTAAATGACTATCAAAATAAAGGTTATGGTAAACAAATAATGAATCACTTATTACAATTTGTAAATAAAAATAAAATTAATCCTTTATTTTTAACTGTTGACACTGATAATTTAAATGCTATTCATTTATATAATAAATTTAATTTCTCTATTTATCAATCTAATGATTCATTTATAAAAATGATTTATAAAAATGATTTATAAAAAAGATACTTAAAAATTTATTACATATAATAATAATTCATATTCTTTATTAGATTTTATATATTTTAACATATCATAATATTTTCCCTCTTGTTCACTATATAAAAATG
>Ga0247834_1002743_pt1 | contig 25578 bp, 20 predicted proteins | sample LaCruzMarch2015__8_FD_187118 | JGI IMG/M metagenome (GOLD analysis project Ga0247834, IMG submission 187118) | Freshwater microbial communities from meromictic Lake La Cruz, Castile-La Mancha, Spain - LaCruzMarch2015_12m | ecosystem: Environmental > Aquatic > Freshwater > Lake | place: Spain...
TAAGGCTGGAGGCTGGAGCTGCATCCTTATGACCGGTAGCCACTGTTCAAGGTGCTGAATTGCATTATATATGTATAAAGAAGACCTGCTATGAGTATGAACTGGACTGGGGGTATCATTCACAAGTACTAACAGAGACTCCTACTCCTGCACCAAGCACATCACTCTTAGGTCCCATAGAGCATATAATAAGGCTGGAGCTGCATCCTTGTGACCACTGGCCACTGGCGAAGGTGCTGAAACACTTTATATATATATAAAGAAGACCTGATATGAGTATGAAATGGACTGGGGGTATCATTCACAAGTACTAACAACTGCAAATAAATGGTATGGAGTGGCGGGGGACGTTGGTCATCAAAAAATCTAAGCCGGATATCAAGACAAGCATAAAGACTAGAAAAGATGCAGTTTTGAGGGATGTAACTAAAATGTAGGGGAGGAGTTTGTTGGACGCATGGCGCTGAGAGGAAGCAGTGCGCAGCTTCGAGGGGTGCACAAACTATGTCCAAAAGGGAGGAGTTTGTTGGACGCATGGCACAAAGGTGGGGAGGAGACGTTGCAGCTTCCACGGGTGCATCATGGAGCTGTCCTGGGAGGATTTTGTATCACACATGGAGCAATAAGGAATCGTTGCAGCTTTCAGGGATACCGAACAAGCCAAGATTGGAGGAGTATACATCACGCATGCACGAAGGGTAAACGATGCATCTTTGAGGAGCTGTAAAGGGGGGAGTTTGTTGTACGCACGGCGCGCTAATGTAACCAGAAAAAGATGCAACTTCAAGGGATATACAAACTTTTCCAGAAAGGAGGAGTTTAAATAAGAGGGTGGCATGGCGCAAAGGTGAGGAGGAGGCGACAAAGCTTTGAGGGGTGCATCAATGGAGCTGTTCAGGGAGGAGTTTGTAAGAGACATCACTTGAGTTGTATAAATGCAATCCAGTTATTGTCTCCTGCTTTGGTGGAACTGCTGCGTGTGCTCCTTTATTCACTGCATTAAAACAGGGGTTAGATGAATTCGCCGGGGGTATATACAGCGGCATTATGAATCAATTTTTACATTTAATTGAGGAGGGAACGCATGTTTCCAATTTAGTATTAAGGCGAAGGTTGACATGGTTGGATCCTATGAAGCAGGTGAGTGGAGGAGACTCTATAATAACAACGATGTGGATGGAGGAGATTGGGGGAAAGAGGTGTCGATTGTCGATAGGTGTTGGCCGACACTATTTTCTGTTGCCATTTCCAATTTCGTTGAATCGTCAATTGTCATTTCACTCATGTCCTTCTCCTACTATGTACTCCTACATCTAAATCAACACATAATTATTTTAAATTAAGACTACGAGTATAAGACCTATTTTTGTGTGGCCCGATTCTAACGATAAAATCCAATAGGTGTAATTTAATTGTTAAATGTTAAGTTTATCCTTTACCGGTCCAGCCGAGTACTCAGTCTTTAAATCACACCCTTCCGATCATTTCTATATATCACACCTTTGTTTGGAAACCAAGGCATCATTGACTATTTGCACGTCAATTATCGGGAAGGGCGCACATGCTGGACTACCTTTTACGTTAACAGAGCAAATTCTTGCGTGGTACCAATGAGTTATCACGCGACATTAACAGCAAAGTTCAAGCACTCCCTTCTGATCAGTTTGATATATGACACCCCTGGTCAGAAGCATGTGCGTCATCATATATTAGACAAATATGGTGCAGGTGGAAGGGTGAAAACAAAGCCTCTGGACGTGCCTCGGCGTGCCAAAACAGACATGCAAAGGGTACCAAGTGGTACAATTTCACATCTTGTAATGGTCACATCACAGGCGGCTACACTAGAGCTATCGCATGTATGAAGCGAGGAGGCTTAAATAGTATATAATGTTAATTAAATTATTCAACTGATGTAATGATACGGCTAAGAAACGGAGAAATCGCATGATAAGACTGAAGAAGAGCTGGCTGATGCGGTATGTCAATCGATAATCAGTGGCCTACCCGAGGAGCAGCGTCCAATGGAAATCATCTAGCTAAGAAAGATAATTTTTTTTATGTGATTACAATCTACCAATATCGACATGAACTATTATTTGCCATTACAAGGGGAATGATGCGAGTGTGGCGCCTGCTGCGGCATCCAAAGCTGTCACGTCCAAGAAAGCAGCACCCGTGGCCAAGAAGGTCCCACCTGCAAAGAAGGAGCCTGCCAAGAAGAAGGTGCCTATCAAGAAGAAGGCAAAGAAGCACGAGTCGTCTGACGATGAAAGTGCTGGTACGCACTTGTCATCTGATGGTAGTGATTCAGAGGTTGAGGTAATCTCCGCTCCTGTTTCAGTCCGCGAAAGGAGTGGAAGGGTAACCAAGAAGGTTGACTATTTTATTGATGATAGTGATGAAGATGATGAGTCTGATGCAGATAGCAACTAAACTAACCCGTGGTAGCAAGTACATCATTACGATAATGCAGTCTGTACTTGAGGAACTGCCAGTGAAACTTCTAGATGAGGAAAGACTTTTCCTTGCGAATGACGAATCAACATTTCGTTAACTTGTTTGCCAATATTTCGCCCTCTTGGCTTGCTCGCCGTGATTCCTCTTTGCTTGCACGCCAGAACAAGAAACCACCGTGTTGACGCTTCCTGCAATGTAATCGATATTCAATCCATCGTGCGATAAACTTAGCAGCTGGACCCAACAAAAGATCTTTCCGTTTCTCATGAGATTGTTGCAACTCTTCCACATATCCCACAAATAGCTGCGTATGAGCCATCATTTCTTGAAACTGAATCTGGAATATCATACGATCCTTAAGGGGTTGGATGTACTTATCGGGAGAAAAGTCAAACGCACCCTCGTTGAATTCGCCAAACGCCTGCCACGAATCAGGTCTATCGGTAAGCCCAGCAGTAAATTGTGACAGTATCTTTCGTATTACTTCCTTAATCTTGCGCAATGTCAGTATTTCGCTTCGTGATGCACCATATCTAACAAATGTATGAAACGATCGAAGATTGGACTTGGGGTAATTGTAATACTCTTCAATCCGTTTCTGGTAATACGCCAGTTCAGGTATTGGTTGGAACGATCGTCGTAGCATATCAGACGTTCCCTTCTCTCTTGTAACGATAAGCTTACCCGACACCAAGTTTACAATGCTCAATCCATTTAGCATCGAATCTTTCACGCCATGATCGTGCACGATACTATGCAATTGGTCCTTGCTTTCAACGATCATACCCGCTATGAATGGAACAGGCGAACTAACAAAGTCTATCATGTCTCGAGGTAGCAGTGGCATGAATGCAGATGCCCATTTATATGGCTCAAGTAGCTCTAATAATGCAGTAGTGCAAGCCGTAACTTCTTCGGGAGTTTCACCCACAACTAACACAGACCGCTCTAGGAGTAACAGTTTCAATAGTATGATCAATCCTGAATCTTTGATTCGGATAAATAGTGTTGACAAACCCCAATGACCTGACACTTCCGGTAGTGGGAGAGGCATGGAAATTTCAGGAAACCCTTCCACTTCTAGATCCATCACAAAGTAGCGTGGTGGATGAGTAATAAATGCCAATTCACTTCGAGGATACTTTATTCGTCTTTGTGATTCACTCAATGACAGCTTGGCCTGTAGTGTAGAGAGGACAGCATGTCTAGTATCTTTGTCAAACGAGTATCTTCTATTTATTGATCGCCTTGTGCTTTTGGCGTTGACATATCTTTCCATATTGATAACGTTTTGTAGAGCATGAAATAAAAGACTTTGGTCAAGAAGTCTCGTACCTGTCAATACGTAGCATTTCTCAATAATACACACATCACCTTCTTTTTCAGCATCAATCATGGCTTTATGTGAAGATTGAGCCAGGAGTTGAATATGTGATGGTAGGGGCGGCGTGTCATTACATTCTTCTTCTTCGACAGAGTCATCGATGGAATTTTTACTTGCATTACGTCGCAAGCTCTTTCGTAATCCAAACCAACTATTCCTTTTCTTTACAAAGCTCGGTTGTAATGAATGATGTCTCTTACGCTTGATCCACCATTCAGCTACAAACCTCGCGGATCTGCGCAATTTGCGTTGATGGTGCAATATTGATGTTATTTCAGGAGCATCACTCGAATTAATCACTTCTCTAATTGTAATCGCACACCCATGACTTAGTGTACCACCAACATCGGTGAAGCCTTGTATCTGATACCTATCACCCGTTTCTCCAAGCCAACCCAGTCGACTTGCACCGGCTATAGCACACCGTGGGATGATACGAAGTCTAAGACCATTTGGAAAGCAAAATGCTGCTAGGGCCTCTGAATCAAGATCAGACGATGAATGTTCGCTAGCGTATTGATCGAGTAGCTCAAACCTTTTTGTAACAAAGGGATCAAGAAAGCGATTGCCAGAGCTGATAGTGTCAGGATTTTCTTTTTTGAAGGACGCTGAACACAGTGAGATTAAAGAGAATTGTTGAAATGCTTGGTCCTGTTCCAACATTTGTGTTAAGCAATTAGATGCCAGATTTAGATGCATTGCTTGGAGGCGTAAGAAGGCATCGTTTTCGAAGCCACCACTAGACGCAGTGGAGTATCCACCTTCTGTTTCCAACGATGCGCGACGTGATCGTCTACTAGCAACATGAAGTGAGGTGTTCCTTGTAGATGAGTTATAGGATGATTCGCCATTCGACGCTTTTCTTGACCATTGCTCATGTTGCTTCATCACATGCATCATTGTCATTCGTACATTATCTACTTGCTGCTCTGGCTGCACATTAATGCCGCCCTCCGACATCATTTCAAGAAGCTTCTGTTGATGCCTATTCCCTCGACCTAATGCATACGTCATTCGAGGGGGTGGAGTAGAGCTAGCTGTGCCACTGTCGTACTTACTACTAGGGTTGGGCGATGAAGATTTGGAGTCAGAAGCAGAAGCAGAGTTGACTGAGCCACCTAAAACTAAAGGAGGAAGGGGCGCCGCGAGTCTCTTTTTCACATGAGCGTCCCAATCGAAATCTCCGTACCAATTATGCTGCATGACCGCACCTCCTCCACCCATTGTCCGACCCAATCTTTTCGACTTTGATGTATTTAGCAACTTTCGGATTAAGTCTTCTAGAAATGAGGAAAAGGACGCTGGAATCACAACATATCCGGACACAATCTGTTTGTAAACTTCCATTGGATTACTCGCAGCAAATGGTTCCTTCCCCGAAGTCATTTCAAAGAGGAATACTCCTAGCGCCCAATAATCAACCGACCAATCATGGCCATCATTGAGAACAATTTCAGGTGCAAGATATGCAGGTGTGCCACAAAGAGTCCATGTCTTGCCTCCAGTAATTACCTTGGCAAGACCAAAGTCAACAACCTTAACATAGCCAGTTGAATCCATAACAAGATTCTCTGGTTTAAGATCACGGTATGCAATCTTCTTCGAATGCAAATGACACAACGCAAATAGTACACTCGCTGAATAAAATTTACCCCATGCCTCTGGAAAGCGCTTCTCTTGTCTCAACCGTTTGCACAGCTCACCCCCCGGAAGTGCCTCAAGAAGGAAGTATAAGTTATCATCATCTTCCATATCGCAATAGTAACGATTAATAAATGGATGATCAAGACTGGCCATGATAGACTTTTCATTTTGTAAATGCGTTTCGAGTGAATTTTCTTTTATACATTTCTTCGACATACATTTCAATGCAAAATATTCATCATCAACATTCTTAATGCCAGGTATGGTATGCTTTAGCTTGACTAATCGTACCCGTCCAAATGCACCAGTCCCGAGTACATGTAATATATCTAAATCAGTAAGTTGTACCTGTATTGATGCACGTGCTACCTTCTTTGTCTTGGATGACTCCTCTTCCTCCTTTTTACGATAGTCTCCCCCGTCCATTAATGACTGTAGATCTCCAAGGAGTAAATTAAAATCATCTCGCATTAGAATAAGACAATTCACTTTCGTTTTGGCAACACATGATGCTGTCCTAGCATCATTTGATAGTAATGCTAGTTCACCAAAGAATTGTCCACTAGTAAGTGTCGAGACTGGTTTGGATTCACCATTCGCTTTTATATATACATCCACACAACCGGAATCTATCATATAAAATATATCCCCCGGATCACCCTCTCGTACTATTACATGTCCAGGATCGTATGATTCATTAATTGTCGCGATTGCCAATGAATTAATTTCATCATCACTTAGTAAGTCACTAAAATACTTATCCTTAATTTTGACCTTCTTTATAAATTCACATTTGGCCTCCTGTCGACGTTGTTTGAATTGACTGGTAATGGCACGAAATGCCGTCCGGCTAATTGTCCATAGACTACAAAAGTATCGTGAACGGATTGTGGCACTGCGTGGGCAATTATACAATAAAGCAATTTCACCAAAGGACGCACCCGAGTAGAGAGTGGCCTTGTGTGCGTCGCCTACATAGACATCAATTGTACCCTTTTCCATAACATAGAATGCATCACCCTCATCACCCTCTCGTATAATAGCACATCCGGCACTGGTTTCAGTCGGTGCAAATACTTCAACTAGTTCCGTTAGTTCCTCGGCAGAGCATGCCTTGAATAATATATTGGCAGCAATTGCATCACGGATTAATGTTTTCACACTTTCTGATTTGGGTATAACAACCTTGATATATTCAATGTCCGTTTCACGACTAACAATTGCCCTTCGTCCTACATCATGTCCTCTGTTCGATTGTTTCATACTATTATTATGTTGTGGCATATAATTATTTATATTGTACATTGCACCATTATAGTGCAACGGTTGTGTTACCATCCCCTCTACTTCATCAATATTTATCATATGTTCTCCTGTTGCACGATGATGATTATTGTATGAATGTTGAACAATGGATGCTGCCCCGGACAAGTTTGCTGTGGACGCTGAGTCAGTCAAATTGTCACTCTCAAGGAGAGAACTAAGGTTAAGTCCAGAGGAAAGCCTACTACGACGGTCAGGTGGTGTAGCACGACGGTCAACAGCAGCACCGCCACCGCCACCACCACTGCCACTACCAGCAAATCGCACTCCCCTATTATTATGAAATTCATCACGTATCTGACCCCATCCCCAACTCTTTCCTATCAACGCACTATTCCCCTCCTCTGCTGCTGGTGGTGCTGCTAGCCTGCTTCGATGATAATCACTATCGGCAGTTGAGAGTGATACACGCTTGCTGCTATTGCTGATAGCAGTATTATTAGTTGTCGCAGCCAATGGATAATTGTCATTACTAGCACTGCGTAATATTGAACGCATGTTTCCTACTGTTGCCGAGTCGGACAATATTTCATTAGTATTGTTAGAAGTAGTAGTACGATGATTAGATTGTGGTATTAATAGTGTTGTTGGGGGTATATCTTGTGGCGGCGATTGTGGTTGTTGAGGTTGAAATTGTTTCAGGCTCAGATTATCCAATTCGATATTTAATTCCATGGGGATGGAAGGCTTAATCCCATCATTATAATCTGCTGTCTCTGCTCTGTGTACGTTTCCACAAACAAAAGCATCCTCATCTAAAATAACAATTGCATCCTCGGAACAGATACTTATTACTGAGGAATTTGTCGATTCATTGTCATCATCATCACTGTAATCATCATCATCATCATCATTGTCGCGATTATTGTCTAACTTCAACAAGACCTCGTCACCTGTCATTTCTTTGGCCTGGGCAGCTGCCGCCTCTCCCTCCTCTTTGATTGGACGCGAACCAAAGCCACAAATTAATGTATTTGCAGTTTTACGGGGAATGTAGGAATCGTCCGTACCATCTGTACGATCGGATACATCCATTATAATATCACACCTCGCTCTTTATTTATTGTGACAAATAATAATATTGCCTTACTTTTCATTCCAACGATAACAGGAAATACTTATAAAAAGAAGTCGACCGAGTGGTTCCTCTTCCACACTCCTTCCCCCCTCCCTGTGTGAATGAATCGCGCCGGCGGTGGAGCAGTGAAGACGACGATCGCGACGGTGTTTCTTTTCGTTACTTGACTTTCGGGTGCATTTCAAGGGAACTAACTATGAGGTAATTTCAGACTCCAGCACATGCTGGTACAATTCCGTATCTCTGGCAAGAATTCGTCAACCAATACTTTTCGTAAGTATTAGAGTAGATTTAAGGAAGTAAAGAATACAGTTACAGTGTCTACGAAAAGTACGTCCTGAACAAAGGAGTCGTTTTAGACTCAGCGTCTCGGCGGGAAGCCAAAAGAGGACAATCCACGAACCGGAAGGGAGAAATGAGTCGCGCTTCTCGTAAATAGCAAAGAATAGTAAAAGAAATCTAAACATCACTACCGTTAAGTATATTTTGTCACTATTTGGACAAACACTGTCACTATTGGGACAAACAATCTGTCCGGGCCTTCGGACGGTGTGTCTAAAACGACTCAAAGGGTAACAATGTCCTCCTCCGGCGAACGAGCGTTGAAGGCGCAGCCACACCACCAACGAACAAAACATGCACGAAGAAGAGAGGACCTCGATTCTGTTATAGATGCTGCACTTGACGAGTTGGATAAGGAGGAAGAGGATGACGAATTATCCGATGATGACAACAATGACGACGACAATAATGAGGCTAGTGATAATGTTGTGGAACGCGACAAAAAGAACAACAACGATGATGGAATTGTCTCGCCGTCATCGTTGCGGCAAATAGGTATTGATTATATTAGTGATGATAATGCGAATTATGGCGCCGAATCTTCGTCGTCGGGTGATTCTTCGGGAGGCGCGCCCTATTCGTTAGAGTATCTAGCAGCAGCGAAGCGAGAGAGGGAGTTGATGACCGCTTCTACTGCTGCCGCTGCTCGACGTCAATTCTTTGGTCCGGAGCCACCTCCACCACCATCACCATTTGATTTGCATGCTACCAATACGTCAGCAAGAGCAGGAATTGAATCGGAGAAAAATGCTGCGTTTGCATCATCATCCGAATTAGTATCATCATTAGAAGATATGATGAAACAATTTGCACAAGAAATTAAATCTGTGAGTGGTGGTGGTGGTGTTGGTGAGTTAGATGCGACAGATGAAAAGTCATTAGATGCCATGTTAAAGACAATGATGTTCGGGATGGACGGTGGTGGTGAACAACAAGCGTTGAATAGAGTCAACAAGAATGTCCCACCCTCCTCAACAAAAAACGAAAAGTCGAATAGCAAATCTACCAATAGTAGAAGTAGCACAGCGAACAATAATGCAATCAATTCAAATAGTAGCAGAAACAAAACAGCACCAAAGATAAAGAAAGAGCCTAATAATAATGATGTTGACGAATCAATCAATCGTCTACTCAATGGGATCAATCAAGCATCATCACCCTCATCCTCTACTAACAATGGAAATAATAACAACAACAGCAATCCAATGATGATGGGTATGGCGGGGATAGATCCATCCCAAATAGAACAATTCTCAACTAATATCATGTCATCAATAATGTCTGAATTTGATAAAATGGGTACAAAAAAAGATACTGATACAGTCATCGACAGCGTAATGAAACAATTACTCAATAAAGAATTAATGTATGAACCAATGAAGGAGGTATGTAATCGTTTTCCGACATATTTGGCCACTAATAAAGATGTATTAACAATTGAGGAATATCAACGGTTCGGTAATCAATATCAATACTTTCAAAAGATTTGTCATATATATGAGACAGAGCCTGATAATTTTGTTAGATTGATGGAATTAATGCAAGATATACAGGAATATGGACAACCACCGGTGGATATTATTAAGGAATTAGCACCCGATTTACAATTTGATGAAAGTGGTATGCCAATTATGGATCCGAATAATATGGGAGGGATGCCGATGATGTTCCCGGGGATGATGGGTGGTGGTGGCATGCCTTCCTTTCCTGGTGGTATGGGTGGTGATGAGCAGTGCTGTATATCCTAACAAATACTATAGAAGGTTAAATTCAACAAATACTAATTTACTGATAATCAAATGACACGCTACTTCTCTCCCCAACCACGAAACAATTTCGAGAACTGATACAAGACAACTTCTATATATAATCAACAATTTGGAACAAATAACAATCGGAAACAATACATGTATTTATCCACACTTGAACAATTATATCTAACCACCCAATTTTCCGAATCCACCATGAATGCATAATATTTCAAACAAAGGGTTGTGTTTGAACTTTGAGTACACCACAGGCAATACGTTTCGCACCCGACGCAGTCGTATCATGTATAACAACCACTTTACCAAATGTACTCGCATAATTCTTACCATTGTAAAATGTAAAGTCTTGATACTTCGCCTTGCCCATGGGACAAGTCGTATAGCTGGTCCCCGCGGGAGCGATTGTTGATTTTTGGGTATACCATGGATCCCCATCTTTCATTGGTCCGCCCGTGCCTGATTTGAAATAATGTCCCTTTTGGGTAACTTCGGTGGCACAGCTTGTACCCTTGTGTATATGTACACCGGCAGTACCGGCCTTGATGTTCGGACGTAGACCCACGACATCCATTTTTAAAGTCCCGATATTCTTCGAATCGAAGCAGATGGATATCGCGCCAGAAATGTTGGGATATAGAGTCGTATCCTTTGATGTCATTTGCGCCACGAGACATTTGGCGGCGGTGATTGGGGACGCCAACGAGAGGACGACCACCAGAACTAGGAAGACGAAGGCATTCATTGTCATTTCGCCTTCCTGTGCTTTTGATTATATTTTGTCCCGCCTGACTCAGGAGAGAGGAAAGAATCGAAGAATATGGTTTGAGGATAGACCGAATTATTGACTTTGGTGAAGATCACGTCATTGTCTCTAGAGATTGTGACCGAGAGAGCTGAGTCAAACGAAACAACACAAAAAAATGAAAGTCCTTCTCCTAGGATTAATTGTTGCTTCCTCCATTGTTATCGTGGGGGCTAGAAATTGCCTAAAAGCAACGATTGCACCATCGAATAAGAATGCAACATCCAGTACGTTTGTCTACCCCAAAGTGAAAGGGACAGTTCGTATTTGCTTCCCATCGCTGACAAGTAATTGGGGTACACTTAACATGGATGTTATGAATCTACGCCCGAACGTGAAAGCTGGAATTGTGAGTGGTGGTGTACACGTCCATGTTGGTAGCAGTTGTCCAACGAATAATACCCAACTAGGGCATTATTTCAAACCAGCAAAGACTGGGTATAAGAAAGATGGCGATCCATGGTATCCACAGAAATCGAGTATCGCTCCAAATGGGACTGGATATACAACAAATTCAGCAGGTCAGGCAAAGACGACGTTTCAATTCAATCAAGGGTACGGATATAATGCCACTGCTGGGAAGGTTATTGTTATCCATGATGCAAACACAACCTTTGCGGGAAACAAGCGCATTGCTTGTGGCAAACTTGTAAAGGTTTAGTATCTGCGCATGGATGGGTTGACTGTTAACTTTAATGACTACGAATTAAGAGGCATGAGATAATCGTTTAGGAGCTCTGAAACATTCTTTACTTGAGTTTTGCATTAAGTAGTGTTATGCCTCTTGTTATAGTTAACAAATTGCATCCCTCAAATGTGTTTCTCCCATCTGCCCCTCCTCATCTCCCTTTGTTAGCACCCCCACCATTTAAACGATTGAAAGTTTAAGTAATGAAATTCTCTCGCAACACTCTATGATCCATAACACAACCATCAACCTTGTTTACTCCGCCTTATCAACGCTCACAATTAACGGTCCAACATTGTCCCCCGTGGCCTTATTGTGTGCCATGTGACTACCATCACACAATGGAAATGTCCCCGATTGCCAACAACGACAGTACACCTTTTTATCCCCGGCAACTAATTTGTCCATCGTCGCGACCTTGGGTGATTCCTTATCGATATTGGCATTAATTACACCCACTGTCGAGCCATCGAAGAGTCGGGCTGTAGTGCAAGTGGTAGTAGTAGTAAGTGTTTAGATAAACGACGACGAAGAAGAAGAATATATATATTGTTCCACGGTAAATATAACGCAGAACGAAGCGAGGATGCACCAAAAATAAGTCGATGGAACAAAAAGATAAATAGAAGTAAGAAACGGGAATATGTGTTGAGAACAATGACATTGTCGAATATAACAATCTAAAGAGAGATATAACTCACATTCGATGGGAGTCGCTGATCGTGCTACAAAGGCCGACGCCGGTGCGATGAGAGTGCATAGGACGACGAGCTTCATCAGAGGAGATGGCACAAAGAGAAAAATGAACCAAGTTAAGTGAACTCTCCTCTCGTCGTTTTCATCCCATCATCGTCGTAGTTGTCGTCGTCGTCATCATCGTATTAATGTTATCGCATCTCTTCATCCTCCTGACTACCGTCGTTCCAGTCTATGGATTCTCCGCCCCAAATCCCACTAGACGAACAGCCGTCGAAATAATCTCGTTTGCACCTCTGTCAACGACATTGTTAACTGGTTTGACGGTTCCCGAAACAAAAGCCGCTATTATCGAAGCAGAGATACCGACAGCAGCAACGACAACAGCAACAACAGCAACAACAACAACAATTTCGGCTTCATGGAAGGCCATTGATGGACTTAATACACTCGAGGCTAGTAAATTCGTCTCATTTGATAAAGGTGCATATGATGCCATGGTGGGTGACAAGTCTCGAACACCACAATTTGAAAAGTCCATTATTAAGCGTTTAAATTCTGTCATAGACGGACCAGGGAGTCAGATTGTATTAGATTTAGGCACCGGACCATATGCCTACTTTGCAATCATTGCTGCAAAAGCAGGTGCTAAGAAGGTATATGCTATAGAAGCATCTAGTGATGCATGTAAATTGGCAAGAGAGGCAGTAACAAAGGCTGGTTATGACAATATAATTACAATCCTTGAGGGATATTCCACTGACATTACATTACCGGACAATGTCAAGGCAGACTTTGCTATAGCCGAGATTGTGGGCAGTGTGGCATCCGAGGAGGGTGTTGTGGCAACCATCAATGATGCACGATTACGTCTAGTGAAGAGTCCGGATGATCCAACGTCATGGATACCACGGGCGATACAAACATTGGGTGCACCCGCGAGTTACTCATTGCATAACCTCTTTCTGCCACCGGCATTCGACTGGACGAAGCTTGAGGGTGCACCTGTGAGATTCAATTGTCGTGATGAGGGGCTGCAGCTACTCTCGGACCCGAGTGTGGTAGAGGATATACAATTTGCAAAAATGGGAAAAAGCAGTGGATCAACAAGGTCAGGATCACGTAAGCTAACATTTACCGTAGATGGGAAACGTGTCGAAGAAAATGCAAAGAAGTTTAATGACGAGTACATTCGAGGTCATGTCCCAGATGCTGCCACATTGGCCATAACTGCCGCCAATAGTATATCAGGGATTGCATTATGGCCACGATTAATTCTTGATGATGACATTACAATTAATTCTCGACAGTATCCCGATGGGAATCATCAAAGATCACACTGGCTGACTGTATTACCAATCATGTCACCGATACCGGTGGCAGTGAAGGGTGATGATAGGATCACTGTAGACTTTGAATTTGAGGTCCCGGCATCGGTAACAACGCCCCCATCGTACAGAATCACGGGGAGTGTAGTCAGCGTGTAGTGTAACGCTAACGAAATTGTCCTTTCTATTTTCATTTTTGGTGATTGAGTGAACTTGGCTTCCTCATGTCTCATGTTCAATATCATTATACACAGGGCTTATGATGGTTTGTATCTTTTTTCTTCCATTCCCTCTTTGTGTAACCAACTAACAATGTGACCGTTCGTTTCCTCTGACGAACGTGATATGGAAATGGTGGTTGGCTTACTCTCTTTTCGGCTCAGAGTGTCCTTCCTCATTAGCTCGCGTTGAAAATCTCTTTCATCAAGAGTACCTATACGAATACCCCCCTCTGGCTTACGCACATATGCAAAACCAAAATAAGGCAGAATTGCTCCACCCACCACAAACATCCACCCCACTGTTGTTACTGCCTGTGATACCCGTTGTGGTAACAACAATTCATTCCATTCTTTTCTACTGGATTCATTTTCGAGTTGTCGGAGTTCTGGATCGGCCATCATTTCATCCCACGTTAGTCCCTCCTTCTTTCTATTCTCATCGTTACTTTCATCATTGGCACTACTTTCGTCTTTGTCGTCATGGTTTTCGTGATTGTCGTTGGATGTACGAAGCATCGAAATTGAAAGCGATCGTTGTTTTGGTTGCTGGTTGAAGTGATGCATGTCGTGACAAAGCTCATAATAAGTATGGATTATCCTATGCGATGGCAGTCTAGAAATAGAAGGAGCAGCGCTTGTGTAAAAGCCAGCACAGCACTGTGCGGCCGTGAGGAGTAGCAGCAATGATGCCCGTATCATGAATTGAATGACTGATTATGAAACACATCATGGCGAAGTCCCTACCGATTTCTAAAGATCGTGTCGAAGCAAATCAGCATGACGGCCGTCAAGCATCAGATCCTCTCACCCGTCCTCCGGGCGGCATCCATCCATGTCCGCTCCTCTATCCTACCCGCCTCTCTATATCAATCTTCCACGGCTGCTCACTTTGCGTCTGCAGCACCCGGTGGGAAGGCAGTCCTCCCCGACTTGCCCTACGATTATGCCGCACTCTCTCCCGTAATATCGGCCGAAACGATGGAGTTACATCATTCGAAGCATCATAATGCATATGTGACCAATCTCAATATTGCATTAGAGAAGCTCGATGCAGCGACCTCGGCCGGGGATGTGAGTGCTATTATCGCACTGCAGGGGGCATTGAAATTCAACGGCGGAGGACATTTGAACCACAGTCTGTTCTGGGAGAATCTTTGCAGTAAGGGTAGCAGCACCTTTCCCACGAGTGGTCCGTTGGCAGATGCCATGGTAGCACGATTTTGTACTGTCGATAATATGAAGAAGGAGATTAGTGCTCTGTGTGTGGGAGTGCAGGGTAGTGGATGGGGATGGTTGGGTTATAATCAATCGACAGGTGAGAGAACTTGTTGTGTCGTACAATATTGGCGTCTGTGGCAATATCTCCTCCTCTACGGGGGAACAAGATCTGCGACAAATAAAATTTCCTATCCCGACTTTTCTTTCTGATACACCTGTATTGCTTCATAATAGGACGCATCGAGCCTGCGACCTGCGCCAATCAGGACCCCCTAAAGGCAACGACTGGACTTGTACCTCTTCTGGGAATTGATGTTTGGGAGCACGCATATTATGTTGATTACAGGAATGTCCGTCCAACTTATGTTAATGCCATTTGGGATGTTATCGATTGGGGTAAAGTGGAGGAGAGACTCGTGGCTGCATCAAAGAAGTAGATAGGATGGATGGGGGATTGTGTATTGTTTGAGAAAGAGAATGGGGCTCTGAGGGGATCCCGCTCATGAAGAATTTTGGGTCCATTTTGACTTTTCTTTGCAACTCAAAAACAAATGCATTTGTTCAAACTAATTAGAAGTAAATGTCTAGTTAGTGTCAAACAGAAGTCTTCTCTATATTTTTGTTAGCCATGTCTCATTCATGATATCTTCATTAAGTCTCGAGATTTAAACAGCAAAGCATGTCATGCCATGGTACCAATGACATTCGCATCTTCTGGTGGTGGCTTTTCATACACAGTCGGTCTTACAGGCGTATATGCTCTAGACTCTTCCAAGGTCCTTCTCCTGGATGACTCAATCGTCGGTTCGTCAATCCGGTGTAATAATTCTTCAGCCTCAAACAACGAACGATCACCGGTAATCTCGGCAAAGTATCTTGACATGTCTTCGAGTGGCCGACCTTTCGTTTCGGGTAGATACATATACATCCAAGCAAGTATTATCAAACACACGATGGACATCATAATAAAGAAACCAGCCCAACTCATTGCATTAGCAACTGATAAGAATGACGATGCAATGAGTGTAGCAGTAATACGATTCATAAATGTCGCCACACTCATGGCCTTGGCACGTATAAGTGTACTAAATACCTCGGATGGGATGAGCCAGGCGCCCGGGCCCATACCTACTGAAAAGAAGGCAAGGTATAATGTTAATCCAGTCACGGCAAATCCTGCACTGTGGGCATTACCCACAAATCCCATGGATATAAGTAGTAAACTAATAGCCATACCAATGAGCGACGTAAAGAAGAGCGGCCGACGTCCCTTCCTATCAAACAAATATCCAGCCAATACTACTACCGACAACTTGACTATACCAAAACATATTAAAATGTACATTTGTGTTTGTCGATTTTTCACGCCACTCTCATCAAGAATATACACTAAAAAGTATTGTATAGCCTCAATCCCCACAGCCTGCTGTGCGACAGTCGTACCTACCCCCACAAATAACATACGTTTAAATGCAGGACTTGGGAATAGTAATACATCCCATCCTGTCGAATTTTCAGCCATAGCTTCAGTGTCTAATCCTTCCTTTATGTCACGTATGATACAATCGACATCATATCCTGGAGGGTAAACACATCGTAATACCTCACGTGCTTCTGATGCACGATCTTTGGATACTAACCAACGTGGACTTTCGGGCATGATAAATGTTGAAACGAATATCACTACACAGGGCAATACCGCACCCAGCGCAAACATTAATCGCCATGCCAATCCTACCTCAACATTGGCAAATAGTAATCCACTACTAAATCCAGCCACAATACCAATATTAATCCCAATTTCACTCCATGTGACTAATTGTCCACGATGACAAGCAGTACTAATCTCGCCAATATACATCGGATCGACTGCCAATCCAAATCCGACACCCAATCCCACAAATGCCCGACCGAGCATTAAAGCAATATATCCATTAGCACCACTTTGTATTATCGTGCCAAAGATAAAACTCATTGCGGCGACACGGAATGCCCAACGTCGACCTAATTTGTCAGATATGTAGTACGATGACAATGCACCAATCATGGCATATAGGTTAAGTGATCCCATGAATAATTCAATTTGTAAATCACTTAAATTTAACGAGACTTGTAATAATGGTCCAGCACCGGTATTCACGCCAATGTCGTACCCTAAATTACATGAGTTAATGGCGGCACATGCCGACCAAAGTTTTGTGGAGCGTGTAATTGGCAATGCCAATAGCAGCTGCGGCTGCTGTTGCTGTGTCGACGTATTGTCGTACCGATGTTCGCCCTCGTGCGTTACTTGCAAATATGGATGATTCGGATTTGGCAAATGATAATGTATACCCGTCTCTGCTACACCATTCGGATCACTCTCCTCCGAGTCATTATCATCATTATGATCATCATCATTATGATCATCGCTATCACCGATTAATGACCCATCATCATCCTCATTAGTCTCCGGCAGACCATCATTATAATCAAAATCGAGTGGCGGGGCTACTGGCGTCGTGGATGTCGCAATGGGTATACGTTGATCGGTACGACTGTATCCGTCGGCAACTGTTTTGGGTATCTTCATCGTGCGATGAATTTAATATATTTGATGAACTAGAATACCATATGTGGGGGCGTTTTCGAGGTGATCGGCTCCTCCGCCCAGAGGAAGCGCAGAGCAGACTAGAGCCACGCTAGAGAGCAGAGGATAATCGTTGGAGCCTCCTCTTATCCACGGACTCTGGGTGTCGACTCAAAAAGAATCCCCACACAAAAATAGCGTTTGAGCTGTTCCAGCAAGTTTGATGCTCCGCCTCCCCCTTTTTTCGCTCGCGTATTATCGCTTAATATTTTCCAACACCGCTAAATGCTCGCTCGTGTGCGCCATTTGCGCCTCCCCACGACGCCGCCGCGGAATGGTGGTGCTTCGGTACCCACGTCACCGGTGGTCGCACCTCACGACACAACGCTGATGACGACGACAACGCTGACGAAGACGACAACGCTAGCGACGACTTCGACAGTGACGCAATTATTTCATCGAGCGTAAATGGCCGCTGAACAAAAAAATTGTATTCGGTTTTGGAATTGTCTAACAGGACACGGAATAAGCTCTATTGATACCGGGAGTCATGTATGCAATATAGCATTCTCGAAGAATTGTAACGAAGTGGTTAGGACACATTGGCTATTCGTTGAATCAGATTGTTGTTTGGAAGTACCCCTCTATGCAAAAGATTGCAACATTAACAGGACATACCTCCGAGTACTGTCCCCCGACGGATCAACTATTGTGACAGGGGCAGGAGATGAAATACTTCGATTTTGGCAAGTCTTCCCTGGTCCACAGAAAGAGAATAAGGCTGGTGGATTGCTATTTCCTGCTGGCATGCCTGGCTCAATTATTCGGTAAGCTATTTATCAAGGGAGGGATGGGGGGTAGCGGGATGGAGTATCTTCAGGAAATGAGATTGAAAGAAGTGTTTTTTTGTGTTTAAATGTTGTCAATAGTATGTGGCCATGTTATTACATGCTCCTCCTTAATAACTAGATTATTACATGCTATTTCGGCCCAATAATTAGTAGGAGGTATCCATATCATTGTTGCGGTTCTTATCAATTCTTTCAACTCTACATACGCTTTTTCTTTCCACACTTCCACGTCTTGAACGCACTCATAGATTCCCCATCTTCAATTTCTCAAGTTTGCAAAATCCAACCGACAAAAGTCAGTGTAGATGGGCGGGTATGTGTGTCTCGAGAGCACGGCATCGTCGCCTTGGGCCCGTACATACAATAACGCTCTGTCCACAGTGTGAAGTTTCTCATCAACATCATATCAAGGTAATCCCACATGCAATATGTACGTTGTCGAACGCCGGCCACAACCTCACGTTCTCTCTCTGAATCACAAAGGAGTGTACTGAATCGACAAGAATATATGTGTTCCGACACTAGCAGGAGATATTGAGTGCTAAATTCAAAGTAGTTTGGGAACTGATTGACTAACTGAAAGACACAGTCCAAGAATTGCAAAAAGATATGTGAAAGTTCTCCCTCGTCACCACCTTGCTCATTCTTGCCCTCGCCATGGCCAAACGACGAAAAGTCTCGTCGTTGTTGTTGTTGTCAGTCTTCGCTGTCCTGTAGTCTTCGTCAGTCTTTGTCGTCGTTGAAAAATATGATGCAACCATTGTTCCATCATCCTCTCGTACCATCGTCGCATCCGTATCAGTTTCTACCGCCGAATATATGCCAAGAGTAGGAGCAAAAAGCTCGGAAAATGCTCGATCAAGGCAATCGGAGCAAACGTTGACGCAATTACCCACGGGACCATACCGTTCGTCCATAAATTTGTCTCCAGGCTGCATTAGGAAACACCTTCCACATTGCCTTGTATCACTGCCACGGGAATCGTCGTGATATGACTCCATAATGGCCTACGAGACGCCCATCGTGGCAATGCGCACCTCGACGAGAGAGCGCTCGCTTCGGAAAGCGAGATTTTAGCGGTGTTGGGAAAATTAAGCGATAATACGCGAGCGAAAAAAGGGGGAGGCGGAGCATCAAACTTGCTGGAACAGCTCAAACGCGAGAGTCGACACCCAGAGTCCGTGGTCGGCTCGGCTTCTAAACCCAGCCCTACGAAGTCCCTCGTAAATAATATTATTATGCACAATGCACAATGAACGTAGTCCGGTTGTCTGCAATGCTTTACCGTCTCATCAACGCATGGATGGTGCGAACGCAATTCGATCCGGATGAATACTGGCAAACATTGGAACCGGGTTACTGTCTCGTGTTTGGCGTAACAGACGGTGAAAATAATGGTCCTGGTAGTAATTTCTCATCCTCGACAAGCAAGGGAAGGATGAATAATTATCATGGATGTGCATTAACATGGGAATGGACTCGTCGATGGAATCCTCCTTCTTCTTCATCTCTATCTGCCGATAGAACAACAATACAGCACATGATTCAACCATTGCGTACTGCGATCGTTCGAGCATTGCATGGTCCTGTAAGATCCTACGTCTCCATCCTTCCTACATATTGGTATTATCTTGCTTGTCGCTCACTTATTAATTGGGCAGTTGATGGTGTTAATCATGATGATGACAAAGGCAACGATGATTCTACATCCCACTTGAAACAATTCATTTATCAACACTCCACATACATTATTAGTAAGGGACCAGTATTCCTACATGCCATACTAATATCTGCAACCACTGATTTATCAGTTTGGTCTATTGCCTCTCAAATGAACAATTTAGAGTCGCCTTTTTCTGCTGCCGCAGCAGCAAGAACAACAAACCACAATACATCGTGGCCATTCTGGGCATTGGTGTGTTCAATAACCTCCTGGTTTAATGGATATACATTAACACGGACGTATGCTAACTCTGTCGAAACAATGTGCTTGTTGGTTGGTATCTCACTGCTATGTCCCGTAAGTATTTCACGTATTTCACTGTCGTGTTGACACATATAATATGTACAGCGAATGATCCTTTCTTAACTTACAAAACATGTATCCCTATCTGATATCTGCCACAACAAAACAGGAATTATTTGGCCAATCTCAATCGTCGGGTCTGGACTCGATTAACAAGCACGGACATCCTCTTCGTGCTAAGTTTGCATTTATCCTAGGGGGTTTAAGTGTGTGTGTACGCTTTACTTCTCTTGCAGCATGGATCCCCATAGGATTGATCATATCAAGTAAATGTCATGACAACATAAAGAAGTACAGCTATAAATGCAATATGAAAACTCTGTTTGGACTTTGTGTTCAGTTTGGCTTATTGGGTGTAATTTTGGGTTGCTGTATCGATCGTTGGTTTTATGGATTCTGGGCAATACCTTTCTTAGGAAACATTCATTTCAACGTGCTACTTGGTAAGGGGCAAAGTCAAATTCATTATCTTTCATGTGTTTTACAATACTAATAATGCCTTGTGTTACTTATTTCTTAGGTAAGGGATCTCTCTATGGGACACATCCTTTTCTTTGGTATGTATACGCTGGTATCCCTGCCATATGCGGAATTATGTTGCCCTTCTTTCTATGGGAGATTGCAACAATCAAATCCGGGTCGCGGTTAGTTCTGCTTGGAATAATTGCTCCATACATTGTGTTGCACTCATTTTCAGGGCACAAGGAATTTCGCTTCTTGCTCCCAGTACTGCCTCTTATTTGCATTTTGGTGGGTCATGCCTTACATCGATTCGTCAGTGTGATAGAAAATGGCACTATCGGTAATGCTGCCAACATGGCTGTTCTTATAAAACATTGCACTCCCACAAAATTGGTTTTCCTGGCTCTCATTCTTCTCAACTATCCTCATCTAGTCTATCTGAGCATCATACATCAACGTGGACCAAGCGCAGTAAATGAATACTTATCAGCTACTATCAAAAAGGAGGCTTTGACGTTGCAAAACGAAAACAAAGCAAGACGAGAATATTCAATTCACTACTTGACAGGCTGTCATTCAACTCCTTCGTATAGTCACCTCCACATCCCGAATGTGCACGTAAAAGCATGGCATTTAGACTGCTCTCCGGATTGTCGATCGCAACCAGAGTTCATTTGTGAAAGTGAAGCGTTCTTGAATGACCCATTGGGCTTTGTTGAGTCTACCTACAATCAATCATTTCATAGAGATTGTGCTGTTGTAGAAAGTGGCATTTGCGATGAAAATGACGTGGCAATAGCTCCTCCATCTTTTGTAGTAGTCATGCAAGATGATGCTGCAATCATTGACATTGCGTTGTTAGAGAAACTGAACATGTCTCACGTTGCAAGCATGAGACACACTATTAAGTCCATTTCTTGGCACGACAAAGATTCAAATGATGCTTCTCTTGAGGAAAACCCGTCACATAACAGATATCATGACGCTATCACCTTATTTTCAATGATAGACATTCATTTTGATCATTTTGAAGTGTATTCCATGCATTTAAATAAATGGCATCATAAAGATCAGTAATAAAATCCATATTTCCCATACACACCCAGCACAAATTATTAAAGCTTCGCTTGAAATGATAACGGGAATATCATTAAAGTCCAGCTTCACTTCACGGGGGGGACGGGATGGCTCTGACGTAAAGAGTGATTCTGGAGCGTCCGTTGGTTTGAGTAGATCAAGCGACTGGACAATTGATGGTTTGCTTGTCATTTCGCTGGGGCTGATTGATGGGCGGTGCGTTGAAGGAGAATGACTAGTACTGGGGCTTTCAGTGATATCTAAAAGCAATACACCAAGAATATTCTCAAAGTTGGCCCTTCTTGCAGTTGCATCGTAACTTGAATTGATGACAAACTCACTAAACTCGTCAACAAATGAGAAGTCGCTCATCCCACCATCCACAAATAAACGCAATTCTTCGGTGTAGGTGAAATTCGTCGTGTTGAATTGCTGGACGTAATCAATCCAATGAACTAGACCAAAATCATATCGTGCTTGGGATGTGTCTATAGTGGTAGTACTATCTGAGCAAATTGAATCCGGACTAGAACAAAAGTCAATGTTGTAGCGCGACTTGACTAGGTTATTAAATCGTCCGATATGGCAAACTCCAGCAGTCAAGAGAATCCCTCGTCCCCAAAAGCAGCATCCCTCCACATCTTTTCTACCAATTGCATTATTGAAGGGATCTTTGGTCACAATTTTGTCTGATATTGGTTCATAGAATCCTGTGTATGGCTGAGTGCTAGTGGGAGCGCAGAAAAATGGAGGAGAACTGCTGTTTCCAGCTGCCGTCGCCGCCACCAACGATGCTGACATATCTACTGCACAAGCCTGCGATGCATCCATTGCAGCAGGACAGTTTTGGTCGCTGTACATTTGTCCGAATTGGCCACATGCATTGCTTAGTGGTAGCTTACCATCGACAAGTTGGTGATTAACTTCCTCACAGGTATCCCATAATAATCCTCTTGTCTTTGCGTGTGCTAAAAATAACGCAATGTTTACCAGACCTTGTTCAAAGCTGCTATTGGCACCCTGACCGATGATAAACATAAACCCATTAACTCCTTCTGTTACAAAATCTTCTAAGGAGCTTAAAAATCCATCCAGAGTATAATATTTGGTTGGTTCTAGCCCAGATTGTGTCTCTGTGACAAACACTGTGCTCTCGAGAAACGGTCTACGATACTCTAGATACGTTTTCATATAGTCGTGTCGCAAATTAATCATGTCCGTAAATATTGTTGGTGGTGTCGATGGAATATCTGAGGGAATCGATGTTGGTGTTAAAGGACTGAGAGTGGGTTCGTCTGTACAATTAGTCTCACATTGTGTTGGGACCGGTGTTGGGGAATTGGAACCACCTTCGGACATTGGAAACATATCCCAAAGGTTTAATTCGGAAAATGTTCGATACGCTTTAGCAATTATTGCTTCCTCATCCACGGGTGACGCACCATCACATGGGAAGTTGAGACATCCGGCATTCTCACAGGGAGGAGAATGACATCCCGACTGAACGATGGCACCAACTTTTTTGATAAAGTCCGTATCGGTCATCCCATTATCAGCAAAGTAGTGCAACTCAGTCATGTAGTGAAAGCCTCCCATGTCGTACGTTTGAATGCGATCAATCCATTCGAATAATCCTGTTATCCATATCAATTCATGCCGATATTGACTACCACAGATGACTTCTGGTTGGCAAAAGTCTATGTTCGGGTACAACGACTCTCGACCTTCACTAGCAGCTCGTGAACCTAAATAGTAGTTGAGTCTACCAAACATGCATGCTCCCTTCGTTTGTAAAACGCCTCGTGCCCAAAAACAGCATCCCTCCACATCCACACGTCCATTCACATTTGAGTATGCAGTGTCTGATTCGTACATCTCCTTGGAGTCCCAAAACCCCGTCCACGGTATTTGTGACTTGGGACCACATTGCATTGGTGGTGCAGCTCCTACCTCTCGTTTATGAGTGACCGCAGTAATATACATATTTGGATCGAATTGACATGCCAGCGGACAATTCATATCCTGATAGGATAAACCTCTTTGTCCACAGCTATTACTAAGTGCGATTCGACCATTCACCTCGTCCACATTAACTTCATCACATGAGTCATCTGTCTCGATGCTACGATCTAATCCATTGGCAAAGAATAATGCAATATTGGCTAGACCATACTTTTGTCCATACCTCATGAATGGATCGCCCATGTATAATGGAGCATGATCAACCGAGTAAAAGTATGCAGTGGTACTGTTTGTTGGGTACAGTGCACTATTGGTAGCATTGATCGGTCGTGACATACGTTGTATCGAATCGTACATATTATCAAAGGTATATCGCTGAGAGGGAAATATTCTACCATTGCGATTAAATAGTAGTAAATTTGTTTCAAACCCTTCCTTTGCTGACTTGAGATGTTGTAACGTTTGCTCGACCATGAGTTCAGATCGCATCATGGGTATGAGTAATGCACTCAATGCAATGGTAAATGCACTCCGTCGTTGGGGTAATTTAATATCCACTACCGGTTCTTTCTTCTCGCAACTAAGTGTATCTGCACATCCAAGACTGACAATAGATGACACGGCATGGATGAATGCATAATCAATATCTGTATCAACCTTCTGTATCTCTGGATAGTACTCAAATAGATTCATTCCACCATTAACAAATTCGACCAATTTCTCTTGATAGTTCCAACCATCACCATCGTTGCCACCAAAATCGGTAGAAGAGCTGTACTGCTGTACATTCGTGGCCCAATTAGACATGGCGACTAACCATACTTGATCCTCATCGTACGGTGTTTCACAAGTGACATTGGGCAAGCATACATCGTCATATATACCGTCAATCATGATCTGCGATAGGAATGTGGCTATATTTGCCAACCCGTACTCAAATCCACGTATTGTCATTGTTCGATTATTTCTCAATTGTTCTGCATGTGATGGACGAGCAGGATCGAACGACGAGCAGGGCTTCTGTTCGCATAATTCAACATGATGATCACTGTCATCCCCCGCGAATAAACTGCCGTCAGTCAACAATGTTTTCCAATTACGCCAAAACCCCTCAGAGTTATATTTGTACGATGGATAGAGTGTTATTTCGCCTTGATATTCCTTACGTGAATTGAATAATTTATCAAAGTTATTCCGTACATTGGGTGAGAAGAGATGTTTCTCTATTGCTATAATCGTTGACTGTGAATTCGTCGTAAGAAAGCTGGTATCGATCGCCACCGATGATTGTTGCTGTTGTTGTGGCGATACGAGCATGGGAATTATAATCGCCACCACAAGAAGAAGAGCCACCATGCACGACTATAGCAGCTCACTAGAGTATTCAAGAGATTACGCAACAATCAGACTGTTTTAGCTACCGAGGGTGCAGCGGCAGCGTTAGCCCTCGAGATCGCCAATCACACAGTCATGGCCACGGCACACACACGCCGTTCCCACCTCGATGCGCCGTGTCGAGTCCGTGTGGGTTCTGACTTCTTAGGTTATTTTCTACATAAATATAATACATGAATCTCCATTCAAATTTCAAATCACCGTCCTATTATCACTGCCTCAGGGCATGATAATAGTATCCATTACGGAATTGTTCAAACATAGCATATCCCTCCGATACGTG
>Ga0247834_1002746_pt1 | contig 25533 bp, 31 predicted proteins | sample LaCruzMarch2015__8_FD_187118 | JGI IMG/M metagenome (GOLD analysis project Ga0247834, IMG submission 187118) | Freshwater microbial communities from meromictic Lake La Cruz, Castile-La Mancha, Spain - LaCruzMarch2015_12m | ecosystem: Environmental > Aquatic > Freshwater > Lake | place: Spain...
CATCGCAGGGCTCCAGACCGGAATCGGAACCCTGTTGTCGCGTCTTGAGACCCGCCTATGTAGTTGCGCGGACCCGCCTACCTAATCGTCGCCGAACAAGATCAGCGCAAGCGCGGGGCCAGCCGGGGCATCCCGACGCTGGGCCGGGGCTGCTGCCGATGGAACGGCTGGATGAGGTGGTGGTCGACCACCCAGATACCTGCCGCCGCTGGGACACCCTGCTCCAGGGCGAGGACCAGGATCCGTTGCGGCATCAAGTGAACGAGTCTCGCCGATGGCGCCGCTGGTGATTGAGCACCGGCTCCACCGGCTGCTCTGCTCCTGCTGCTCCACCAGCACCTGCATGCCGTTGCCGACTGATGTGGAAGCGATCCGCGATAGGCCCAGGCTCATTTCACTGGTGGGTCTGATGGACCGCGCCTGCGCGTTGAGCTTCAGGAAGAGCCTTGCCTGCATCCGCCAGCTGGAGGGGGCGGAGATCAGCTACAGCACAATCGCAACGATGCTCCGGCACCTGAGCGCTGCCTTGGCACAAGCGATAGCAGCGGGCAGCCTACGTCGATGAAACCGGTGCAGGCTCTGGCAACGCCATAAACGAAGTTTTGAGGATAGCGGTTGGCGGTAATTCCAAGGCCAAGCGTGACTGGCAATGGGTGATGGTGAACGATCGCTTCTCTGCCTACAACCACCGGATGCTGGAGCTGCAGCAACAGCTGGTTGAGCAGTGGCCCGCTACAAGTACGGAGCGATCGACTGGCCGGGGTTGCGGCTCCCTTACCAGCGAATCTGACTGGCGTTCGAGACCACGCTCCAGCTGGTGATGGAACTGAGCTGTCAGCTCGGCGGGGTGATGCCATCACTGATGCCGGACCCCATCACCACTGACATCGGCCAAGGGCCTCTGATCTCATGATGCTGGGCGGTAAGTGATGGGCTGCTTCGGTGCTACGTCCATACCACTGAAGCCGCACCGATGCGTTACCAAGAGGATCTCCCACCGTCCATCACCACATTCTGGCCATTCATATAGGCCGAGGCATCCGAGCAGAGGAATTGCACCGCAGCCCTGTACTCGTCCTTGTCGGCCATCCGCCCAAGCGGAATGAGCGAGGTGAGTCGCTGGACGAAATCGTCTCCCTGACCGTTGTAGACACCACCGGGCGATAGGGCATTACAGCGCACGCCCTTGTCAGCCCAGTAGGTGGCCAGATAACGGGTCAATCCGACCAGCCCTGCCTTGATCACCGAATAGGTCACTGGCTTCACGGGTTGCAGTTCATCTGGCAGGCCATCCTTGCGGTAGAGCCGCTGGTCGGGGGCGAAGACCGAGAGATCGGAAGCGATGTTCAGAATGACGCCACCCTTTCCGTCCCACGACATCGCGCGGCCAAAAACCTGGCTGCACAGGAACGCGCCCGTCAGGCCGACGGCCACCTGCAGGTCCCATTGCTCAACCGGAAAGTGCTCAAGGCGCGACGTCTCCACCACGCCTTGGTCGCCCTTGACCTTCGGGTCGATGGCTGCGTTGTTGACCAGGATGTCCACGCGCAAACCCCGTCCGAATAGCAGTTCCGCAACGCTGCCTATGGCCGCTGGATCCGTCACGTCCATCACCGCGGTCAGGATTTGCGAGCGATCGTGGCACTTGCTCAGATGTTGTGCTGCAGTGTCAAGCGCTGCCGCGCTCATGTCAGTCAGCACGACTGTCGCGCCGCTCTCCAGCAGCGCCGCCGAGTGCTCTACGCCCAGAAGCCCGGCGGCGCCAGTGATCAGGGCGGTTTTCCCGGATAGATCAAATTTGTCAGAAGCCATCATTCACCAGATCCATTTTTAACTGTGTACCTGCCCGCCATCCGCGACAAAGATGCTGCCGGTGCAAAACGATGCCACTGGGGACGCCAGCCATAACACGAGATTGGCGACATCCTGGGGCGTGCCCAGCTTTGCCAGGGCCACATCCCGTGCCAGCATCTGCTCAACTGCTGCGGCATTCTCGTTGAACTTCTTATGCCAGACCGAGCCGTCGAAAAGAATATTGCCTGGGGCGACGGCATTGATTCGCACCCCGTCTGTTCCCAGGGGGCGGGCGATGCCGCGAACGTAAGCATTGAGGGCCGCCTTGGCGGCTGAATAGGTCAGGGGCGCACCAGGCACCAGCTCAAGGCCGCAAACTGAGGAGATGCACACGATCGCGCCCCCGCTTGTGGCTAGGGCGTGCCTGCCAGCCTCGACCATGTTGGTTGTGCTCCACAGGTTCAGTTCGAAAACCCGCAGCCACTCCTCATGGGTCTCCGCACCGGGGGGCACTGAGCGACCGCTACCGACGTTGCAAACCAGCACGTCGAGTTTTCCGAACACCGCCAGCACCCGCTCGACCACTCCGCGGGCTTGGTCTGGCTGGACGACATCTCCAGCTACGGTGATCGCCTTTCCGCCGCTCTGCGCCGCCGCAACGCGCATCAGGTCATCGGCATCGCGGCCATTGAAGGCGACTTCGGCGCCTTCGGCAAGGAACGCCTCTGCGATGACACGGCCGATGCCCTTGGATGAGCCGGTGACCAGAACGGATTTGCCCTGCAACTGGAGCTGCACGTCAGACTCCCCTCGCCCAAGCCTCAATCTGCCCCATGTAGTGGCGAAGGGCGCCGGCATGGTCGTCATCGCTGGCGCGGGCCGTTTGCATGATCAGGTAGCCCGTGTAGGCGGCCTCACGAAGCAGGCGAAAGACCAAGGGGAAGTCGGCATTGCCAGTGCCCAAGGGGACGGTGGTTCCGCCGAGGCCCCTGTCCTTGACGTGGACATTGACGATGCGGGGACCATAGGCGGCAAACTCTTCCAAGGGTTTGTATCCAAGCGCGGCGCTGTTGCCGATGTCGTAGTTGACCCCAAAAGCGTCGGCTGGCAGGCGGCCGATGAAGCGGGCCAGGTCGCCGGGGGCGAAATCGCTTTCGAAGATGATGCGCAGGCCGAGCGCTCGGAACAGATCAGCCTGGGTCAGCATAAAGGCGAGAAGCGCCTCTTCCTGCTGTTCGTTTTCAAGCCTGCCGTTGTCCACCAGCGGCACGACGATCATTTGAATGCCGACTTCGGCACACGCACGGGCTATCGCGATGAAATCCGCCTCCAGCGCTGCCCTGTCCTGCCCGTGGGCTTTCCAGAAGGGGGCCTGCATAAAGCAATCCCCGGTCAGCGAAGGAATGGTGAGCTGATGGGCGTGGCATAGGCGGCGAATGTCCTGCTGGCCCTGGGGCGTCAACAGGGGATTCTGATCGAGCCGATCCTGGTCCAGGGTCCATTCCATCAGCCCCAGACCCAGGCCTTGGGCTGCCGGAAACTCCTGCTGCCAGGAATCCCATGGAAAAGCCTGGATTTTCCCGTCCACCAGGGGGGAGAGGCGGCCTTGCATAAAACCTAGGCGAGTATTTGTCTGCATGGCTGAATTACTCTAGAGGCTTGGTAGCGAAAGAAAGAAGCATGATTTCCTTTGAAAACCGCACCCACTTGCTATAGGGCTTTAGATGGCCTGGGATCAGTAACCTCGTAAGTTCTGCCAACGGCAACAAAAGCTTACCTCTACCCCAAAGGATAGGCAGTTGGCGAAACCGCTCCACCATCACATTGTCGAAGCCATGGATCAACAAGATGTCGCGCAAAGAGGATTGCATGAAGGGCGTGCGATGCGTGTAATCCTCGAAATAGATGCGGTAGTTGAACTCCCAGTCAGGGCAGAGAGTGATTATCTTGCCGCCTGGCCTAAGAACCCTGAAGATCTCCTTGACCATCCTTTCCGGATAGTAGAAATGCTCGATGACCGACTTTGAATACACGACATCGAAGAAGTTGTTTTCATAAGGAATGCCATCATTCTCGATGTCGGAGATTACCAGCGTTGCATTGGGACAGTAGCTTTCCGCAGCCCGCGACTGATCGACACCAAAGCCAGCGACACCGCATTGCATAAAGCCACGCAGAAATTCTCCCCGACCACAGCCGACATCCAAAAACTGGTCGCCCGGCATCAGACCAAATCTTTGAAATAGATAGCGCGCCAGCTTGTCTGGATACGTTGTCAACGGCCGATCACTTTCATTGTATACAACAGCCACGTAATCCCGGTTCGATTTCGTCATGCCAAAAGAATCTCGACTAATTCCAACAAAATGCCCTCGGGTCCCTTGGCGTAAATCACCTTCGCGTAGCCGTCTGGCGAGCGCTGGGGCGGTGCAGGAAAGCTGACGCCCTCCTGTGTGAGCTTCAAAACGAGCTGATCCAGATCATCCACCGTCAGGGCGATGTGGGTGAATCCAGTCGAAGAAGGCGTGCCCTCCCATCGTGGCTTGTCGGGATGGGAGTGGAAGCGCAGCAGCTCAATCAGATTCCCGTCCGGCGCCGCCAGTTTGGCGGTGGTCACGCGCACATCATGGAGTCCCATCATGGCGTCGATATGGGGCCCCGATTCCTCCATCTGCTTCACCACCTTGAAACCGAGCACGTCGCACCAGAAATGCAGCGCCCCCTCTAGGTCGGCCACCACCAGGCCGGTATGCCGAATCGCGCTGATCATTCCGCCGCCACTTCGGCAATGGCCTCGCCCAGCACGTCGATACCTTCCAGTAAGGCTTGATCCGCGATGGTCAGGGGGGGACCAATCTTGATCGACTCCCGTCCGGTATGCACCACCAACAAGCCCTTCTGCATGCAGCGCTCGGCGACCAGGCTGGTGAAGGCGCTGTCGGCGGCGCCTGTGTCTGGGGTGCGAAACAGGACGGCTGCAATCAGGCCCTTTCCGAGCACGTCGGAGATGCGGTCGGGGAAACGCTGTTGCAGGGCGGTCAGGCCCTTGAACAGCAGCTCGCCCTTGCGGGCGGCTTCGCCGACGAGGTCGCGCTGCTCCAGTTCCTCGATCACCGCCAAGCCTGCGGCACACACCAGCGGATTGGCGGAGTGGGTGCTACTCATGTTGCCGGTATCCGGCAAATCCATGACCTCGGCCCGACCCATCACGCCGGAAAGGGGCACGCCGCCGCCCATGCCCTTACCGCAGGCGATCAGGTCCGGCGTCACCTCGTAATGCTGGTAACCGAAGCGGCGGCCCGTGCGGCCGAATCCTGCCTGCATCTCATCGAAGGCAAGCAGGATACTGTGCTTTCGGCACACCTTTTCGATAGCCTGCACGAATTCCTTGGGATAGAACACTGCGCCCCAGCCCTGGAAGGTTTCCAGCATGAAGCCGCACACATCCATGTCAAGATCGACCCCCGATGTGGCCAGGCGCTCCAGGCCGGCTTCAAGGAAGGCCTCCGGGGTGGCGGCGTTGAGTGCCCAAGGATAAGGGAACGGAATGTGATGGATGTCGGCATCCTGAAAGCCGATCCAGTCCCGCTGCGCCAGGTTGCTACTCATCATCTGCGCTCCCATGGTGCGGCCATGCCAGTTGCCTTCGATGCAGACGATGCCGAGGCGGCGCTTGCCCAGCTTCTGGCCTTGCATGCGCATCAGCTTCAGGGCAGCTTCGGTGGCCTCGGTTCCAGCCGACAGCAGGAAGGCCTTTTCAAAAGGTTTGCCGGCGAATTCAAGCAACCTTTGCAGATACTCGGCTCGCTTGCGATTCGGGTAGGCGTAGCAGCTGTAGATGGGCGCATCCATCATGCCCTGAATGGCCGCCGTTACCCGGGCATTGGAATGACCCACGTTGGCGACGAAGATCGTGGAGGTGAAATCGATCCAGCAATTGCCGGCGATGTCAAACACGCTTGCGTCCACTGCGCGGTCCCAGATCAGGGGGAACTGCCCATGCATCGAACGGGATTCGTAGCAATCCAGGCTGGCGAGAATCTCCTCGGTCCCCGGCGCAGGAATCGCCGTCTTGATGCTCCGGTGCACAGTGCTCACAAAGGGCACTTGCTGAGGGCTACGGGAAAACTCGTGTCCAGCCATGACTGACCTCAGGTAAAAAGTTGGTGGGCGATTCGAGGATTGCGAGCAAGCAGGAATTCGAGATGAGCGAAATCATCCTCGGTATCCACTTCGACCACGGCAGGCGTGATGAAAGGCATGACCCAGTCACCATGAATCAGTCCATGGCTTCTGACAAAGCGGGATGACAGCACATCGACATAGCCATTGGCCTGATAAGTGGCGGGAAACTGCTGGCGCGCGTTGTTGGCCGCATCGAGTGCGGTACTGTCGGCCCCAAGCCGCTTCAATTGGCCTGCCGGGGCAAGTTCGAACGTCTTGTAGGCGGACTCGGACATTTCATGCACGGAGCGCAGTGCGGTCGCCCGGGGCTCATCCCGGAAGGCCTCGATCGCCTCGTCGATCAGGGCGGGGGCCCGATAGGGAGTGGTCGGGCGGATATGGACCAGGAACTCGGGTTCGCCCCCGTGGGAAGCAAACCAGTCGAGCGCATGGAGCACGAAGTCATAGTCCGTCGAGAGGTCGTCTGCGATTTCCGCAGGGCGCAGGAACGGCGCCTCGGCGCCGAGATTGACGGCGAGGTCCGCATACTCCGGAGAATCGGTCGAGACGATGACGCGGTCGATCAGCCCGGATTTCAGGCATCCCTTGATCGACCACTCGATCAAGGGATGCCCGCCCAGGGATTTGATGTTCTTGTGCGGAACCCCCTTGGACCCGGAGCGGGCGGGGATCAGGGCGACAACATTCCTCACGGCCATTATCCCACCTCCATAAAGTACATCTGCTCCACGAGCCCGCAGATGACGTGGCCGATGGTGATGTGACACTCCTGGACACGAGCGGTTTCATCCGAAGGCATGTGCAAGCATCCACAGATACTGGCCAGTTTCCCACCTGTGCGTCCTGTGAAGCAAACGACTTGGATGCCGAGCTCGGTGGCCTTATTAACTGCAGCGAGGATATTCGGGCTATTGCCGCTGGTGCTGATGCCGACAAAAATGTCGCCCGCCTTTGAGACCGCTTCCAGCTCCCGTGAAAACACCTGATCGTATCCGTAGTCGTTGCCAATCGCGCTGATGGCGGAGTTATTCGATCCGAGAGCAATCGATGCAAGCGGCGCACGGTCGAACGTGAATCTGGAAACAATTTCTGCTGACAAGTGCTGCGCATCGGCAAAGCTGCCACCGTTGCCGGCGAAGATGATCTTGCCACCGGCGCGAAGAGATGAAACGCACGAGTGAGCGATTTCCTCGATCTGACTGAGGAGTTTGTCATCTTGAAGAAGCAGCTGTTTGACGGCGATTGACTCGGCCAGCTGGGCGCGGATCGTCTGGATAACGGGTGTCACAGCCTGCCCTCCAAGCGTTCAAGGGCGACCCAAAAGCCCTCGCCCCTGTTCTTGTGGCCTTGCCAGATCTCCGGGATGAACGAGGCGTCCGGACAGCCTTGCCTGAGGATGACGCTCAGGCGATCGAAATCAATGTCGCCTTCACCTACCTGCAAGCCCTCGCCATTGAGGCCCTTCGCATCGCCCAGATGCAGGTGGGCCGTCCAAGGCGCAATCTGCCGGCTGAACTCGTAGAGATCGTAGCCGAGGTGTTTGCAGGTCAGGGCGCTATGAGAAACGTCGTAGCACATTCGCAACTGCAACTTCGTGCACCAATGGACGATCTCCTCGATCTTGATGAACAGGTTCTGGTAGCGCTGGCCACCAAAGTGCCAAGGGAATGGCGCCATGGTCTGCGGAATCAGCTCGACACCTTCCAGATCAAGCTCCGACAGACTGCAAGCAAAGCGCTCGTAGTAGCTGGGAATCACTTCTGGGGGGAGCAACTCATCCATCGTGAATCCGCCGATATTGGCGACAATCAGAGGCCTTGATGTGCCAGGGAAAAAGCGCTTCAGAGTCCTTGTGATATCGATCACCCGCTGGGTCTCCCGCAGGGATTCTTTGCGGTATTTTTCATCCGGAGTTGCTAGGTCCATCAGTCGACTGCCAGCGAACAGTTCCGGTGCATGCACTACGAAGTTCGCCCCATAAGTACCCTGAAGAAAAGCCGATGGGTCAAGGTCCATATCTGAGTATGATAAGTGGAATTCCCAAACATCCGGATTGATCATTCCCGCATACTCTGCGAAGTCGTGATATCTGACTGGCACGCCCCAAGGTCTATTAAAACGGTAGGAGCGTGGAGTGATTCTTGTCTCCATCAAGTCTGACAGATAGAAGAAGTCCTCCTCTCTCATGTCGTGCTGCAAAGTACGGCCCAGGAGTTCCTCGTAACGCTGTGGTGAGAGGCCTTGGCCAGGGCTGCGGACCTTGATGTGCGCAGAATCGATCTTGGTACCTTTGGTCAGGTCCGTGGCCGCAACCAGGCTTTTGCCAAGGTTTTCCCGGTTGATCATTTCACCTTGGGACAGGCTCCGGCTTCGCCCCTCGCCGAGGGCCACCTCGATCTCCCTGATCCCATCGACCATGCGCTTGAATTCGGGGTGAGTCAAGCTCGCCGCATGATCTGGCCCCTCCATCGAGCGGTCCAGAGTGAAATGGCGTTCGATGATGACGGCCCCCAACGCCACCGCCGCGAGGGAGACATTGATCCCCCGTTCGTGGCCCGAATAGCCAACTAGCGGATGGATATCGCGCAAGGACTCTATCCACTTCAGGTTGATGTCGTGCAGGGGCGCCGGATAGGTGCTGTTGCAATGCAGAAGCACAAACTGCACGTTGCGTTTACCAAGGAAGGCGATCGTACTGTTCACTTCCTCCAGCATGCTCATCCCGGTGGACAGAATCAGTGGCTTACCAGTCTGCGCCAGATGGTCAAGCAAGGGGAGGTTCGTGAGGTCGGCCGATGCCACCTTGTAGGCAGGGACTCCAAAGGATTCGAGCACGTCCACGCTGAGCGCATCCCATGGCGTACAGAGATAAAGCGCGGCTCTCTTTCGGCAATAGTCGGCAAGTTGTCGGTGCTCGTCGACCGTGAGCTCGAACCTGCGCAGCAGATCGAGAACGTATTCAGTCCCCAGATCCTCGCCGTCCTTGCGCAAGGTGCGTTGGCGGTAGACCTGGTCCAGGTGCCGCATCTGAAACTTGACAGCATCCGCGCCCGCATCCAGGGCGAGATCAATAAGCTCAAACGCACGTTCCAGAATGCCATTGTGATTGTTACCAATCTCGGCAATGACGTAGGTGCGGCCGTTGCCGATCTCGTAATTCCCTATTCTCATACGCACTCGACTTCCATGTGATTCTTGCGTTCCCGTGCCATCCAAGCCCGCAACCCCTCTTGTTCAAAGCGGAAAGGCCGAATCTTGAGCCCTAGCGCTTCAAGATTCGTCATCAATTCATTCTTGCGGAACGGTGGAACATAAAAAAGGAAGAACCCGCCCCCTCCGGCACCCAGAAGCTTCCCCCCCAGGGCGCCGTGACACAGTGCGCTTTCGTAAATCTGATCAAGATGTCTTGTAGAAATCTTGCTGCTAAGCTCTCGCTTGGATTGCCAGGCTTCATGCAATGACAGCCCGAACTGTAGCAGCCGGCCGCGCAGCAAATGATTGCGCATTTGATACGAAAGATCGACGTTGGCCTGCACATGGTGGCGCACGTTCGGTTGTTGCATCTGCTGCCGTTGGTCCTGATGAATATCACCGGAATCATGGGCAATGCCCGTGTCGCAGAGGATCAGGCTTTCCTCTAGCTCAAGAATGGTGTCCGGATGGATGCGCAAGGGATGGACAATGTTCTGGTCCATCCGGAATTCCATGAAATTGAAGCCACCGAATACGGTAGCGTACTGGTCTTGCCAGCCTCCCGCCACCCCGAGATAGACGCGCTCGGCCTGGAACGCAAGTTCGGCGAGTTCGTGCAGATCCCACTGATCGCGACGAAACTGGTTGAAGCACCCCAGCACGGCCGCCGACACCACAGCCGACCCGCCCAGCCCCGAGTTCATCGGAAAATCTGAATGCAGGTACAGTTCAAAGCCGAAATCCGGATTGACGGATTTGAGAAGGGCCTGAATGAGTCCGAAACGTCCCTTCTGACGCAACGCACCCGGTAGGTCATCAGCATTCAGGGAATCGCCCAGATCGTAGGAATGAACGAGGATTTTCTCATCGTCCCTTACCCGCAATGTAGCATGGCTATACAATGAGATCGTCGTATTGATAACGGCACCATTTTCACCAGAAAAGTAATGGGTGAGGTCCGAGCCACCGCCGCCAAAACTGATACGAACCGGAGCGCGTGCTCGTGCATAGACAGGCTCTTCAGCCTGTAACGGCAGATGGTCGCGACTGACAATGCCCGTCAAACAGCGATGCTCGTCGAGCAGCGGGATTATCCGGATGCGCTGCTCGAACTTTTTCAGCAATAACTCGCGTGGGGTGTCTTGATTCGCCCAAACGAAGTCCGCATTCGCGCAGGATGCGATCGTGTCGGTCAATGACGATCCGGCAAGCAGTTTCCTGCGAATATCGCCATCCGTGGCAAGCCCGACCACGCGACCGGTGGCAACGGTGGTCAGTATGAATCCGTGCTGATTGGCCTCGATTTTCGCCAGTGCATCCCTAAGAGAAGCACCTTCAGGAATGGAAAAGTGCTTCAACTGCACAAAGAACCTCCTCGACCACCATTCATCCAGCTACAGAAGCGAAAGTAATCCTCAGGAACGCCGATATCGATGAAGTCGGTTTCCAAAGGTACCGCATACAGCTTGCCTTTAGCCACGAGCGCTGGGAACAGGTCGGTTTCCAGTGAAAAGGGCAAGCGGTTCCAGTTCAAGAAGTGGGTAGGAGTCAGGCAGCACAAACCGGCATTGATCCAGCCAGCCGAGTCCGTAGCACTCTTTTCTGCAAAGTAGTCAATTCCGTAATCTTCATTGTTAAGCTCCACGCGCCCATAGCGACCGGCGTTCGGTACCCTGACCACCGCCATCCCGGATGCTCCGGCAAGCATCACTTCCTTGATGCCAGCACCGAGCCAGGTATCGGCATTGGTCGCCAAAAAGTCATCGGTCAGTTTCAGTTCGTTTACTGCATGGGCTAACGCGCCACCCGTGCCCAATGGATCGGGTTCAACCAACCACTGGACGTCGATGCCACTGAGTGAAGCAGATTGCTCCGCCTGGAGAAAATCAATGATCATGCTGGCTTGGTGGTGCAAGAGGAAGACGAACGACCGAACTCCCTGTTCAACCCAGTGCTCAATCTGCAAACGCAGGAATGGCACATCATTGACGGGCGCAAGCGGCTTGGGGATACCTGGCACCGCCGATTGGAGGCGAGTCCCGAATCCTCCCGCCAAGACCAGCATCTTCATGGCGTCACCAAACCAGATTGGATACTCTGCATTGTCCTGGCCATGAGCGATCGAGGAAAGCTGTATCTCGGTTGAAGTTTGGGCCGACCAGTCATTGAATATCCGGGGTCAGGCGTAGCCAAAGATGGACTCGACCTGTTCAAGAATGCTTGCGCCTTCCTCAAGACGAACCAAGTTCGGATGCTCGATGCCAGAACCAGAAGCGTGGAGGAAGGCGTCGATCAGCGCAGCCAGTCCGGGTTTGATGGTGGCTGGCTCTGTGGCAATCGACAACAGATCGAGTGAGAATCCATCCTTGCCCTGTTGCCGCAGCTCCTCAAGTGGGCAGAAAAGCAAGCGGCGACGGCGGCTGGTCAATTCAACACGCCAGCGGCCCGCACCGCCGAACGATGCGGAGTACGAGAACAACGCGCCGGAAGCGGTACGGCCACTACCAGAGAATTCGGAGCCCGCAGAGTGCCATTCAAGCGATCCGGTCCTATAGCTCGACAACGTTACCGGAGCACCTGCCAAAAAGAATGTCAGGTCAAGCGGATGCACAGGATTAATCAGACCCCAGCGCTGAAAGTTCTCCGAGGCCCAAAAGCCCTCCGCCATCAAAGCTTTGACGTGGGCTTCGAGATCGGTGAACTCGACGTGGCAATTGATTACGCCCCCATCGCTCTCAAGAAGACGGCGCGCCTCCATGACCGAAGGGTAAAAGCGTCTATTGAGAGCGAGATAGGCGATGGCGCCGAAAGACTCGAGGTCTTTATCGAGCTGGCGCAGGGCGGCCGAGCTTAGGGCACCGGGCTTCTCCACTAAAACGTAGCGAGCCCCGTCGGCGACCTGGCGACGCACAGCATCCGGTGTCTTGTCAGGCGCGACGGCGATGATCGCCAACGGAGCGACGATGCCTTCTTGCCAGCAAGCGATGCCGCACTCTTCGGCAAAAACTCGCGCACGATCCTCGTGCGAGCTGCGAACCCTAATCTGCTCCCCAGTAAACCCAGCATGCCGCAGGGTGCGCACATATTCTCTCGACATTCGGCCGCTGCCGACTACGACGATGGGAACAGATGGTCTTTCCATAAGGAGACCTTATTCTGGGCTACTGGTGGAACATGAGGCAACGGTTCGCTCTGTGATCACACGTTGGAGGAAGTCAGCGATCCGGTCGGCTGGCATCGCTCCAGGCTCACCGACGACATAGTCGCGCATAAACCGGTCATCGACATGATCGCACGACCAATCCGGCGCAGCGAGGAAGCGCTCAAGTCCTGCAAGAAATTCAACCTCCGTTTGCGCAAAAACGGTTGCCCGGTCGCGAAGCGCTGAGGCCGCCTTGGGTTCGAGGAGATAGTCTTGCGAGTTGATGTAAAGCAGTATCGGCTTGTTGCCGGCAGCCACGTGGAGGAGGGGCGTACTCGGGCTTTCCAGGATAAACGCGTCAGCCAGATGGAGGCAGTCCTTGAGTGGCACATCATCGACAACCGAGATTGAGGACATACCCCGATGACGAATCCAGTCGAGTAACGGATTGGGCATTTGCGGGTAACGGGCTCTGAGCGGGGGCTTGATGACAATTTCGATATGGTCCCACCTGGCTAGACATTCGATGACTTTTCGCGTCCATCGCCAATACTCCGTCTCCGGGGGAAAAACGAAACCAAGATCACGGCAATCGCCGACCAAAGCATTCAGGACCAGCATGACCCGGCGACGGTCTTGCTTCACGTGCATCTCGTGCCGCGACGCCATAAGCCGGGCGGCCCATGGCACGCCGGTCGCTACGGGCAGCGCCCGCCCAACGGCTGGATTCCACCGCGTCTGCGACGACGGTTGCCGAAATGTATGTTCCGCTCCGAACCCTCCGCAGAGGAAGTAGTCGCACTCTGCGAAATCGAAACGCTCGTGCTTGGGCAACAAGGAGAACCCAAGAAAACCGCCATAGTGGTAGGAGACCGTTGGCAGGCCGACGCGACGCGCAATACGGGCAACGACATAATGGTCGGCGACCCAACCGCCGGCCACAAATGCCGCATTACCGAAAGCCCTCTCCGTCATCAGACGATTCCAGGTTGTCTCCGCTCGCCGAAACAACAGCGGCAAGGCCTCTCGAATCACCTGCTGCAGCCATGGAGCAAAAAGCGGCCAAAGATCGACTCCATTCCAGACCAACAGTTCGCGTACCCGCGGCTCTTGCGTCATTTGCTCCCAAAGCAACTCACAGCTGGCTGCAGCCTGCACCCCGGTATCCTCCGTGCCAGCGAGCGGAAAAGCCTGGTTCATGTCCATGACATGGCCACCCCGCCGAGTCCAGCATTCGACAACGTCATCGCCGAGATCCGAAAACAGCGACGAGATCAGCAACGGTCCATCCCCAACGCTGGGCTGAGACGACTCTCGCTCCACTGCGGGCGCTCCAGCCGAGCGACATATGGCCCTGCGAATCCAGGCACGAAGCCGTTGAGAACGAGCTCGAAATGAGGAAATGGACTCGGGGATTGGCGTAGCAACCGGCTGGGGAGAGTCGCGCACGGGGTTGAAAAGACTCGGATCCGCAACTGGCTCGTCGATCCAGTGCACGTCGAGATTTTGTGCCGCCGCGACCAGCGGCACGAGCTGCGTAATCAGACCCCAAGGTGCATGATCAAGTGATGTAATACCCGTATATTGATAGTTCCGTCGTGGGCTGAACACCACAAGTGATGTAGCCCCAAGAACATCACAGGCTTTCAATACTTGCTCGAGCCTTAGAACAATGGAATCAAGCGTGCCATTCGCATAATGAAAAAAAGCTGCAAAGGAGATGGTGTCGGCGAAGGGCCACTCAGGGGCTATCCGATGCAAGACCGTGTCGATGGCCGCAACGAGGGCTTCCGTACGGTCGATCACCGCGGCGCCCAGGTCGCGATGGGCACGCTCGTTAAACAGATCCTCAATGCCGATAACTGGACAGGCGGCCTGTTCTGCCCAGTAGTCAGTGATCGGGGAGGTCGCAACGATCATTACCGGCAGCCCGCAGGAGCGCAACGCCTCCGCCTGAGAGGGTGTTTCTGCAAAACATGCACTCACTCCGGTGGCTGCAATCATTTCGGGAGCGCACCGGCAAGCAACTCGTCGATGCGACGAGCAAAGCGCTCGGCCACGAAATCGATACCCACTGGCGTAAAATGCACCGCATCGACAAAATAGGAGTTGTCGCGCGGTATTTCACCGTCGAGATCAACAAAAGGCAGGCCATATTCATCAGCGACACTGCGATACAACTTGTTTTCGAGATCAACACCCTCGCGAAGCTTACGGTTACGCAGCGAATCGTTGTGTAGGTGGAATACGTAGCTGCCGACAAGAATGCCTATGCCATGCGCTCGGCAAAGGAGTACAAGGTTGCGAAGCGCCATTTCTTCCGCGACTAGCGGACGATAGGAGCGATGGTAATCGGGAGATTGGGTGTCAACCCGGGCAAGAACCTCGTTGCGAATGTTTCCCGTGCCAAATATCTTGTCTCGCGCGAATTCGTAGCTATGCCACCAACGTAACTTCGGGAAATAATAGCCGCGCTTTATTTCTTGCATCGCCTCGCCAAGGTTGCGCCGACCGTGCGAGTAGTCAAAGGCGTATCCGTCCATGAGATGCAGTGGAAGGTCGTTGAGCCCTTGGTAGAAGATCACATACTGGGGACGGTAATGGATGACATTCAGGGCGAAGTCGACGAACACATCAAGCGTCGTCCAGCCCCCAATTCCGCAGTTCATCACCTCGACCGCCCGATAGTGCTGCCGAACCTCAGGGCTCGACGCAAGCTTCTCCCGTAAAAGATCTGGGTAGTTGTAGTCTCGGTGCTCGTCTGCAATGTTGTTGGCAGTTCCCGACGACCCAAGACAAGCAATTCGCAGTACGTCGTCGGGTCGGCCGACGCTCAAGTCGTCGCCAAAATGGCCAATGCTGTTGAGTCGCAGAGGCTTCCGAAATGACCAATAGCGATTTGGGTGCAGCACGTATGGCAGCCGCTGATTCTTGTCAATGACGAAGTTCTTGCGGTAGGCAAAAGTCAGGAACGGGTGAGGGACGACGTGGTTCTCACGCCACCTAAACCTTAGAGCCACTGGATAATTGCGACCGTAAGCGCGGCGATGCCAAAGGCGAAATGCAGCTTCGACAATCCCGAGAGCAAGAACAACAAGCCCTGCAACCACCCAACCGATTGTCATATCTTAATCATGTGAAGTCGAACTTATGCTGACTGCTGCATTCGAGCAGGTCGAAAAGCATATCGTAGGCACCAGCCACTTCCAAGAGCCGGGGCTGCGGCGGCTCTCTGCCTTGCTGCAGGGAGTCGATGAAGACCCGCGTGAATGCCGAAAGGTCGAAGTACTCCAATTCGCTTCGCTCCGTCGTCGCGTAGTCCTTACCGTATAGATAGGTTGGGTGGGTGACGGCCTCAGGCCTCTCATGCACGAAAGCACGGTCCGTTGTCTGGTCAATGAGCCAATGGCTGTTCGGTGTAATGATCGACAGCGTGGTGGGTGCTGAGCTTGCCGCCATCGACGACAAAACGAGGCGGGAGCCATCCGGAAAAGCAAACAGGCCACGCCCGCCATAGTCCCGGAATTGTGTGCCCCGTCCGCTGCGTATCTCTTCCGGATCAATCTCGCCAAAGAGCAGCTTACCGGTGGACTGTCCCGTCAAGTGAAGCGCGAAGTCGATCCAGTGGATGCCATTACAGCCGAGCCCCATCGCGCCTGAAGACACGGTGATCATGTAGGGCCCACCGGCTGCTCTGAGCGTGTCATATCCACGAAGGCTGCGCCGGTAATGGTTTATCCAAACCTCAAGGCCCGGGACATCGGCCAGGGCGAAGATATCGCGGCAGCGCGCGCGGGACTGTTCGAGCGGCTTCTCGACCAATATTTTCCTTGTCCGGCTACACGCCCACTCGAACTGCGCAAAGCGGTCCGCAGCTGTCGCGCTCAGGATGATCAGGTCAAATCGCACACCATCAACGATGGCTGCAAGCGAGTCGTAAACGACAACCCTATTGTCGGCAAGCTTGCGGCACGCCTCACGTGCCTCAGAAACCGGCTCGACGAGGCTGATCTCCTGGACGAGGCCCAACGCTCCTATGAGGTGCCGTTGACCCATGCGTCCACCACCAACGATGAGGAGTTTCAGTTTCCGTGTCCCCGCAATGGCTCGCAGATCATCAATACAGAGTCGGCCAGGCCGGCCTCTGCGAGTGCCGACTCATAGGCGCGATGAAACTCTGCACCGTTAAACAATGGCCTACGGTTCTGCCCGCCGCCCTTGCCTTCGGCAAGCCAGCCAAGTGTGTTACCCAGCGTATAGCGCTGCAATTGGGTATCGACCAGAACGCGTAGTCCAGCCCTTTCCATAACCATGCCGAGTGTGCGATTGGTGAAATAGTACAGGTGATCAGAACTGAAATGCGTCTCTCTATAGGGAGGAAGTTCAAAAGATTCAATCAGAAGTTCAGCGCCATTTGGAACCTCCACAACCACACGATCGACAGCCGTGAATCGCTGGACAAGATTGGCGAGAAGATCCCAAGGGTCGATGACGTGCTCAAGGACATGAAACAGAATCAGCGTATCTATGTCGCTCGGAACATCATCAAGGCAGCTAACGCAGTTCGCACCGGAGTCCCGATGATTTGCCGACATTCTGGCGCTGAGATCGAATCCAACCAAATACTCGAACTCGGGGCCTGCACGGAGCAGGAAACCGCCGACGCCACAGCCAAAGTCAAGTGCCCGCCTGCGCCGATGATCAGGTAGCTCAGTCTTGATCCTTCCTATGCGATTGATATTCCAGTGGGCCTCCCTGGCATAAGCTTTGGCCAAGTCTTCGGGGAAATAGCAATCATCGCGGTAATGATCAAGACAGACATGATCAAAGTTCATCAACTGGATCAGCCCGCAATCGTTGCATTTTCCGACGGGCAGGTTAGGGCGGTCCCCAGAGGCATGTCCAGTGGGAGCGACCGCGCCGCCACACAGTCGGCATCGCCCCAATCCCTGATGATCCGTTGGAATGTCAGGCTTGGCCATGTTTGTACCCTGCTGGCGATGGCAACTGGGTCGTTGGATTGCGCCATAGGGCTGCATCTATGGTACCAACCTCCCAAGCGGGTTCGGCAACGATCAATGCGCCGCGCGCATACGAGTAACCCTTGCGTTCAATTCCCATCGGTTGGTCATCCTCCGATATCTCGAAGGAAAGGGCATCTGGACGTCCGTCGTGGCCGTACTGACCACTGTGTCCGATGGTAATCGCCGGATAGACCAGATAGGTACCAGCCGTGAGGAGTCTCTTCGGCAAAGGGACTCTTGCCCGATAGCACCCCGCAACCCGACCATCAAGTAAGGACTCATTTCGATCAGTATCGTGCGACTGATAAATATAGACACCATCCCGACTGACGGAAAAGATCACCATGCAGTCCCGTGCATCGCGCTTTAACTCGTAATCGATTTCAAGCCAGATCTGGGCGTCCATCCCAAAGGAGCGTTCCGGCAGACCGGCATCATCGACAACAGCCACCCGCCTGATAACCGCTGGCTTTTCCGGGGCATCAGGGAAAAGTCTGACAGGAAAATCATTGTCGTCTGTTGGTAAGGCGTCAGCAATGTAGTGGCTAATCATTTTCGATGTTTCCCCGAAACCTGCGACCACGCCCCGATTGAGATACATAGACTTGTCACATAGCGTCTTGACAGCTGCCATGGAGTGACTTACGAAAAGGATCGTACGGCCACTTTCCGCCGTTTTCTCCATGCGCGCAAGACACTTCTTCTGAAAACCGATATCGCCGACCGCCAACACCTCGTCGAGAATCAAGATTTCCGGCTCGAGGTGAGCCGCGACAGCAAAGGCGAGGCGCACATACATTCCGGACGAATAGCGTTTGACAGGTGTATCAAGAAATCGCTCAACTTCAGCGAAATCAATGATCTCATCAAACTTTGATCGGATCATTTGCCTGCTCATCCCCAGGATGGCGCCATTCAGATAGATGTTCTCCCTGCCTGTGAGCTCGGGATGAAAGCCCGTGCCCACCTCCAGCAGGCTCGCCACCCGGCCCCTGATCTCCACACGGCCCTTGGTGGGTTCGGTGATGCGGCTCAGGATCTTGAGCAGGGTGCTCTTGCCTGCCCCATTACGGCCGATGATCCCCACCCGCTCGCCGCGCCGGACCTCGAAGCTCACATCCTTAAGAGCCCAGAAGTCTTCCTCGCTATCGGCGCGCTCAAGAGCGGCCTGGCCCTGGGCTTTGCGCAGTTGCCCCGCCAGAGTGAAGGGATTCAGCCACCGGCCCAATGACTGGGCCTGACGCGCCGCCACATCGCGCAGGGCGGTGTAGCTCTTAGCCTTCTCGTGATGGAGGGCGTATTTCTTGCCCACACCCTCAACACGGATCACCACATCTGAGCTGCTCATCTCAGATCACATCCGCAAAACGTTTTTCCATCTGCCGGAACTGGCGAATGCCCATCACCAGAAGCAGCGCCGTGACACCCATCGACAGCCAGAAGCCGATCGGGTTGATCAGCGCACCTTGGCCGATGATCGCCCAGCGGAACCCCTCAATCACCCCCACCATCGGGTTGAGCGCATAGAGCAGCTGCCATTTGGCGGGCACGATCGCGCTGGAGAAGCCCACAGGGCTTATATAGAAGCCGAATTGCACCAGAAACGGCACCAAATAGCGGAAGTCGCGGTATTGCACATTCAGGCTGGCCAGCAACAGCCCGGCTCCCATGCTGGCCGCGAAAGCCACGGCCACCCATAGCGGCAAGGTGAGCAGCCGCCAGCTGGGCCACCACTGAAACCACAGCATCAGCACCAACAGGATGCCAAACGAGAAAAGGAAATCCACGAAGCTGGTGATCACCGCTGCCGCCGGCACAATCAACCGCGGGAAATACACCTTGGAAAGCAGGTTTACATTGGAAGTCAGGCTCTCGGAGCAGCTGCTCAATGCCGTGCTGAAGAACTGCCAGGGCAGAACGCCGGCAAACACCAGCAACGCATAGGGGGCATCCCCCTGGCTGGGCAACCTGGCCAGCCGGCCAAAGATCACCGTGAATACCACCATCGTGAGGAACGGGCGGATCAGCGCCCAGCCCACACCGATGAAGGTCTGCTTGTAGCGCACGGCGATGTCGCGCCAAGCCAGGATTGCGAACAGCTCCCTGTAGCGCCAAAGGTCTTTCCAGTATTGCTCCTCGATCCCGTTGGGCTCGAGCACCAGCCATTGGTTGGCGGGGTCGCGGCTGCTGGTGGCGCGGCGGGCGCGGGTGGTGGGCATCAAACCTCCAATGGGAGTGGGCTAGCTGTCATGCGGGGGCTGGTTGCGCAGGATGTTGGCGGGTGGCGGCGGCTTCGGGGTTCCTTCCGGCTGGGCGACCGGACGGTTCAGAGGGAAGCTCGCCCCGGAACACCGCCGCAAGAGCGTACTTGCGGTACAGAACCCTGAACAGGAGCGGATCGTCGCCGAGGAGCCAGTCGCGCATGACCCGGCCCCACTTGATGCAGTCGATCTGTTCATCTCTGGAGAGGCCACTCACCAATTCTCAGTCCCCAGGATCCGCTGGTCGTCGTGGAAGTCATAGCGGAGGTACGGCCTGATTCTGCCCCTCATAGAGCGCATTCGATGCTGTGCATGCACCAGAAGTAGAAGCAGAGATGTTCGGTAATGAAGGCCTTGCCGAAGCAACCGGTGCCGCCGGTGATGAAGATGCGGGAGCTGGACTGAATGGCATGGACGACGGGCGGCTGAATTGATCGATATTGGGGAAAGGGGCTTGAGTCTTAAGGGTCCCAGTAGCGTGTGTTGCTGTTGGCGCGCCGGGCCTCACGCCGGCTGTAGTCGCTCACGCTTGGGTTGGCCTGTAGAGGATCAACATGGGCCACCTGCTCCCACAGCTCACGAGGCGCCCAGCGCACCGTGTGGTGCACCCGGTTATGGCGCACCACATGGCACCATCGAGCCAGGCCGCACTGGGGCAGAACAGTTCCTCCAGCCACTCGTCGCTGAGGGTGAAGACGGGGTAGGCGCTGATCAGCAGTTTGGCCTTGGCGGCTTTCATGCCCCTCTGGGTGAGCTCCTCGGCACTGAGCAGGTGCAAGAAATAGCGTTTGCCGCCCCCCGCCAGCAAATGATCGGCATGGGCAGGGCAGAACAGCTGCCGTTTGCGGGATCGGCGCCTGCTGCGAGGGCTGGGGGCGGCAGAGGAACTTGATGCAGTCACAACAATCCAGCGATCGCGGGCGGCGAGCACGAGCTGAGCTGCAGTGCCACGTCAGCGCCTTCAGCATCATGTCAGACCCGAGATCCTCTTCAGGCGAGGACTGATTTAACTCAGTCCCATGGTCTCTTGCCTGGGTTGTCAGGAAGGGATGAGGTCGGCGGCCTGGCCTCAACCCTGTACCTGAAACCCCTGACGCCTCAAGCGATCTCGACCTGATCAGCCACCTCCAGGCGATTCCGGATGCCCGGATATGGCGAGGCTTTCACTTTCCGGCCTGGTATCGCTGCTGCTGCTGGCGGTGCTGTCCGGCTCCAGGACCTGGAAGCCATGGGCACATCCCGTGGGGATCAGCAGGGAGTTGCCCGCCTCGGCGCTGTCTACCCCATGCCACTCGCCACGGGTTGTCGACGCCTCCCGGAGGTCGGCGGCCACATCCCAGACCCGCCCCTTCACGCAGGTGACCAGACGCACTTCCGGAGGTTGGCCCCGCTGCAGGTGCAGGCCACGGATGGTTCCCCGTCGGATGTTGTGGCTGAGGTTGACCTGCTCGATCGGCCGATCCCCCCAGATCTCCGACCCATCGTTCCTTCGGAACAGATTGAGGAAGTGCCCCCGCTGATCCGTGAAGGGGATCCGCTTGATCTCCAGCACACCCTCGATGGCACTGGCTTGGATGCTGGGCCTTCCATCTCAGGGGCCGTCGGGACGCCGCAGCACACTGAAGGCATCGAGATCCTCCAGGCCCCAGCCATCGGCCAGACCGCTGAGTCTCTGGAACGTCACCTCCAGCCCCGCCTCGGAGGCGAACGCCCGCATCCGCTCGGCTGTCATGTCGCTTCGGTTGCCGTGGTTGTGCGCCCAGTCGCTGTTGGGAGCGACTGTTCCGTAGTTGGAATGGTGAAGAAAAGCACTTCCACCGGGGCGCAAGACGCGCACAATCTCATGCAGATAGGCCTTGACCACAGACGAATCGAAATGAACCATGGAATCAAAGGAATACACCAGAGTCTGGGATTCGGAGTCGATCATGGCCAGGGAATCACCGTCGGTCACGAAGTACCGGAACTGGCATCCGTCGACACGCTCACCAAAACGCTTCCGGCAGGCCTCGATGCAATTGGGATTCACATCGACCAGGGTGATGCATGAGGCTAGACGACGAAGAAACTCTGTGTTTCGGCCATGGCCCGGCGCCAGCTCAAGCACATGCTGGAAGTCGAGGTTCTGGATGATGGGCCAGATCATCCCATCCCACTGTTTCTGCATGAAGGGCTCGGCATCCCTGTAATAGTTCCCTTCAGCATGGGCATCCCGGCACTGGGCAATCGTCTTGAGACGAATCATCTCCGCCACAACATCGGCACAGACCAATGCCGCCGACTCAGCCTCCAGTCGCTTGTAGGCAGCTTCAAGATCAGCACCCATACGACTTTCCAGTTCATCCTTGAAACCAAGGATGATTCCCGTTCGTGTCAGGTCATGGGATCGAATCTGATCACGGACGGCCTCCGGCATCCCGGGCGCGCTCAGACCAATCAGATCCAACCAGAGCACCAGGCTGCGAGGATGATCCCTGAGGCGGCGAATAGCCTGCTTCTCCGTCGTCGATGGCGGGCTGGTGATCTGGCTACGGACCCTTGAGAGCTTTCTCCTGATTCTGCCGAGAAGGGAGCGCATCCTGTCATCTCCAGATCCAAGCCTGATTGTCCCACGAAGCCACCCCGATCACCAGTGGCATCGTTCACTCCAGATTCCAGTTGAGTTGTGGTCTTACCGCCCCGGGCACCTGATGGACATAACCATGCCGCGCCTCATCGTGGAGATCCTCAATCACCTGAAAGCAGAAGCTGTCCTGAACGTGGAAGTGAACGCACTGGGGCGCCATCGAGGTGGCCGCAAAGTTCACGGAGTAGGTCCCTTCATTGAACAACCCAGCAGGCACCCAGACCGTCGCCACATGACGACCGGTGGACACCGGAGACGGCTGGCGCGGACCCATGATGAAGGCACATTGCCCTCCAATGAAGAAATGGAAGTTTGGAATCACTGGCGAGGCAAGAACTTCAAGGACCTCATAAGTCATTTCCAGGCACAATTCATGGTCGATGGAGGCATAGCTAGGGCTTTCCCCCGCCCGATCGACCAGCCGGGCCCCGAGCATGCAACAGGAGGAATCCCCCGGAGGCTCCTCCGTGAGATCGAGCAGCGAGCCGGCCGTCTCCTCGCTGCTGGCGAGATAGGAGGCCGTGACGGATTCCGTGGGGCCGATCTGCGTGACCCTGCCATTCTCCAGCAGCATGCATGAATCGCAGAGGCTGTTGACCGTGCTGAGACTGTGGCTGACAAAAAGAATCGTTCGACCCTGCCCGGTGACATCCTTCATCTTGCCGAGGCATTTTTATTGAAACTGAAGATCGCCCACCGCCAGCACTTCATCGATGATCAGGATGTCCGGCTCCAGGTGGGCGGCGACGGCAAACGCCAATCGGACGAACATGCCGCTGGAATAGCGCTTCACCGGGGTGTCGATGAAACGGTGCACTTCGGCAAAATCAACGATCGCATCGAAGACCCGATCGATCTGCCGGCGTCGCATTCCCAGCAGCGTGCCATTGAGGTAGATGTTCTCGCGGCCGCTGAGCTCGGGGTGAAAACCGGTACCCATCTCCAGCAGCGACCCCACCCGGCCGCGAATCTCGGCCATACCGGTGGTGGGCTCCGTGATCCGGGACAGGATCTTCAACAGGATACTCTTGCCCGCCCCATTCCGGCCGATCACCCCAAACACCTTGCCGCGGGGAACCTTGAAATCAATGTCCCGCAGGGCCCAGAAGATCAATCCTATAGGACTTACCCAGGGAACGAACCGTGACAGCAATCTCTGATGTGGAAGTCATACGATATCCGCAAAGCCCCTTTCAATCTTCTGGAACACGGCCATGCCGATCACCAGGGAGGCGACCAGCCCAGACACCATGCTGGCCATCATGGTGAAGGTGATAGGGACACCACCAAGCACTGACCAGCGGAATCCCTCAATCAACCCCACCGTTGGGTTGAGGGAATACAAGAACTGCCATCGCTCAGGACTCAAGGAAGACGAGTAGACAATCGGAGTCAGATAATTCCAGGCCTGCAGAACAAAGGGCACTGCATAGCCGAAGTCGCGATGATAAACAGTGAGCGAGGCCACGATCAGCGTCAGGCCCAGGCCCATCAGGAACGCCGCCTGCAAAAAGAACGGCGCGGCCAGCAGATGCCAACCCAGACCGCTCCAAGACTCGTCTGCTTGTAGCGCAGCTTGATGTCGCGAAGCGACAGGTAATACAGGAGGTCGCGATATTCAACGATCTCCTTCCACTCAAAGAGAGAAAAGCGACGCCTGGGCTGAATGCGAGTGACGCTCATACGGCGGGACTGGGGTGCTCCGGGCAGGCTGTCACGCCGTCACCCTGTCGACCTCAGACCACCAGCAGGCTCATGCCCCAGTTCACCAGCACCAGAGCCACCCAGGCGGCACCGCCGATCAGGATCAGGCGGTTGGAGCGGCCGCTGTCCTCGGTGCTCGCGTAGAGCACCGGCACCGCCACGATCAGGGCGAAGGACATCACCACCAGGGCCAGAACGGTGAGGGTGTTGAGGATCTGCATGGGGCAGGAAGGCGCGAGGCCGGATCAGGCAGCGTGGGGGATCCTGCCATGCAGAGCGGGGCCCTGGCCGCCGCTGGAGCCATCCTTCACACGTTGTCGGGCGCAAACAGATCGCCGGCGGCCGCCAGAGCCCCCAGGCCGGGGGCGGCGGCGTCCTTGGGAGCCAGCAGGGGCTGGTGCGGCGCAGGCAGCTCCCCCAGGGGCCAGTCGATGCCGATCGCCGGGTCGTTCCAGGCCAGGGAGCGCTCGCACTCCCGGCTCCAGTAGCCGGCGGTCTTGTACTGCACCTCGGCCACCGGGCTGAGGGTCAGGAAGCCATGGGCGAAGCCCACCGGCACCCACAGTTGGCGCTGGTTCTCGGCGCTGAGCCGCTCGCCCACCCACTGGCCCAGGGTGGGGGAGTCCTGGCGCAGGTCGACGGCCACATCAAACACCTCCCCGACCGTGCAGCGCACGAGCTTGCCCTGGGGGTGGGGGTCCCGCTGGAAATGCAGGCCCCGCAGCACCCCCTGCACAGAGCGGGAGTGGTTGTCCTGCACGAACGCGGGGGCGTCCGCGTCCTCCTTGCCGAGGGCATCGGCGAAGCGGCGCCGGTTCCAGCTCTCGCTGAACCAGCCCCGCTCATCGGCATACACCGCCGGGGTGAGCAGCAGGGGGCCGTCGATGGCCAGGAACTGCACGTTCATCGTTGGGGCTCCAGGGCCAGGTGGTCGCTGGCGGCCTCCTGCAGCAGGCGCAGCAGGTAGTCGCCGTAGCCGGATTTCTTCAGGGGCAGGGCCAGCCGTTCCAGCTGGAGGTGGTCGATCCAGCCCAGACGCCAGGCCACCTCCTCGGGGCAGCCCACCTTGAGGCCCTGGCGCTTCTCCAGGGTGCGGATGTAGCTGGCGGCCTCGTGCAGGGAGTCGGGGGTGCCGGTGTCCAGCCAGGCCATGCCGCGGCCCATCAGCTCCACCCGCAGCAGGCCCTCATCGAGGTAGAGCTGGTTGAGGTCGGTGATCTCCAGTTCGCCCCGCGGCGAGGGACGCACCTGGTGGGCCCGCTCCACCACCGTGTGGTCGTAGAAGTACAGACCCGTCACGGCGTAGCGGCTGCGGGGCTCGGAGGGCTTCTCGTCGATGCTCAGCACCCGGCCGTCAGCGCTGAACTCCACCACCCCGTAGCGCTCCGGGTCGCTCACCGGATAGGCAAACACGGTGGCCCCCGGCTCCTCGCCATTGGCCCCCTGCAGCTGGGGGATCAGGTCGTGGCCGTGGAACAGATTGTCGCCCAGCACCAGGGCCGCCGGGGCGCCGTCAAGGAAATCGGCACCGATCAGGAACGCCTGGGCCAGCCCGTCGGGGCTGGGCTGCACCGCGTAGCGGATCTCCATGCCCCAGGCCGAGCC
>Ga0247834_1002754_pt1 | contig 25485 bp, 21 predicted proteins | sample LaCruzMarch2015__8_FD_187118 | JGI IMG/M metagenome (GOLD analysis project Ga0247834, IMG submission 187118) | Freshwater microbial communities from meromictic Lake La Cruz, Castile-La Mancha, Spain - LaCruzMarch2015_12m | ecosystem: Environmental > Aquatic > Freshwater > Lake | place: Spain...
CCTCATCTGGTTCGGTGACGGCCCTTGCCTGCGTCGCGCCAACCTCGCCACCGGTGACGTGGCCACCGTGGCCGGCGAGTGCTCATCTCCCGGCGAGATCGATGGCGACGCCGCGGCCAGCCGCTTTGGCTTCTTGTTTCACGACGTCGAAGTCGCCGCCGATGGCCGGGTGTTCATCGCCGACCGCGGCAACAACGTGATTCGCGTCTTCGACGAAGGCAGCGGAACCACGACGACCCTGGCGCGCGGCTTCGATGGCCCGGGGGCCATGTTTCTCGACGGCACGTCCCTCTATGTCGCCGACACGTTCCACCACAGCATCTCGGTCGTCGACATCGACAGTGGCGCTGTCATCCACGTTGGCGGCCAGCCCGGCGTGGCGGGCAGCGACGACGGCACCTTCGACGCCGGCACCCTGGACTCACCCCAGGCGTTGACCCTCGTGGGCGAGACCTTGGTGGTGGCGGGCTTCGACGGTCACGTGCGCGGCGTCGACGTCCGCAGCGGCGCCATCAGCACCATCGCCCGCCTGCCCGTGGGCTTCTTCGCGCCGTTTCTGACCGATGGCGACGACGTCGTCGGTGTCGACCTCGACGGCGCCATGGTGCGCATCCGCCTCGACGGCACCGTCACCCGGGTCTTTGGGCCCGTCGGCGCCGACGGCTACCAGGACGGCGAAGGCCCTGACGCCCGTTTCTCCCTGCCCGCCTGCGTGGTGGGCACGCCTGACGGCGACGCGGTCTTTGTCAGCGACAGCTTCAACGCCGCCATCCGCCGGGTGGAACTGTCGTCGGGCCTGACGACCACCGTCCTTGGCGGCCCCGACGTCGCCGGCAACGTCGACGGCCCCGCAGCCACCGCCCGCCTGGAGTTCCCCTCGGGGCTGGCGCTGTCGGCCGACGGCAGCACCCTGTTCATCGTCGACACCGGCAACAGCGCCCTGCGGTCCCTCGACCTCGGCACCAGCACCGTCAGCACCATCGGCAGCGGCCTCAACGATCCCTGGGAGGTCGCCGTCGACGAGGTCCGCGGCGTGGCCTTCATTGTCGAGAGTGCCGGCGCCCGCGTCGTCGCTGTGAACCTCGACGACAGCACCGTCAGCGCCGTCATCGCCGACCTCGTGCTGCCCGTCGGATTGGCCCTGGTGGATGGTCGACTGTTTGTCGCCGACAACGAAGACCACGTGATCCGCGAGATCGACGTCGACGGCGGCACCAGCACCGTGGTGCTGGGCTCACCGGGATTTCAAGGCTCCGCCGACGGCAGCGCCGACGTCGCCTTGCTCAATTTTCCGGCGGGTCTGGGCGGGCGCATCGAGGCCGGCGTCCCCGTGCTCTACGTCGCCGAGACCGGGGGGCAGACCATCCGCCGGGTTGACCTCGTCACCTTCGAGAGCCGCTTCGTGGTGGGCGACCCGTTCCTGTCCGGGTCTTTGCCCGCGGGCAGCACGGTGGCCCTCGCCGGCGCGCCGATCTTGAACCCCAACGACGTTACCGTCGTCGGCGACGACATCGTCATCGTCGGCGACACCACGGTTGTTTTGGCCCGCCCCTGAGGCCTGTGGGCCTGCATCGCAAGGTGCGGGCGCCCGCCAGGGCACCGCCACAGAACCAAGACCCGGCGTGCAGCGAAAACACTGCGCCGTTTTCCGGCCACCCAACCCGCCGCGCTGCCTCAATCAGCCCCCGGTGTTCAAGTGCCTGGCGTGAAAAGAAGCATCTGAATTGTCTTCACATTCATCGGCTGGCACCGATGAATCCGACCACGAATCGGTCACATAGTCATTATTGTTCAATCACTTGGCACAAAACCAAAGGCTTGAATCCGGTCGCCGCGATCGGAAATGTCACATCCAGATGGAGCCCGCCTCTCACCGTCACAAGCGACGCCATGCCCGCGTCGCCGACGAAAGAGAGACCGCGATGTCCCCTGTCTTTGCCCGCTTCGTGCGCCGCCCCCACCTCCACACGCCCCTCGTCGCCCTCGCCCTGGCCTGCGGCGCAGCCTGCGGCGACCCTGACGTCGAGAACGATGTCGTGGACGACGTCGTGGATGTGCCCGATGCGCCCATCGAGGTCGACCCTGCCCGCTTCGTGCCTCCCGCCGATGCGTTTGACTGCGGGGGTGGTGTGTCGTGCTTCTTCGTCGACGTCCCCGTCGACCCCGCCGAACCCGACGGCGACACGATCCAAATCCGGGCCGGGTTCTTGCCAGCCCGCAGCGCGAACCCCATCGGCATTCTCGCCGTCAACTTCGGCGGCTTCGGCGGTCCCGGGGTGCCCGTGTTGCAGGGATGGGCGGCCTCGGTGCCCGAGCTTCACGAGAACTTCCATGCCCTCACCTGGGATCCCCGCGGCAGCGGCGGGTCCACGCCGCTCACTTGCACCTCGGACTTCGCCGCCGTGATGGCCGCCGCCGGCCCGCTGACGACGCTGGCGGAAGCAGAAGCCCAGGTCGACGTGCGGCGCACGTTTCTGGACGGCTGTCGTGCCCAACACGGCAGCATGATCGACCACATGGGGTACCGGGTCCACGCCGCCGACCTCGACGCCGTGCGGGCCGCCCTCGACGTGCCCCGCCTGAACTTCCTCGGCTATTCCGCCGGCACGGCCCTCGGCCAGGCGTACGCAGAGTTCTACCCCGAGCACCTCAACCGGGTGGCGTGGGACTCCAGCATCGTGGCCCATGGCGGAGCGCGCACGTTCATGAAGTACCAGGCCCCCGAGGCCGCCGTCGCCGTCAACGACTTCGCCACGTTCTGTGCGTCCGCTCCCGAGTGCACCTTCGGTGACCCCATCGAAGCCATCGAGAGCGTCCTTGCCGACGCCGACGCCGGCACCCTGACCCGCGGCGACGGCACGCCCCTCACCTGGCTGGCAGCCGCCTACGGCATCGTGCTCCCCCTCTACCAGCCCAGCGGCTACTCCCTGCTGGTCGATGCCCTGACCGACGCCCTCGACGGCGACGGCGCCGTCCTCGAATCGCTCTCGAACGCCTACAATAGCAGCGAGACGAGCGGTGCGGTCGCCTCGTCGGCCCTCGTGTACTTCCTCACCAACTGCGCCGAAGAGCTCGCCCCCACCTCGGCCCAGGACGCCCTCGACGCCAACCAGGCCTACTCGCTGTTTTCGGCCCTCGGCCCAGTCTACGCCACCGATCACGCCTGGTGTGCGGCCCTCGGCGCCCCGCTGGACCCACTTGGCGTGGCCATGACCGCCCCCGACGTCGAACAGACCATCCTCGTCATGCAATCTGCCAAGGACCTCGCCACGCCCCTCGCCGCCGGCGAGGAGGTGGTGGGCAACATCGAAAACGCCCGCCTCGTCATCCACGACGGCGCTGGCCACACGCCCAGCACGTTCAACCGCTGCATGGCCAACGTCCTCAACGACTACCTGGTGCGCGGCGTCGTCCCCGCTGAGGGAACCCACTGCCCCTCCGAGGGCTGATCCAACCACCGCCAGCCATCAACGACGTCGTCGCCTTCCCGGGCGACGTCGTCGTTTCTGACGTCGTCGCCCGTGACGCCGTCCCTGCCTGACCCGTTTGTGTCCGGGTCTGCGCCACGACGAGGCAGGTGCACCTTTGCGGTCGCCGTGGCATCCAAGCCCCATGGCAAGGTCCATGGCAGCGCATGACGCCGACGTGATTGTGGTGGGTGGTGGCCTCGGTGGCGCAGCCCTGGCCCTGGGGCTCGCCCGCCGCGGCATCGCCGTCATCGTCGTCGACAAGGCCGACTTCCCCCGGGACAAGCCCTGCGGCGAAGGCCTGCTGCCCCATGGCCTCGAGCTGCTGGAACGCCTGGGCTGTGGCGACGTCGTCGAGGCCTGCGGCGGCCAGCCCTTCGTCGGCATCCTCTACCACTGCCACGGCGTGGTGGCCCGCGGCGACTTCGAGGGCGGCGCTCGCGGTCGCGGGGTTCGTCGTCGTCACCTCGACCTCGCGATCCGGCAACGAGCCACCGCCGCTGGCGCCACCCTCGTCCACGCCAGCGCCACCGACGTGGCCACCGACGTTGACGGCGTCAGCGTCACCCTCGACGACGAGCGCGTCCTGCGCGGCCGCGTCCTCGTCGGCGCCGACGGCCCCCGCTCCATGGTGCGCCACCGGCTCGGCCTCGACGGCGGCAGCCCCGGCGCTCCCCGCTACGCCATCCGCCAGCACTTCCGGCTCCCGCCGGGCACGCCCCTGCCCGAACGCGTCGAGGTCCACGTCGCCGGCGGCCACGAGCTGTACCTGACCCCCGTCGAAGCCGGTGTCGTCGGCGTCGCCGCCCTCATCGAGAAACCCTTGATGACGGGCGCCAAAGGCACCCCCGACCAACGCCTGCTGGCCTTCATCGAGGGCTGCGCACCGTTGCGCGACCGGCTGCGCGGCGCCGAGCCCATCGACAAAGCCCTCGCCTGCGGCCCCTTGCGCGTGAAAAGCACCGCCGTGTGGCAGGGCCGGGCGGTCCTCGTCGGCGACGCCGCCGGCTACATCGACGCCATCACCGGCGAAGGCATGAGCCTGGCCCTCAAAACGGCGGCCCTCGCCGAAGACGCCATCGCCCGCATCCTCGACGGCGCCACCCTCGACAGCGCGTTTGGTGCCTACGCCCGCGACCGCGGCGCCGCCTTCCGCGACCACGCCATCTTGACCCACGGCCTCGTCACCCTGGCCCGCCATCCCTACTTCGCCCGCCGCGCCATCGCCCGCCTCGCCCGCGAGCCCGCCCTGTTCACGAGGCTCCTCGCCGTCAACAACGGCACCCGCACCCTGGCCTCCTTCGGGCTCGTGAACGCGCTCAAGCTGGGTCTTGGCAGCACCCCGGTGGTGCCGTCGTCGCCGCAGGCCTGAACCCGGCGCCTGCTCGGGCATTCAGGTGGTGAACTGTGTGACCTGGTCAGAAACTGGCGACGGGACGCCCCGCGCAGGAGAAATGGGCACCAGGAGGCACCCCCATGACCCCATCGCTGCTCCCCACCCACACCTCGTCCCTGCTCCCCCAGCATCTGGCGTTCAACGCCACCGAGCAGTCCCTGCTTGATGAGCTGTACGAGACCGCCGAGATCGACGCCATCTGCGACGCCCTGTTCGCCGTCGTCGAGCCCGGCGCCCCCCTGCCCCGCGCCTGAAACGGGCCGATGAACCCGGGCCGACCGGATTGCGCGGTTGATACCGGCCGCTACGGTCGGCCCATGGTCACCGCCCTGCGCATTGTCGACGACGAAGGTTCCAGCTCCGCCACGGCCACGGGCAAGCGGGTGTTTCTGGAAACCTTTGGCTGCCAGATGAACATCCTCGACAGCGAGCTGGTCCGCGACCAGCTGCTGACCCTGGGCTACCGCTTCGTCAAGGAAGCCGAAGACGCCGACGTCGTCCTCTACAACACCTGCGCCGTGCGGGCCCAGAGCGAGCAGAAGGTGCTGTCGCGCCTTGGCGTGATGCAGCGCCGCAAGGTGGAGCACCCCGACCTCATCATCGGTGTCCTTGGCTGCATGGCCGAGCGCACCGGGGGCGAGCTGGCAAAGAAGCTCAAGCACCTCGACATCGTCGTGGGGCCCTCGGAGCTTGATCGGTTGCCCACGCTGTTGCAGCAGTTGGAGACTGAGCGGACCCAGCTGCGCATCGACCGGCCCAGGGCCCGCCCCCACCAACAGGTGGCGTTGTCGGGGCACACCAACCGCCGCAGCAGCACCCTCGATGCGGCGATGGACCGCCTGGAAGCCCTCGACAATGGTCGCCTCGTCGACGAGGACGCCAAGCACACCCAGGCCTATGTGCGCATCACGCGGGGCTGCAACAAGTTCTGCTCGTTTTGCGTGGTGCCCTTCACCCGCGGGCCCGAGGTCCATCGGGACCCCGACGCCATCGTCGCCGAGGTGCAAAAGCTCGTCGACGGCGGCGCCATCGAGATCACGCTGCTCGGCCAGACCATCAACCACTACGTCCACGGCGACACCACCTTCGCCCGGCTCCTCAAGCGCGTGCACGACGAGGTGCCCGCCATGAAGCGGCTGCGCTTCCTCACGAGCTACCCGCGCGACTTCACCGACGAGACCCTCGACGTGATGGCGTCGTCGGAGCGCATCTGTCGCTTCCTGCACATCCCTGCCCAGTCGGGCAGCGACCGCATGCTCAAGCTGATGAACCGCGGCTACACCACCGAGAGCTATCTGCAGCTCATCGAGCGGGCCCGGTCGCGCATGCCCGACGTCGCCATCGTCGGCGACATGATCGTCGGCTACCCGACAGAGACTGAAGAAGAGTTCGAAGCCAGCCTCGAGCTGCTGCGGGCCGTCCGCTACAAGACCGCCTACGTCTTCAAGTATTCGCCCCGGCCAAACACCGTGGCCCACCGCCGCGATGCCGACGACATCCCCGACGAGGTCAAGCGTCGTCGCAACAACGAGATGCTGCGGGTCCAACAAGAGATTGCCCTGCAACACCATGAGGCCATGGTGGGCAAGCGCGTGCAGGTCCTCGTCGAGGGCGCCGCCAAGCTCGACCCCAAGGACCAGCAACAAGACGCTCCTCGCGACGACGACGGCGTGGTGCTGCATTCCCTCGGCAAGAAGGTTCGCCCGGTCCGTGTCGACGGCCTGGTGCGCCTGACCGCCCGCACCCGGGGCGACCACATCGTGGCCTTCGACGGCAATGTCGACCTCGTGGGCACGCTGGTCGACGTCGAGATCACCCGGGCCACGCCGCTGACCCTGCAAGGCGTGCTGGCCGTCTGACAGTCCTCACCCTCGTTGGATGAGGGTCTCGTAGGACGTGGCGATGTGCCGGGCGAGGATCAACAACTCGCCCACGTCGCTGCCGACGTGTTGGTCGTGGCCATTGTCGACGACCAGCAACGACACGGTGCGGCCCCGCACGAGGATTGGCAGCACCAGCATCGAGCGGGGAATCCGCTTCCCCGTGGACTTCACCCAGCTGCCGTGGGCCGTGAAGCGTTGCAGGGGCCCCAGGTAGTGGGCGCAGCTGTCGGCGACGAGGGAGAAGACGCTTTGGGCATCACGGGGAATCGACACGCTGGCGATGTCCTCAAACCCCTCACCCACCCCCTGCCAGCCGACGAAGGCGTGGGGATAGACCGTCAACAATGCGGCCCGGGCGAAGTGGCTGCGCGCAGCCCGCAACACCACCCGCGCGATGTCGTCGCGGTCACTCACCCGGCCAAGCCAGCTCACGGCGTCGGCGAAGGACAGGGGCGACAGGTCGACGGCGACGTGAACCTGGGAGGTGTTGGTGCGCGACAGGGCAAACGGCACCGGCCCATCGGGGGGCATGGTCTCGGGCTCGTCGTCGATGACCTCGACGAGTTCGATTTCCGGGAAGCCCGCCAACAGGCGCGGCTTGGCCCGCATGGGGTTTGTGACCTCGAGGCTCCGCTGCCACTGCTCGGCAGCCTCGGGACCGGGGGCCGGCGCCGACAGACCCGATGTCGACGATGCAGCCATTGACGGTGCCTGCGACGGTGACGACGGTGACGACGGTGAGGACGGCGACGACGACGGCGGCGGCATGTCGAGGACCGATGGGCGCGTCAGGCGAGCTGCACCTTGCCAATCGGGGGCCTCGGCCACCGGTGCGGTGGCGACGCTGGTGACGTTGGCGACCACAACGGGTGCCACCAGTGGCGGCGCCGTCATGGCCGGCTCGGGCGCGTGGTCCTCGTGCCCGCCGAGGGTGTCGACCTGCAGCGGGGTCGCCGCGAGGCGGGCGTACATCAACTGGAAGTCTTCCTCGGAGACGAGATCGGCGACGGGCTCTGGAGCCCTCGGGCCCTTTGACGACGACGACGACACCGCTGACGACAACGACGACGATGGCCCGCGGCCTGTCGGTCCAACCGCCTGGTCGAGGGGATTTGGTCGCAAGGATGGGTGGTCGCCGTAGTGCTCGGCCAACAGTTTCCAGAGGCGGGCCTCGCAGACGACGATGGGCTGGACCTTGAGGCGGGCCGCGAAGCGAACGTCGTCAATGGCGCGCAGGTTGTCGGGGTCGCTCATCAGCAAATAGAGCACCCGATCTGCCACGTGGTGGGGCACGACCTTGCGCTTGAGGGCGACAGCGGCCGGCAGCAGGGCGATGGCGGCGGGGTCGATGTGCAGGACGTCGCCATGGCCCCCATGGACGCCATGCTGGGCCCCGAGGGTGGCGGCCAGCTCCGCTTCGGTGACAGCACCGATGGCGAGGAGGTTCGTCCCCAGGCGGTCGCCGTAGAGGACCTTGTTCTCCCACGCGGCGCTGAGCTGTTCGCGCGTGCAGGCGCCGCGCGACAGCAGAAGCTCGCCGAGGCGGACGCGTGTCATGGGTCACACCGTAGCATCGGAATCCGGATGCAACAGCGTCGTTGCAGCACGCCCCGTCCCGTGGCGACAGTCGGGCATGCCGTCGTCTTCACCCCCGTCGCCAGCGCCGCCAGCGCCGTCGCCCGTCCTGCAGCCCATCGGGGCCATCCTGGCTGGCGGACGTTCGTCCCGAATGGGGACCGACAAGGCCCTGGTCGTCGTCGATGGTCGTCCGATGGCCGACAGCGTCCGCGACGCCCTGGCCGCCGTCTGCGACGGCGTCATCGTGGTGGGCGGCCCCAACGCCGACGTCACCGACCCCCTGGCGGGGCCGTTGTCGGCGGTGGCCGCGTTGCTCCGCTCGGGACGGGCCGCCCGCTACCTGGTGGCTCCCGTCGACCAGCCCCGCCTCCAGGCGTCGGTCCTGCAACGGTTGCTCGACGCCCGGGCAGCGGCCACGCACCTGCATCCGGCCAGCAACGACGTCGGGGTCGCCTTCGTCGGCGAGCCTCTGCCGATGCTCATCGACGCCGGCGCCAGTGCCCGCATCGACGAGCTCGTGTCGCGGGGCGAGCGGCGGCTGCGGGCGGCCATCACGCTGGAGGTCGCCGTCGACGACAGCGGCGCGGCCCTCGTCAACGTCAACACCCCCGCCGATGTGGAGGCCCTCGCCGGGGGGCCGGCTACAGGTCGCGGGCCCCGCGCTTGAGCCAAAACAACGTCGCCACAGCCCCCAGGTTTTGCCCACGGCGGAGCTGGCGAAGGATTGCCCGGTCGGCAAACGCCGACCGACGGGCCTGCCAGGCGTCGTCGCCACCGATGGCCCAGACGTCGAGGGGCAGGATCGCTGATGAGGTGGCGCTGCGGCTGGCGAGGGCGGCGGTGAGGATGGCCTCGTAGGCCCGATGGTCCCGCCACGCTGCCCCATGGCCAAGGACGACGATGTCGGCAGCGGCGATGTCGGCAACGTCGATGGCGTCGTCGGCCTGCCTTGAGACGATGGCCCCCTCGGCGTGCAAGGCCGCTACCAGATCGGCGCACCAGCTGGATGCGCCGGTGACGACCACACGGCGGCCGCGCAGGGGCAACTGCGTGCCGAGCACCCAATCGAGGAGCTTCAGATGGGCCGACAGGAAATGCTCGGGAAAGGCGTGATGGAGGGCGTGGTAGGCGCCGTCGACGACGATGCCCGCCGCCGGTGGTCCCAGGGGTCGACGGACGGGATGAAAGGCATCGCGGCCGTGGCGGGACACCGTGAAGGCGAAGTCGATGCCACTGAGGGCTGCCACGACGACAAGCACCTTGCTGTCGACGGCGAACGCCAGCGTGAGGACGGTGGCCACCACCAGGCGCAGCATGACTTCGGGAACCTGGTGCAGGGCAATGTTGCGCCAGAAGCCCCCGTCGTGAAACGCGAGCTGCTCGTCGAGCCACAGGTGGTGGCTCTGGTGCAGCAGGCCCGGCCAGCGCAGGATCCCGCGACGATGCAGGGACACATGGAGCAGGGCGTGAATGACGTCACCGACGACGCTGGTGGCCACCAGCAACAGCAGCAGTGACGCCGGAAACGGCAGGGCGGCAGGGGCCGGGTCCACGCGCGATCCATAGCAGACGCACTGGCAGGGCACATCAGCCGAGGTCAGGCGAAGTCAGCCGAGGTCAGCCGGGATCACGGAGGGGCCCATCGACGAGGGCCCTGGCCTGCAGCAGGTTGTCCTCGATGGAGCAGTAGGTCCAGGCGCCGTAGCGGCCGATGGAATGGACCTGCCGGGCCGACAACATCGACAGCGCCGACGACGTCGCCGCCATGCCCCGCGGCGTCAGGTGGACGTAGGCCGGGTCCATGAGGACATGATGCTCGCAGATCAAGCGTTCGTCGACGACGATGCCCAGGTCGCGCAGACCCGCCAGGCAAGACTCCCGCAGCCCGTCGACATCGATGGGACCCGTGGCGGGCAAGCCGACCTCGACATAGAGGGCCAGGCGGTCGCCTCCCGTGATGGCGTCGTAAAATCCCACCCGATAAAACGGCACGTCTCGCCGGGCCACGTACAGCCAATGGGTCTCGCCGCCGGGGCGGAGGGGCCCCTTGCGGTCAAAGCCCAGGTTGAAGACGAGGACCCGATTCCACGACCAGGTGTCGGGCTCCACCGGCAGGCCGCACATCGCCAGCGTGCGCGGCAGGGGCGCCGACGTCACGAGGTGGCGATAGCGAATCTGTCGTCGCGTCGTCGTCGCCACCTTCGCCGCCAGGTCGATGGCCGTCACCTTTTCGCCCAGCAACAGGTCTTGGGGGTCGAGGTCCCGGCGCAGGGCGTCGATGTAGGTGACAGCCCCTGTCAGCGGATAGGTGAAGGTGGCGTTGTAGCCCCAGGGCCTGCTGGCGGCGTCGACGACGTCGTTGAACCGGACGTCGGGAAAGAAGCGCCCCATGCACCCCGGGTCGAGGCTGTCGAGGTCGGTGGCGTAGAGCTTCTCGTTGTAGGGCACGAGGAAGCGCTCCGAGAGTCCCCGCCCCAGGCGGTGCTGCAGCCACTGCCGAAACGTCGCCGGTGCCCCTGATGCCGACGACGACGACGATGACGACGATGACGACGACGACGACGACGGCGCGCGGGCGTTTTCGGCGTGCCAGAGGTCCACCAGGCAGCGGCGGGCGGCATCCACCGGCAGGGCCGCCAGATGGGCCTGGTAGGGAAAGGGCACCTCGCAGCCGTCGACGTCGATGGCCCGCGCCAGCCGGTTCACCTGGCGGAGCACCCCCGGGGGCAGGCGGTCGGCGATGAAGGCGTGAATCGACGGATCGCGGAAATGGAAAAAGTGACCGGAATAGTCAAAGACGAAGCCGTCCTGGACGACGGTGCGGCAGTAGCCCCCGGGCTCGGTGGCCCCCTCCACCACCACCAGGCGCGACGACGACGGCAGCTGCCCCGCCAGTTGGGCCGCACGATGGAAGGCGGCGGTGCCGAGCCCCGACGCCCCGGCCCCCACCACCAGGATGTCGACGTCGAGGTCGATGGCGCGGCCGCGATGCTCGTCGAGATGTAGATCGACGTCGAGGTCGACGTCGAGGTCGGCATCGAAGTCGACGACCCCGTCTTCAGCGACGACCGGGCCTTTTGGGCCCGCAACCGGGGAGACGGGGGTCGACACGGGGCGCACGGTAGCGCACGACGTGGACCATGACGATGTCGCCGCCTCGCGATCGCTCCTTCCGGAGCGACGGTCCCTCTTCCCAGAAGTCCCAGGCCCCTCGTGGCAAGCGACCGCTGCCCAGTGCCCCTGCCAAGGACACCCCCGGGATCAAGAACCCCTACGTGCGCTTCCGTCCCCTCGAGAAGCCCAAGGTCCAGCTCCACGACACGACCTTGTGGGACTACCCGTCCCAGCACTACGGCAAGACCACCCAGGGGGACCCGAACTACCGCGGCGCCACCCCGAGCCACATCGTCTGGAACGTCGTGGCCCGCTTCACCAAGAAGGGTGACCTCGTCGTCGATCCCTTCGTCGGCTCCGGCACCACCCTCGACGTCTGCCGGGATCTTGAGCGGCGCGCCAAGGGCTTCGACCTCGCCACCACCCGCCAGGACGTCCAGATCGCCGACGCCCGCACGGCCCTGTTCACCGAGGTCGACCCCGACACGGTCCACCTCGTCTTCATGGACCCGCCCTACGCCGACAACCTCACCTACAGCGAGGATGCCCGCTGCATCGGCAAACGCCCCTTCGAAGACGGGACCTGGTCCGAAGCCATCAGCAAGGTCCTCGACGGCGCCATGCGGGCCCTCAAGGTCGGCGGCCACATCGCCATCTTTGTCTCGGACATCATGCACGTGCAGCACGTCAAAGAGTCCGTCGCCGGTCGCTCCCACAACCGCATCGAGCGACGTTTCGGCGGCCTCGGCGTCGAGAGCGCCCGCCTGGCCCTCGAGCGCGGCTTCACCTTCGTCGACCACATCGCGGTCGTCCGCCGTGGCAAGGCCATGGACGACCCGCGCCTGAAGGCCCGCGCCGAAGAGCAGAGCTTCATGCTGCGCGGCTTCTCCCATCTCCTGATCTTCGAGAAGCCCGCCGTCCTCGCCAAGTCCAACTGGAAGCGCAGCCCCGCCGCCGCCGCCGCCGCCGCCCCCTGGACGGATCGCTCGGTGCCAAAACCCGCCCACCCGCCCCGCAGCGGCAGCCGCTCGGCGAAAGCCAAGGAGCGGGCCGAGGGCCGCGCCGAACGCGGCGGCGACGGCGCCGAACGCGAGGAACGGGCCCCGGCACGAGACCCCGGCACCAAACGCGGCGGAGCCCGGCCTCGCTCGGGCGGCGCCGCCCGGGTTCCCGGCGGCAAGCCTGGCGCGAAGCCTGGCAAGCCAGGAGCCAAACCACGAGCCAAGGCCGGGGCCAAGCCTGCGGCCAAGAAGAAGCCGAAAACCCGCTGACCTCCTGGGTCGTGTGATTCCGGCTCCTTCCCCAGAGCGGCCGAAGTGAACGCCGAAACAGGTTTGAAACGACCGCTCATGGGGAAGGGCGGGATGGGGCGCCGGCGTGATCGCGTGAGTCCGGCCGGGCGTCACCCGCGGGGCGTGCCGTGACGCGCCGCATGGTCCGACATGTGGGGCTTCCTCCCATCCACCCGACAACGGACCGCCAGGTCGGGTAGGTGTTGGTACGACAGGGCCATGGTGCATCGTGGTTGGTCCCTCCTGGCCGTCACCCTCCTCCTGCTGCCCGCGGCCTGCCCGGCCCCGTCAGCAGGACCTGCCGGCGCCAATCCCGTGCCCCTCCGCGGGGACCCAAACGACCCCACCGATCCAGACGACCCCGACGGCGCCTGTGCTGCAAATACGAACAAGGCGAGCCTCGGTGCCGCCGCCGTCTACTTCGGCACCCGCGATCCCTCCCACGTGAGCCTGAACGCCGCCCAGATGCGGGCCGTCGTCGGCATTGGACAGGGCCAGCCGCCAGGCGCCACCTGCTCGGGCACGCTCATCACCGACACGGTGGTGCTGACCGCCACCCACTGCACCGAGGGCTCCCGCGCCGACAGCTTCTACGTCACCTTCGGCGTCGACGACTACAACCCCGACCTCGTCATCGACGTCGTCGAAAAGACCGAGCACCCCGACTTCGACATCACCATGCTGCGCCTGGCCTCCCGCCCCCGCGACAGCCTCGACGTCACGCCCATCGCGGCCTTCGCCGGCACCCTGACCAACGCCGACGTCGGCGAGCTCTTTGAGCAAGGCGGCTTTGGCCAGACCGAAAGCGGCGAAAGCAACGGCCGCTTCTTCGTCGCCGAGCCCTTCACCGGCTTCGAGGACGGCGGCTATCTGCGGGTCAACGGCGAGGGCCGTCACGGCGTCTGCTTCGGCGACTCCGGCGGGCCATCCCTGCGCCAGACGGCCGAAGGCGACGTCCGCGTCATGGGTGCACTGTCGTACGGCGACCCGAGCTGCACGGGCATCGACCGTTACACCCGCGTCGACCTCGTGCAGGACTGGATCGAAGGTTTCGCCGGCCCCATCCCCGACCCCGGCAGCGCCACCGCCGGCTGCGGCAGCGTCACCGCCGCTGGTCGCTGCAGCGCCGACGGCACCGTCGCCGAACGCTGCGAAGGTGGCGCCCTCGTGGCTGATCCCTGCACGGCTGGCGAGGTCTGCGGCGACGACGCCGCCGGCAAACGCTGCATCTCCGTCGACGACGCCCCCTGCGGCGGCGTCACGACCTTCGGCGCCTGCAACGGCAACACCCTGACCTTCTGCGACGGCGACGTGGTGCGCAGCCGTGACTGCGGCGCCTGCGGTGGCGAAACCTGCGGCCTCGTCGACAACGTCGTCGGCTTCGCCTGCTTCGCCGACCCCTGCGGCGGCCTCGACTACCTCGGCGAGTGCGACGGCAACACCGCCCGCTGGTGCGACGAAGGCACCATCCAGGAACTCGATTGCGTCGGCGAAGGCGGCACCTGCGGCTTCATCAGCGACGAGCTGGGTTTCTACTGCCAATGACGGCCTGCGCGCCCTGAGGGGCCGTCGGGCACCGTGTGGCAGTCGAGGTGTCGACAGGGCCCCGGCGTGACGCTATCCAAGCGCCCATGCTGCTTCCCCGTCTGGGCGTCAACGTCGACCACGTCGCCACCGTTCGTCAGGCGCGTCATGCGTCCTATCCCGACCCCGTCACCGCCGCCGCCATGGCCGAGCTGGCCGGGGCCGCCCAAATCACCGTGCATCTGCGCGAAGACCGTCGGCATATCCAGGACCGGGATGTGCAGCTGCTGCGCCAGACCTGCCAGACCCGCCTCAACCTCGAGATGGCGGCGACCCCCGAGATGATGCGGGTGGCCTTCGAGGTGCGCCCCGACATGGTCACCCTGGTGCCCGAACGTCGTCAGGAGGTCACCACCGAAGGGGGCCTCGACGTCATCAGCCAGAAAGACGCCCTCAAGCGCTACATCGCCGACCTCAAGGGCGCCGAGCTCAAGGTCTCGTTGTTTGTGGACCCCGACGTCGAGCAGGTGCAGATGTCCGCCCGCGTCGGCGCCGACGCCATCGAGTTGCATACCGGCCGGTTCTGCGAGGCGAAGACCGCCGACGTCCGCAAGGAAGAGCACCGTCGCCTGGTCGACGCCGCCAAGACCGCCGTGAAGGTGAAGCTCGCCTGCTACGCGGGCCACGGCATCCACTACGACAACGTCCACGACATCGCGTCGATCATCGAAATCGAAGAGCTCAACATCGGCCACTCCATCGTGGCCCGCGCCATCCTTGTCGGGATGGAGCGCGCCGTCGCCGACATGGCCCGGCTGGCCCGCGAGGCCCGGCAGGCGGCACTGGCCGAGGCCCGTCGCTGAGCTTGCCAACCGCGCCGTCTCCCCGGCCCACAGACGTCGCCATCGTCGTCGTCTGCGCCGTGGCCCTCGCCGTCACGGTCTTTCTGCCCTGGTGGGGACGCGATCGCGCAGCGGCGGCCGAGGTCGTTCTCGCCATCGAGGCCCATCGCGCCCTGGTGCAGCCCGGCGACGTGGTCCTCATCCATCCGCCCTGGCGTGACGACGTCGTCACCGAGGCCCGGCGCCGCGTCACCCTGCCCCGGGGCGCGCTGCTGACAGAGACCTTCACCCGCCGCCACGGCGACCCCTGGCCAGCCATGGTCGTCGTCGCCGAGGGGGTGCACCCGTGGCCCGCGTCCCTCGAGGCCCGGCGCGTCGACAGCGGCGCCGCCATCGTCGTCGACGGCGATGTGCGCTTCTTTCGCCTGCCCGCTGCGCCCGGCACGCGGAAACCACCGGAACCACCGACGACGACGACGACGACACCGACAGCCCCGACGATACCGACCGCGCCTTCGGTCACGCCGACCGCCGTCCACGTCCGAGACGCCAGCGGCACCCGCACCGAGTGCCCCTGGGATGCCCGCCTCCGTCGTCACGTGTGCGTGGGGCTCGCCTCGTGGATGACCGTCGGCAGCGACACCCTCGTCATTGGTGGTCGCCGCGAGGCCTGCACCTGGTCCCACCCCATCAGCGGGGGGGAGCTCGTCGTCGACTTCGGCCTCGTCGACGTCGCGCGGGGCCTGCGCCTGCAGGCGGCCTTGAGCAACGCCGCCGCCGACAACCCCGACGGCGCCGCCGTCGCCTACACCCTCATCGTCGACGATGTGGCCTCGGGCAGCCCCCTGGTGGTCCACCATCGCCGTGGCTTCGAGCAGGCCTTCCTGCCCCCACGCCCGGGACAGGCCACCGTCCGCCTCGTCGTCACCACCACCAACGACGGCCAGCGCCACACCTGCTTCCGGCTGACGCAGGAGGCCCGATGACGATAACGACGACGATAACGACGACGACGACGACGACGACGACGACGACGACGACGACGCCATCGCCGACCGCCGCTTCGCTGACGGCACGACCGCGGCTGGTGGCCAGCGTCGTCGCCATGGTCGTCGTGGTGCTCCACCTGCTGTGTCTGCCGTTGCAGGCCCTGACCGACGACGACGACTTCTATGCCCCCGCCGGCATCCGCGCCGCCGACTGGCTGGGCGAGGTGCTGACGTCGCCGACGACGGCGGTGTCGAAGACCGGCATCGACGCCGCCTTCGCCATCAACCACGAGCACCCCCCCCTGGCCAAGTTCGTCTTTGGCCTGGCCCACCGGCTGTTCCACGACGTGCTGGGCCTGTTTGGCAGCCTCGACGGCGCCCGCGTGGGCACGGTGCTGTTGGTGGGCTTGCTTGTGTGGTGGATGGTGCGCTGGCTGTGGCGGCCCCTGGGCCCCCTGCCCGCTCTGGCGAGCGTCGCCATCCTGGTGTCGTTGCCGCGCTTCTTCTTGCACAGCGAGGTCGCCACCCTCGACGTGCCGGTGGCGGTGATGATTGTCGTCGTCACCGCCCTGTTCGAACGGGCGGGGCAACGCCTGGGTCGCGGGCTGGTCGTCGGCGTGGTCTTTGGCCTGGCCCTGTCGACCAAGCTCAACGCGCCGTTTGCCCTGGTGCCCTGCGTGCTGCTGGTGCTGCTGGAGAACTGGCGCGCGTTTGCGGTGAAGCCGGCGTCGTCGACGTCACCGACGGCGTCGCTGCTGCTGCCGTCGTTGCCGCCGTCGCTGCTGGCGATGGTGGTGCTTGGTCCCCTGGTGTTTGTCGCCCTGTGGCCCTGGCTGTGGCCCGACCCCGTCACCCGTCTGCTGGGCTACTTCGCCTTCCACCTGAAGCACTACCCGATCTACCTGTTCTTCGACGGTGAGATTTGGGACCAGCCCTTCGCCCCGGGACGGGCCAGCCTGATCATGGCCGTCGGCACCGTGCCCCTGATCGTCGTCGTCACCGCGGGCATCGGCGCCATGACCGCGGCGACGGCCCTGTGGCGCATTGTGGTGGGCGCAGGCAGCGATGGCCCGCGCGCCTCGCCTACCGACCGGGTCCTCGCCCTGTGCCTGCTGCAGGCCATCATGGCCGTGGGCCTCGTGGCTTTCGCCAACGTCCCCCGCTACGGCGGCGAGAAGCTGTTCATGCCGTTCTTCCCGTTCCTCGCTGTCCTGGCGGCGGTGGGGACCGCGTCGTTGGCTGGAGCCATCGGTCGGCTCCTGCCCCGGGTGCGGCGCCCGGTCGTCGTCGCCGTCGCCGTCGTCGCCGTCGTGGCTCCCGGCATCAAGGGCATCGTCGACACCCGTGGCGGCTTTGGCCTGTCGTATTACGGCGAGGTCCTCGGCGGTCTGCGCGGGGCGGTGGCCCGCGGCCACGAACGCACCTACTACGACCTCGCCGACAAAGAGCTGGCCCGCCTCCTCGACGACGTCGCTGTCGGCCAGCGCGTGCATGTGGAGCCCAACCACAAGGAGTACGTCCGTACCTGGCGCTGGCTGCGCAAAGACGGCGTGCTGCGCCGCGACGGCTTCGTCGTCGAGAGCCAGTTCGAGCGTGCCGACGTCGTGGTGCTCACCCACGAGCGGCGCTGGCTTGGCTACCCCGCCCTGCGGGAACGGCTGCGGGACTGGCGCGTGCTTGGGGAGCAACGCCTGGACGGCGTCCCGATCTGGACCGTCTACCAGCGCCACCGCTGAACCGGACCGCCGCAGGTGTGCGCGCTATTTCATCTTTCTTTTCAATATCTTAAGACGCTCTCAACCACGACATCTGGACCACGGTTCGGACCTTGTTGCGCCCACGGCGCTTTGCCACGGGCGGCATGGCCGGTATTCAGTCGCCCCGAGTCGTGCCGATGGAGACCCGGTGGAGCTTTCTTACCTCGTCAAGAGACCCGATCTGGCGGCGGCCACCGCCGGGCGCGTCGGCTTGTGCAGCCTGGCCGCGCCCCTCACGATTGAGCGGATCGACGAGCTCCTGACCATCTTCGGCGACCACCAGGCTCGCTTTGGCGCTGACCAGATCAGCATCACGTTCATCAAGCCGAACATCGCATTGCCCAGCGACGACATCCGGTCTCGCGTGCGCGAGCTGCATGCCAGCGTCTTTGCCGCCGGCACCTCATGCGTCATCTGTGACGCCGACGGGTTCTGGGCTGCCGCCATGCGCGGCATCCTGGCGAGCCTCAACCTCATCACCCGCAAGGCGCCCCGCGGCACCCGCACCATCGACGAGGCCCTCGCCTTCGTGACCATCAAGACCCCCTCCCTCGAGGCTGAGCGGGGGGCGCTCGCCGAAGCGATGGAGCGCTTCCGCAGCGAGCACCTCGCCATGGGCGGACACGCACCGCAAAGGTGATGTCAGATGGGCGGAATCGGGTCGGGAGCGAACAACGCCCCGAGACGGGTGCCGAGGACCTTTTCCACGTCGTCCATCAGGTACAGCAGGGGGCGGGCGGGCTCTGGCAGGGCGAACGCGATGCGCTTCACCTTCGCCTTGTCGAGCATCTCGACCATGCCCTTCAAGATCTCGGCGCCCTGGTTCTTGGCGGCTGTGTGGGGCCCCCAGCCGTAGATGAACAGCCGCGGCGCCGCCAACCGGCCACCGGTGGGGAACAGGACCTTCTCGCCGACGGCACCGGTGATGGTGCCCGCTTCGATCAGGCGCGACAGGCGGCCACACAAGCGCCAATCCACCATCGCCATCAGTCCGCCGAGGGGCCGCACATCGCTGCACAGGCCAAGCACGATGCTGTCGACGTCGAGGGCGTCGACGGCGGCCAGGGTCGGCTCCGTGAGGCGGCCGGGGGCGCGCACCTCACTTTTGACTTCGGCTTCGTCGGCTTTGTTGGCCCGGGCCACGGTCAGCTGCCTTTCGCGCTGCCGCCCGTCGGGCTGACGGCGGCGCTGGCTGCGGCCGGCCCGCCAAGGCGAAGCAGTTCGCGGGCGACGCCGTCGAGGACGCCGTTGACGAAGGAGCCGGACTGCTCGGCCCCGTAGCGCTTGGCGATCTCGACGGCCTCGTCGATGACGACCCGCGCGGGGGTCTCGACGTCGGTGGAGAGCTCAAACGTCGCCACCCGCAAGATGTTGCGGTCGACCATCGCCATGCGCGGCAGCTTCCAGCGGGCGGAGTTGCGTTGCACGACCTCGTCGAGGGCGTCGCGGCGCTCGCCGACCCCACGCACCATCGCCACGGCGAGGGCCCGGGCCTTCTCGTCGGGGGCGTCGAAATTCTCGAAGAAGCGCTCAATGGCGTCGTCGATGTCGGCCAACGACGGCGACGTCATGGCATCGAGCTGAAAGATGATCTGCAGGGCACACTCGCGTGCCTGGCGACGAATGCCCATATTCAGCCCAACGCCTTGAGAACATTCAACGTCTCGACGACAGCGAGGGCGGCTTCGGCGCCCTTGTTGCCCATTTTGCTGCCCGCGCGCTCGATGGCCTGCTCGAGGCTCTCGACAGTGAGCACCCCGTTGCCGATGGGCACGCCCGTCTGCCACGACACCTGGGCGATGCCCTTTTGGACCTCGCCCGAGACGTGGGCGTAGTGGTCGGTGCCGCCGCGGATGACGCAGCCGACGGCGACGACGCCGAAGCCGGCCTTGCCGTTCGGGCGAGCAGTCCGTTGCTGAATCACGTGCTGGGCCACGAGGGGAATCTCCCACGCCCCGGGCACCCACACGACGGTGACCTTGCTGGCGTCGGCGCCGTGACGCACGAGGGCGTCTTTGGCGCCGTCGACGAGCTTCTCGACGATGAAGCTGTTGAAGCGGCTGGCGATGATGACGGTCTCGAGGCCGGTGGCGACGAGGTTGCCTTCGATGATGCTGCTCATGTGTCGAATTCCATGCGGTCGGTGATTTCGATGCCGAAGCCGCGCAGGGCCCCGAGACGGAAGGGGTTGTTGGTCAACAGCCGCATGCGGCGCACGCCGAGGGACCGCAGAATCTGGGCGCCGGTGCCGTAATGGCGCACGACGGGAGACTGGCCCCGGGGAGCGCGATCACGTTCGGGCAACCCCTTGCCGGCGGCGCGGGCCTCGGCGAGGTCCTTCAGCGCGTCGACGAAGCTTATCGGCGCCGGCGCCTTGGGCAGGTAGAGGATGACGCCTGCTTGCTCCTTGGCCACGGCCTTCATGGCCCCGTGCAACATCAAACCGCCGCGATCAAGGATGCCGCCGAAGACGTCGGTGAGGGGGTCGCCGGAGTGCACGCGCACCGCAGGGGCGGGCAGGCTCTCGTCGTCGGACAGGCGGGCCAGTTCTTCGTCGCTGCCCTTGACGAGGACGAGGGCCTCCTCGTGTTCTTGCCCGGGAGTCTTCACCAGGGAGCGGAAGGCGATGGCGCGGAAGGGGCCATAGGGCGTGTCGACTTCGACCTCGGTGGTGCGCTCGATGAGGCTCTCGTTGCGCAGGCGCCAGGCGATGATGTCGGCCACCGACAGCACCATGATGTCGAACTTCTCGGCAAAGACCACCAGCTCGGGGAGCCGGGCCATGGTGCCGTCGTCGTTGAGGATCTCGCAGATGACGCCGGCGGGCTTCAGGCCCGCCATGCGGGCGAGGTCGACGCTGCCTTCGGTCTGCCCCGTGCGCACCAGCACGCCACCGGGCTGGGCCCGCAACGGGAAGATGTGACCGGGACGAACCAGGTCCTGGGGCCGGGTGTCGTCGGCGATGGCGACGGCGATGGTCTGGGCGCGATCAGCCGCCGAGATGCCGGTGGTGACGCCGTGGCGGGCTTCGATGGACACCGTGAACGCCGTCGAGAAGCTCGACGTGTTCTTGTCGACCATCAACGGCAGGTCGAGCTGCTGCAACCGCTCGTCGGTCACCGTCAGACAGATCAGGCCCCGGCCTTCCTTGGCCATGAAGTTGATGAGGGCGGGCGTGCATTTCTCCGCCGCCACCACGAGGTCCCCCTCGTTCTCCCGGTCTTCGTCGTCGACGAGGACCACGGCCTTGCCGTTTTTCAACTCCAGCAGCGCGCGCTCCACGCGCAGCTCGGCTGTGGCACCAAAGCGGTGCAGCAAAGACACCTCGTCGGCGGGGGGCGGCGAGACCTGGGTGAGACGGACCGTCATGGCCATCGTCGTAGGAGTCGACGGGACCGTCGTCAACGCCAGCGTCGACGGAAGCACCGCACGGCCCACCCCGGCGTCGCGCACGCGCAGATGTGTGATTCTGCATGAGTCCAGACCCTTGCAGCATGCCTGCACACTGTATAGAATATAGGCATGAACGTCGTCGATCCAAGTGCCGGCAAGCGCTGGCAGGCAGCGCTCGAGCCAAATCTCGCCAAGTGGGTCGTGTCGGTTTTGCCGAAGACGAGGGAGGCTGAGGACGGTTCTCTCGAACTCTGGGCTGAAGTTGTCCTCGTTGGCGCCATCACCGGGGTCCCAAGCGCGGACCGTCGGAAGACGCTCGTTGCCATTGAGTCTGACCTTCGCCGGATCATGTTGACGGGCGGAAACTACTTCTCGGTTGGAGAGCGACCATTTGTTTCCTTTTTGACCGAGGAGGAGGCGAGCCGCTTCGCTCGCGCTCGAACGGCATGAGCTACGCTGACGAGTTGCTCGCCCTCGCGAAGGTTTCGTCGTCGAATCCGAGTGACGCTGAAAACCGTCGCAGAGTGTCAACCGCCTACTACGCGGTCTTTCACTTGATTGTGGAAGAGGCACTCGTCCTCATCAATCCTTTGCGGGAGCCTGTTGCGGACAACCTGGGTCGCCGAGTGCCCACCCATACCGGCCTCAAGAGCCTCGCTGCTGGCTTCGTAGCGCAGGCCGGCCAGAAGACCGTGCCTCGTCCAAAGCAGTGGGCAGAGGCAAATTATGATGGGGACCCGTCTCCAGAACTCGTCGAGCTGGCTACCAAATTTGTCTCGCTTCACTCGTTTCGAGAGCGAGCGGACTACGACCTTGGCACCCCTGTGCCTCTTCTTGATGTCCAGAATCAGGTTGACCATGCCGGCGACGTGTTCGATCTCGTTCGCGTGAAGGGCGTTCCCACCAGGGATTGGCGTCTGTTCCTGGTCTCTGTGATGCTGCTTGGCCGGAAAGGCTGAGCTCGCCGTGCACCCCGCCCGACGCCGCAGGACCGATTGACACGTATGTCAACCGCATGAAAATCTCCGCCCATGCATGACCGACTCTTCGACGACGAACTCCGCGCCTTCCGCACCGCCTTCAAGAAGTTCATCGCGGCGGAAATTGCCCCCCATCATGCCCGGTGGTCCGAGGCTGGCGTCGTCGATCGGGAGATCTTCGCCAAGGCTGGCGCCCAGGGTTTCCTGTGCATTCCCCAGGCCCCCGAGCTCGGCGGCAGCGGCCTCGACTTCCGCTACAGCACGGTCGTCGCCGAAGAACTCGCCGCGTCGGGCTTCTCAGATGTGTTCTTCACGCTGCATTCCGACATCGTCGCCCCCTATATCGAGCACCACGGCAGCGACGCCCTCAAGCAGCGCTATTTGCCGGGCATGGCCGCGGGGACGCTGATTGGCGCCATCGCCATGACCGAACCGGGCACGGGCTCGGATTTGCAGGCCATCGCCACCCGCGCCGTCCTCGACGGTGACCATTGGGTCATCAACGGCAGCAAGACCTTCATCTCCAATGGCCTGCTCTGCGACCTGTGCATTGTCGCCGTCAATACCGAGGGCGAAGGCCAGGGCTGGCAGAGCATGAGCCTGATGGTCGTCGAGGCGTCCGACCCCGGCTTCGTGCGTGGCAAGAAGCTGCACAAATTGGGGCTGCCCGCCCAGGACACCACCGAGCTGCATTTCGAAGACTGTCGCATTCCCGCCGACCGCATCCTCGGCGAGCGGGGCCAGGGCTTCGTCTACCTGATGCAGGAACTGGCCCGGGAACGTCTCGTCGTCGCCGTCGGCTGCGTCGCCGGCGCCCGCGCCGCCCTCGACCTGACGGTGGAGTACGTCAAAGACCGCAAGGCCTTCGGCAAACCGTTGTCCAAGCAGCAAAACACCCGCTTCAAGGTCGCCGAAATGGCCACCGAGGTCGCCCTCGGCGAAACCTTCGTCGACCGCTGCATCGAGGAGCTCAACACGGGCTCCCTGACCCCCGATCGGGCCTCGATGGCCAAATGGTGGACCAGCGAAATGCTCGGCCGCGTCGTCGACGAATGCCTGCAATTGCACGGCGGCTACGGCTACATGCACGAATACCCCATTGCCCGCGCCTGGCTCGATGCCCGCGTGCAACGCATCTACGCCGGCACCACGGAAATCATGAAAGAGATCGTGGCCCGCAGCATCCTGTAGCCTCCCGCGATGCGCATCGGCCCCCTCGAACTGGAGGAGCGTCTCGCCCGGGGCGGGATGGCCGAGGTCTGGCGCGGGCGGGTGGCCGACGGCGTCGTCGACGACGACCTGCAGGTGGCCTGCGGTGTCATCCCCCGGGGGATCCCCCTGTGCATCAAGCGCCTCGACCCCGCCGTCGTCAAAGACGTCGACTTCGTCGAGATGTTCCGCGACGAAGCCCGGCTGGCCCTGGCCCTGCGCCATGAGCACGTGGTGCGCACCTGGGCCCTCGTCGACGACAATCCCGGTGGTCAACCCGCCGAACTGCTGCTGGTGATGGAGCTCATCGACGGCACCAGCCTCGCCCACATCGCCAGCAGCCTGCGGCGCACCGACCCGCCGTCACCGCTGACGCCGACGGAGGCCCTCGGGGTGGGCCTGCGCCTGGCGCGCGCCCTGCAGTACGTGCACACCGCCGTCGACGACGACGACGGCTCCCCCCTGGGCATCATCCATCGGGACATCAGCCCCCACAACGTGATGCTGGCCCGCGATGGCCGCCTGGTCCTCATCGACTTCGGCGTCGCCCGCGCCGCCGCCCGCCTCAGCCGCACCCGCGCCGGCACCCTCAAGGGCAAGGCCGCCTATATGGCCCCCGAGCAGGTGCGCGGCGACGTCATCGACGCCCGCACGGACCAGTTCGCCTGGGGCGTGGTGCTGTGGGAGCTCCTCTGCGGCCGCCCCCTCTTCGCCGGCGCCGACGAGCTGCGGGTCTTGAGCCGCATCGAGCGCCCCGAGGTGACGCCCCCATCGGCGGTCACCGCCGTCAGCGAGGGCCTGGCCGCCACGGCCCACGACGTCGACAGCGTCGTGCTGCGCGCCTTGTCGGTCCGCCCCGCCGACCGCTTCCCCGACATGGCCCGGGCCGCCGCCGCCATCGCGTCCCTCCTTGGACCAGAGGCCCCATCCCTGGGCCCCCTCGCCAAGCGAGGCCTCGCCGCCGTCGACGCCGACGTCGCAGCCCCGGCCCCCGTCGCCCGCACCCGGGTGGTGGCCCGGGGCAGGCAAGCCGAGCTCGCCCTCGAGGACACCATCCCACCAGCCCGCGCGGTGCGGCGACAGCCCCGCGAGCTCATCGTCGTCGCCGTGGTGCTCGGCGCGCTGTTGCTGCTGGCCATCCTCGTGGCCCGACCACCGACGCCAGCAGGGCCCACCACGGCGACCCCCGTCACCGCCGCCCCCGTCGACGACGACGTGCGCGGCCGCGCCCGGGCCCTCGAGGCCCGCCTGCAGCCCCTGCCTCCCCATCCCTGTCGCCTGGCCCTCGAGGAGGAACTCCAGCGCACCCGCACCCTGACCGCCGCCGTCGTCGACGCTGTCGAGGCCGACCTCGCCGCCTGCACCGCCGCCATCGACGACGCCCCCCGGGCACAGCAAGCCCTGGCCGCCCTCCATCGCACCCGCCCGCTGGTGCCGCCCCCGTCGAAGAAATCCACGCCGTCGTCGCGCGACCGGCGACTGCAAGAACTGAAGCGCCGCACCCGCCTGGCCCTCGACGCCGGCGACGTCGACGCCAGCGTGGTCCTCGCCGAAGCCGCCGCCAGCCAGGCCCCGGCCGATCCCCTGTGCCGCGCCAACCTGTTCGAGGCCTACCGGCGGGCAGGCACCACGGCGTCGGCGGGCGTCGAGGCCCGGGCCCTCATCCGCATGACGGGCGACGACAGCGGTCGCTACGGGCGATGGCTTGGCGACCACGGCCTCCCCCGCGAGGGCCCCTGATGGGGCCATGCGAATCCGATATCGCAAGCGACTTCTGGGGGGTGCGCATCGGCCACGCGCGGGAAGCTGCTCAAATTCAACCAGGATGTGGTCGAATAGTCCTGATTATTCAAACTTTTGGCGGAGCACTCAAGAGGTAGCCGTTCAGGGGGGTCGGCCGTTTGACCGATCGACGAGCGTCACTTGAGCTGATCTGACAGCGAGGTGGACGAGGTAGCGAAACTAAAAGAGCAGCTCGTTGCCGCCGAGGCCCGCGCCGTCGCTGCGGAGGCCCGCGCCGTCGCCGCCGAGGCCCGCATCGCGGAGTTGGAGAAACTAGTG
>Ga0247834_1002757_pt1 | contig 25470 bp, 34 predicted proteins | sample LaCruzMarch2015__8_FD_187118 | JGI IMG/M metagenome (GOLD analysis project Ga0247834, IMG submission 187118) | Freshwater microbial communities from meromictic Lake La Cruz, Castile-La Mancha, Spain - LaCruzMarch2015_12m | ecosystem: Environmental > Aquatic > Freshwater > Lake | place: Spain...
TTTTCTATTTGTGCCACTTCGTACCGGATGCACTTTTAAACACACCTTCAAAACGCTTATCCCCTCCCCTGTTCATGTTCACAAAGTTCCCCCTGGTCATTTGTAGGCGCTCTAACTTAGATACCGTTCCTGAACTCGTTTCCACTTGCTTAATCCGGTAAATTTGTGGGCTTCGTTGTAATTGCTCGAACATGCCCCGGTTCAATTCATTGATGGGTTCTGAAATGTACACCAGCTCGTTTTGTGCATCTGTAATAGTGTCTACTCTGGCAACATCCTGTATTTGATCTTCGTAATCCCGGCCCCCAGGCTCAAAAATTCGCGTTGCTGAGGTCACGCCCTGGTTGAGCGCTCGGAGTTCTCCAAATCGGATGCTATCAAAACTGCCAACATCGCCCAGGTAAATGATCACTTCTTTGCAATCACAATCCTGATGTGAAAATGTTCTGAATAACTTTTCAGAATATGCGGTTTTCACGTCAACATCTGTGTAAGCAAAGACTTGAATATCTACACTATCAGCAAACTCAAGTAGGCCCGTATATGATCCGTTAAGGGTTCCAGTTGGCACAAAAAAGAAACGATGAGCGTCGGTGTCGGGGCTTGCTGCTACGGTTTCAGTGGTTTCTCCGATGTGAATTGTAAACTCGATTAAAAAAGGATCGGCGGTGCGCCATGCTCCGTCGTTGACCAAGTAAATACCCGCAAGCTCAAAGAAGTCATTGCATAGATACCGCCTCAAGGGGTTGCCCGTCACCCACTTTACAAGGGGATCACCTGGGCCGTCGTCGCTGGGGTCGCTGGTGTATGGCGAAAATCCTAATTGGTCAGTGGGTTGAAAAATGGAATTGACAAGGGTAAACAAATCACCTTGTACAACTTCCTCCACGTCTTGTTGGCAAATGCTGTTTTGGTTAATGAGTGCGGCTCTAAAAAGAATGTCCATCCAAAATTTATCTTCAGCCCAAAAGGTAGTGTTCGTTTTTGGTTCGTAGGTATTGAACAGGAAAGCGGGGTCTAACTTGATTGAACACACCCCATTTGCCCCACTTGGATCAATTGCCGAACTTTTGCGGCCCGCAATGCGGGTTGAATCTTTGTACAAATCCCAAATCACAAACTTGCTTTTTCGGCTTTCGGTGGTGCCGTTGGTGCTTGATACCGTTGGCGGGTTAACAAACGATGCAAAAGAAAAAGAAAAAGGAGAAAGTGCGCCAGGCTTTGACTTGGTGGCCACTACTTGCCCATTGTTATGCACTACAACCCAATCAAGAAAATCAGGGCTGATCGAAAGCATGTTGGCGAAATTCCTTGCAGTGTTTACCTCGTTGGCTTCATGCTCGTAGGTTGTAGCGGTGTAAGGCTCTGCTGAATCGGTGGCGAAAAAGGTATTCACTATTATTATTGCAAGCGCATCGGCTTCGGCCCCTGGATCGAAAGTAATTGTGAAGGTGGCGTAAGCGTCAGCACTATTCAAAAAATCCGTTGTGCCTAGCAGCCATTCCAAGTACTTGCTTTTTGGCTGTGGTACAGTGTCGCTTGGTTGCTGTGTTATGGTGAAACTCATATTTTACTTTTTTGTTCTGCCTGTGTAATCCTTTCATTTTCTCGGTTGGCTACAACTAGCCCGGCCTCTACCCCTCGTTTAGCTCCGACTCCAACGGCGGCAGCCATATTCTGGATCGAGTTGGCATCTATTGAAACCATGCTAATTCCACCGGACACGCCAACATTCATTTTGGAAAAATTCGGCTCAAGCAATCCCCCTTGCTCAAACTTCACCCCGTAACCCCGATCCGCATTGATGGCAGATAACACAACCCGTTTGCCTGGGAAGTTTACCGCGCTGAGTTGTTTCAAAATAGGGTAGTAGCGCCCGGTGTTGTGCTTATTGATGATGGCGGTTCCCCCTTGACCATCATCACCTATCCATTCCCCGCCTTCGGCTTCAATAGTGGTGCTGCCTACCTGAACAGGAACGCCCCCGTGTGCGTGGCTTGGGCCTTTTATGATCATGCCTTTGGCGGCTTTTTGTGCGCTGATTTGGGCAATCTGTGAAGTAGTGGTAAATGTCAGAAACGCAATTTGGGCAGCCTTGTAAAGTGCGCCCAATGGATCAGGGATAATTGATGGAGTAGCCAGGATGTTAACCGTACCGGATGCCAGCGAAGAAAGCGCCGCCGCAATCCTAAACCGCTTTTGCTGTTCAAACTCTTTCTTTCTTATACGCTCCTGCTCTGCTGCAAGCTCCTTTTCAAGCTTTTCTTTCTTTTTGGTGTTATCACCTGCCAACTCAATTTCTTTGGCGTAACGCTCTTCTATGGCGTTTAATTCAGACTCATTTCTCGCACTAGCAAGGCCAGATATTGCGGCCCCGGCCTCTGTGAGCGTGTCAAAGAATCGGCCAGAGGTAAAGAAGTCGCCAAACTCTTCAAGCAAAGCATCTAAACTCACCTCTAAATCTGTCCTGGTTCTGGTTGTGAATTGCTGCACACCTTCGCCAATTTCTTTTCCAAGGCCAGCAAGCCTAGTGAGAAGGCTTTCTCCAACCACTCGCAACCCCTTTTCGGATACCTGCACCTGCTTTATTGCCCCGTCCTCAGTTACGGTTTGGGTACGCTGGAATGTCTTTTCTGAAACGTCCTGAACTTCCTTTACTGCTTCTACAAATCCGGTCAAGTTATCAATCAGCGCCTTTTGTTCCTTTTCGGCTTTTCCTAATTGGTTCTTTGCAGAAAACAAGCGTTCAAATAATGCGGGTTGGTCTTTGGGTGCGGCCTTTTCAATCTCCCTTTCTAGCTTTGATACTTCCCCTTTTAGAAATGCAAGCGACCCCTTTGCAAACTCTTCAGCGACTTTTTTAGCCTTGGTGATGCTAGTGGTTACCTTATCGACTTTCTTCGCTGCTTCTTCATTCCCTGCTCCGAATTGGAGTACATCTTCCTTTCCTGTCTTTAGTAGATCGGTGAAGGTTTTTAGATTCTTTACAGGCGTTGTAAATAAGTTTTGAATAGGCTTTGTGACTATGTCGTAGAATTGGCCAATGCTTCCAACTGTGCCGTTTAGCGTCTTTCTTATTGCGTCAATTACGGAAAATATTGTACGAAATGGAACGAGCGCAACCTCGCCAGCCTTTCCAAGAATTGACAACGTAGCACCAAAAGAAGTCGCCTCTTCGTCTGCTGCTCCAAAGCTTTTTGAAAGGTCGCCTACTAGGTCAAAAAGTGGCTGTATGGTTGTTCCTAAGTCCCGGAATGCTTGGATAGTCAAAATCAAAGCCTCTAAAAGCTGGGTTTGGATGATCGTCGTTACATCCTCCAAATTTGTTCCAGCCCCGCCAATGGCCTCGGATACCTCTACGACTTTCCGGTTAAACTCTGTATTGATTTCAAGCGTGCGAAGCTGTGCGGTTTGGTATTCGTTGGTGGTGTCTATCAACGAAAGCGTGGCTTGGTCAACATCTTTGAGGGACTTGATAAACTGTATGCCAGCATCCTCACCCGGGCCTCTGAACACATCCGCAAGAACAGCCCCGGCCTTTGGCCCATTTTCTTGCACTGTGTCAAGTTGCTTGGCTACCTCAGCAATGGCCCCGCCTATGCCCTTTTCGCCAATTATTTTTTGGATTTCCTCGCCGCTGATTCCAATTCCTTCCAGTGCCTTGAGTGTAGCTGGGGTAAGTTCTCGCAAGCTCAGTGCCGCTTCTTTAACTGCGTCGGCTCCTTTGTCGGAAAAAATACCCTCTGTCGCTTGTCTGTTGGCGACTTTGAAAAACTGATCTGCATTGAGTCCGGCCTCTTGGAATAGCCGTGGGTACTCGCTAACGGTGTCTAAGAACTCACCATTGGCATTTGAACCTGCAACAAACCCCTCTTCAATCCTGGTTAGTGCTTCGCCAAAGGTGATGTTAAAAGCATTGGCAACGGCGTTGGCGCTTTCAATGATCTTGGTTTGATCCTCTCCGAAGGTGTCAGCAACGCCTTTTATTCGTGCGGTAAAGTCGTCAAGATCAGCCCCTGATGCGTCGGTAAGTGTTGATATTTCCCCTCGTAATTCCCGAATGCCTTGCACCAATTCGTAGACATTTTGCAAGGCCCCTATTAAAGCTTCTCCTATTGCCGCTGCTGCACCTGGGATTGAAGCGAATGCGGCAATGTCAAACCCTGACAGTTGGGTGAATACGCCTTGGAAGGCTTCGCCGTAATTACCAACATTGCGTTGAAATTGACCCAGGCTTGCGTCTATGTCCTTTAATTCCCGGTCAAGTTCTTGAATGCGCCTCACTGTTTCCTCTCCAAATGATCCCCGGCGCTCCTCTGCTGTGAGGTCTTTATAGGAGTTGCGAAGCCGCGACAATTCCGCATTCAATGCCCGGTATGAGTTCTTGCCCTTATCGGCGTTTTGCTGAAACTGATTGATAGCGTTTCGCTCTTCCTGGCGTTGCTGCTGCTGTATTGCCCGTAAGGCTGCAAGCTGTTCACTGAGTCGCTTATACTCTTCGGTGTTGAACTTTTCAGCTTTACGGGCATTGGTGGTTTCCCGTATGGCCCTAGCTAAATCCTCCTGGCTTTCAACCGCCGATTTAACACCTTTAATCTCAACTTCGTATATAAGGACTCTGGTCATGCTGCTATGTTTCGTGCTTCTTCAATGGCCGCTTGGTAGATTTCATCAAAGTTTTCCACCAAAAGCTCGAATACCTTGAATTGTTCTTGAATGATTTTGTCTGCATTCACCTCAAAGCCAAACTTTATCCACTCAGTACGCCTACCGTTCTTTGAAAAGGCAAACGATCCAGGTAGCGGGAAACCAAGTATAGTGGCTTTATTGAGCGTTAGGAACGTGAACCGCTTTAAATTCGACTCAGAAAGCCCAGGTTTTACGACTCTGGCCCACTGTAATAGCCTTGCCTGGGCCGCCGCACTTGTGTCTACCTTACTCGCTGGTATTCCCGTGTCCAAATCTAAAAGGTAATCGTTGCCTTCAATGCCAATGCGCAAAGTATCTCCGACACTTTCGACAACTTTTGCCTTTAATGAGGCTATGCCTTGACCTGTTGCAACGTGGCCCTGTTCCCTCAATTCGTCCTTGCCTTTTTCTACTAGGCTTTCCACGGCGTTGAGGGCAATACCTACCAATTCCTGATACGTGACTATCCGCATGACTCGCAGTTTGTGACAGGGACAACGAATTGGGCAAAATCCTTGTAAATCATTCTCGTTGTCTCAACTTCACAAACCTGAATTGTAAGCGGCGTTGCATATCCACGCGCCCCGCCTATCGCTCCGTCACTCCATTTTGTAAAAGCCCAACGGGCGTTTGGCACAATAAGACTTTCGATCCATTCGCCTTGGGTGCTAAGTAGCCCGTATGTGTCTTGCTCAATTAGATAATTTGCCTCTGGTTGGGTAAACCAAAAATCATCAGTACCGTTGGTGAATACTTCGTGTTTCAAAAGCCTGCGAAGAAACGAGCGAAGAATGTAGAAAGAGTTTTGAAAGGCGCTTTCGGTTTCCAGGACTTCCGGAGGGCAATTCTCGCAAGTGTTGCGGTCAAAAGCAATGATGTTTAATTCCAGGTAAACCCGGTCGCTTTCGATTGAGTCGGTATAGCTTCCAGTTTCTTCAATCACCAATCCGGGGTATTCAAAGACCATCTTAGACGGATCAGCCCCCGCCGCATCCCAGTTACGGGAAAAAAAACGCCCGGCCTTGTAATCGCCATACGTCGCCCCCAATGATGGGTGCATGACGCTGGGTTGCATATCGTCCACAAAAGCAGCAAAGGAGTTAACCCGGTGAGGCACTCCCTTTTTGTTTTGTTCCCTTGAGGCCATTTGGGCCACGATCTTGCGGCAAATGGCAATGAAGTCATTTTTGGTTAGTACTTTCACACCCGTGAATTTTTAAGTGAAGTAAGAAAAACAAAATCCTCAAAGTCGCTTTTCCAAAGTGATTCCATACCTCCGATGTACCATTGTTCCCGTAGTGCTGCGTCCAGTAGTAACCGCCACCCCATCAGCTCGAAAGCTTCCCGCGCCGCCGCTTCACGATCCCTGGTTTCTTTCGACTTAGTTCCTGAACCCTGGTAGGGCGAGCCGTTCCAGAAGAATTGGTAGTCTGGTTTTGCAGCCAAAGTAAGTATGAATTGATCAAAAAAAAACGAAGGATTAAGACTTCGCCAGCGGTTACGGTTCTGAAAGTTTGCATCCTATCGTTTAGAAAAGATTCCAACTCTTTTCTGTTCCAGGGTAGCACCTCCCCTTTCTTTCTTACAAGTATTGCCAATTCTCGCAGCCCTAAAGTAAAGTCCATACTACCCAAAGCAAATTTCTTTTCTTCCAGGTTTTTTTCTGCGATGCGTCGAAACTCAAGCACTTCAATTGCTTCGCCTGTACTCACACCCTCCAAGGTCAAAAACTTAGCCGCCTTGAGTTGATCCAATTGGTATTCTTCGCCGCTGACAACCAACTTGAAAACTTTGTCTTTGAGCGTTTCAGGCTTGAAGGTGTTGATAACTGTGTTCAAGTGTGCGTACAGACGCATAACAGACAGATCGGCTTCCAGTGTTACAGTAAAGCCGTTCAAAAACAATTCTTCAATCGGTTCATCAAGCGAAAACGGTAAGTCCCAAATCCAATCTCCGTACACGTAATCTAATGCCCTGGTGATTGCAATGATTGCAGCCTGGCTGTCTTCTGTTTCTTGTGCTGTAAAATATTCCTGCTCTTGGTCTTTGAAGTCGCAAAACGCCTCCCACGGTATTTCATGTGCGGTAAGTGGTAGATTGATTGTAGCTCCGGTAGATAGTTGTGCAATCATCCGCAAGATTCACATTCGCCTGACGTTTCCCGCCCGGCTTTGGCTGAGTAATCTAGTTCCTTTTTGTACTCGCTTGGCTGCTTGGCTTGCTTTGCGGGTATCTCTTTGGGTTGGTGGTTGAGTCCTTCTTGGTTCAAAAAGAAGTCCACAATGCGAGGTTTGTCAGCTATGTAGAACTCACCCAAGGAAAGCATCATTGAGCGCCAGAATTGCGCCCTAAACCCTGCTTCTTTGGCATCTTCATATGCTTCAAGTAGTGCGTTAAAAATAGCCTCTGCTTCGGGGTGTACCCACTCGCTTTTGATGGGTTCCATCACATCTACATCAACCTCGCCTTTTAGGAAGCTTTTAAGGGCTTCCGCAACTTCTGAAAAGTCGTTTGATGGGTAATTTACCTCCCCTCCAATGACCAACATTTCTTTATTGAAAAGCGTGGTCATAAGGAAATTAAATTTGTTCAATTCCTTTGGTGGTGTTTGTTCAATTTCGGTTTTGACTTTTGCCATTATGTTTGATTTATCCTTTACCTGTTTTGATTTCCCCCGGCCTTGGAACATGCTTCACAATCCAGGTAAACCCATATCGACCAGCGTCCAAGCTGTGGTTATATTGATCTATCGGAGTGTCGCTTTTCTTGTCGGCCCACACATAGTTGTCAAGCTCGTTTTTGATGTTTGGGCTATCGGACGTAACAACGATTTCATAATCCTTCATGTCTTTGATGCCCTGAATAATGGAGTTTGGCCCTTTCTTCGCCTCAATCACCCTAAACCCCTTGGAGCGCAAAAACATTACAGTGCGCTTTTCGTTGGTATCCGATACAATGGGCTTGCCCTTATCCGGTATCGCGTCCTCCATCATCCTTAAAAGCCCCTCATTTGAAAGCTCCGTTTCGTAAATCAATTCTTTGAGGTAAATCTTTTTCCGCTTTCGATCCACTGCAATCTTCACAAGTGCAAGCGGGTCAGGGAAGTACCCAAAGTCCATAGCGTAAATATACGGTAACTTTTCATCAAATACACCCTCGGACCAATCCTCGTAAATTACACCCTCTGCTTTTTCAATCCATTGGCCAATGATGTAATGGCCATACTTCTTTGGGTTGTTGACCTTGAGGTCGTAAATCCTGCGAAGGTAAGACTCTGAAAGGTTGTCTTTGTTGTCCAGGTACGTGACGTGGATGTGTGTAACGTCTGGGTGTGTGGAGATACTCACGGGCACCCCATCAATAATTTCAGTCCTGCGAGTGTCTTGAATCCAACGCTTGTAAACCCAGTGGGTTTTATTCGTCGGGTTCATAATCAAGATGATCAGGTTTGTTTTGTTTTTGTCCCTGATCGAAAGGTCAATCTTATCAAATTCATCCTCATTGGTCAATTCCTCGGCTTCATCTAGCACAAAAATATTGGACTTGATTGACTTTAGTTTTGCGGTTTGGGATTTAGACCCGGACTTTAAGCCCCTGAATGATACGGCTGATCCGGTAGAGCCGCAATACACATCGTTTTTCTTTTGGGTAAAGTAGGGGTGAAGGTTTTGAATGTCGATCTTTTCAGCAAATTCAAGGACTACCGAATCATTGGCCGCCGCCATTGTGTAGCGGGTGTATAAGATTCTTTGGTTGTGATGCTCTGCCATGATACGAGAGCAAAGAAGGGTAATAGCAAAAGACTTAGCAGCACCACGGCCACCAGATAGCAGAACGTAGCGAGTTTTTGGAGCTTCAAATAAGGGGGCAAACTTTTCATTTACTCGGATTTCACCCATACTATTTTTGGAATGTCTGCCAATTCTTGTGTTGTTCCAACGCCCATTTGAAGCAGTCGTTTACCGTATCCCCTGGCGCTGCCCTTGTTGTTCAGCACATACATGATAAGCATATGGTTGCCCTCTGCTATTTGCTTGTACATATTCATCTCTACGAAGTCCAGGTTGTTTTCTTGTATCTCAAGTACGGTATTTGCATACTCCTGGTCTTCGTTCACCCATCGCCAGTGAGTGCTTCGTTCAATGCCCACTTTCTCGGCTGCTGGCTTGACAAGTCCAAACGTCGTTTTAAGCGCGTCAAGCATCTGCTTTTTTTGTGTTGCAGTTCTGGCCTTGCGTGTGGCGTTTCCTTTGTCCCTATCTGCCTGGGTTAGCTCGTGTGCCATATAGTGTATTTGAAAAAACGGGGACAATAAAGCCCCCGAAAATTAAACGAAAAAAGGTATTATACTGTTTCAAGTAACAACTTGTCTTTTTCCCCTTCTTTCTTTGGTTTCCCGGCTTCAATCCAATCTAAGTAGGCGTTGTCAATTTTCAAGCGATCCCCTGGAATGCGGGGGAACTCGCTCCAAAACTTCCCGTCTAATTCTCTTCCTGCTGCCTCTGGATATGCGCCGCCCCACTGCTTGTGAAAAAACTTAGTGCCTGCCCTTATCGCTTCGTCTCTTATTTCCCTAACCCAGTCCATCCGATCTTCGCGAGGGAACCATGTTTTTGTTGGCTTGTCGTAAAAAACAAGTCCGCGTTTTTCACACTCTTCTTGCTTCCACATGTGTGGGCCACTTTCTCCACCTGTAATCACCCATTGGATTGTTGATAGGTCTAATTTTTCAAGTCGCTCTATAAGCGGCTCAAAAGAAACAAACCTTATCTCTGCCTCAACTTGCTTGAGTATGTCAAGCCGATAAAGCGACTTTTGGTTTTCAATCGTGGTTCCAGCCCAAAAGTTAGGCGGCAACTTTCTCCGCTTACTATATTTAAGCATTAATTCAGGTCGCTTCGTTAGAACCTGATATTCATGCTGCGGAGTCTGTTCAATCACATCAACAATCTGGTCTCTGTAGTACTCTGGCACCTCATCCCAAAAAAGGTCTGACATACTATTTGTAAAAATCATAGTCGGTTTCTTGAGCTTAAGCGGCTCTTTAAGTTTGTGTGGCCTGATCGTTAGATCAAAGCCATTTGGAAAAGCGGCTGTACCTCTGTATTTTTCAGCAAGGGTTAGAGCGTAACACCATTTACACCCCGCTGAAATTTTCTTGCAGCCAGACATTGGATTCCATGTTGCTTCTGTCCAAATAATACCTGTTTCGTTCATTTTTTTTTCATTTTGGTTAATAATACCCAATTTACTGATTATCAGCGTATTAAGCAATTTTTTCAACCAAAATATTTTCATCGGCCTGCTTCATTCTATCAATCATTAACTGGCAGTATTTCGGATTGAGTTCCTGAGTATAGCAAATTCTACCCAATTGGTCGCAAGCAAGCATTGTTGACCCTGAGTGTCCAAATAGGTCAAGAATAGAATCACCTGGATTGGTATAGTGTTGTATAAATTCAGAAGGTAATTCTATCCGTTTAGCCATAGGGAATTTGCGGTGTTCTTTTGTTGTCCTCATCGTAGCTATTTGTATCAAGGTGCTAAACCCATCCATTAAGTTGGTCATTTTTATATTCCCAAACTTGCAAATCAGAGTATGTCTACTCATTGCCTGGGTATTACTTATGATTGTAGCGTTTCTGAAATCTTGAACAAAAAAATGAGCAAAATTGCCAAAGTCATTCATTGCCAATTGAACCGCCTGTTTGTCCCCGGCTATCCAAAAACCAAACCCTTTTGAATGAATTTTTGAATTAGCATAAGCAGCAAAAAGTAGGTCAATAGTCATTGAGAAATCAGGATCGGTAAAAACCATATCCGCTATTGTCCCACCCATGAGCTTTGAGGTTAGTTCTGAGTTTGTACTATCTCCGCAAAGCAAGTAATGATTACCCACCTTAAATAAATCGCCTTCTTTTATGTCTGTTTCTACGTCGTTGTCTATATTGAAGTCGCCTTCTTTGGTCTTTATTTTTTTAGAGCCAAACTCTGGAATGTCAACCCCCCAATCAGCAACAAAATTCAAGTCCCAATCTGATTTAATAGTCTCCCACTCCCATTCCCCAAAACTAGCATTATCCGTAATCACAAACCGCTTTTTCTGATCCTCGGTAAGCTCCGACGCTTTTTTGATCCAGTTGTTTGGCACTTCTTTTTTTCCCAACTCTTGCAATGCCCGAAAGCGCATATTACCCCCGATGATTGTATTTGTCTCGTCAATGACAATTGGCCGTAACTCAATCATCTCCGGGAACTCTTCAATACTTCGCTTTAGCTTTTCAAACTTCTCATTGCGGATAATGCGCGGATTGTTTGGATTCGGCTTAATAGTGCTTAGTTTGATCATTTCGCGTGTGATTTAAATTCAAAATTTACAACCCCTCTCAATAAATTATCCCACATCTGCTCCAAGTACGCTTCCCCGTGCTTTTGGTACAATCGGTATTGCCGCACAAATGGGTGATCGTAGTAGCCAGCCCTCATAAACGCCTTGAAAAATGTTATTTTTTTTCGCCTGAATTGGTCGTAGCTTCGGTATTGGTAGTGGTTGAGGTGAACGCCATAAGCCGGTAAAATAGAATCTACTCCTTCAATGACGTGGTTTCCTATGCTGATGTTCCAATCTGGATTTAAGCGGCCAAAAACTTTTTGATGATTTGGTTCAAACCAAGAAACGCCATTGGGCATAATGTTTTTGTATCGGTATTGACCATAAGCATACCCTTCTTTTGTTGTGCAAGATTGAAAGTCTTTAAGAGATTTTATGATTGAAGATTCGTCGAGACACAAAAACTCATCTGCATCAATCGGGAAAAGCCATTGGTGTCCAGCCTCAAGAGCTTTTGTTTTCAAGTAGTTTACAATATACCGCTGAGGGAAATTATCTTCATAAGCATTGAGGTGGTACGCCTGTTTTCCGCATTTAGCCAGGGTTGAAACGGCTATTTTGTGAGATTTGTCGGTGCTGTTATTGTCGCACAAAAAGAACTCATCAACCCCAAGCCCGGACCAATGCTCAATACATTGCCCAATTATATCTTCCTCGTTCCGGTACATCATCAAAACAGCTATCATAGCTCGTATCTTTTGCCAGTCATAACAACCCCCCAGGTACAAACGGTTTTGTTTAGGGAGTGAAATTTTAGACCGTGTTGTTCAAAAAAATCAATCCAATCATTTACGGGCTTGATGTTGATATGGCCCCACTCTGCATCTGCTTCGGGCGTGGTGTAGTTTGGCGTTGAGGTGAAAAAGAAAAACTTTCCCTTTTCAGCTATTTGCTCAACCAGCGGAATAAGCGTTTCATCAACGATGTGTTCAAAGACCTCAGTTGAGTAAAAAGCGTCGTATTCTCCATCAATTCCGAACTGATCAGGAACGCCCAAAATATAGCTGTTTGGATCAATACCGCGTGAAATAGCAAAGTCTCGTTCATATGGATTTATGTCGTAGCCCTTAGCCTGAACACCTACCCGCTTTGCGCCTTGCAGGAAAAACCCAAGCCCTGAGCCGATTTCAAAGGCTGTGCGCACTCCATGGTCAAATAGCCACTGTGCGCCCTGCTGATGGAGATTTACAAGACCATTGTAATTTGTGGTTGTGTACCCGCCTTTGACCTGGGCATCAAAAAAGTATTTGTGGTAGTCGTTGGTGTTGTAGTCGGTCATGACTGCATCATTTTATCAAGTAATTCAAAACGCTTTTGCTCCAACCCAGATACCAAGTATTTTTCTTTCACGATTTCGACCATTTGAACATATTGAGCAAAAAGATGATTATTGTCACTTAGTAATGAGTTGAAAAAAACTGGAATTTCTTGATCATTTCTTGGAAAAAATTCTTTAAACTCTGGTAAATCTGGGCAAAGTGGATAGGCTCCGCCCCAAACGGCTTCCATTGCCGCAATACCAGACTTGCAGCGGTTAAATTCATTATCCTCAAGTGGAACAAACAAAACATGAGGCTGCGATCTCCTAAAGCTCATAAAGTAGTCCAAAACGGATTTTTCGTAAGGCTTAACTTCGTATTCATCCAATGACCCGTACCACTTTGTATTCAATAGCCTGGGATCATAACCCCAAAATTGCCATTTGATGTTATCCCGCTTGGTAAATGCCCATTTGTAAGCAAGTAAATCAGGTACATGGGTTTCTGATCCCCTCCAATTTATCGTTACTTCCCCGCCTTGGTAGTTCCAATCAGGTGGGAAAAACTCGCCCAAAACAAAATCGTTGATGGCGTTATTGACCGTGGCAATTGGACACCGGATAAAGTTGAATTTGGAAATGTATTCATTGAGTGGATCTGTGCTTACTGTGATGAGGTCAGCCAAACGCAAACAATTGTCGATGATCTTCAGACGGTCTTTGTCGAAAAAGTTATGGGCGCGGTTCAGTGGCGGTATTTCCCAATAATTATCATCCAAGTCAATCCAGATTTTCAAGCCCCAAATTGCAGCGCGTTCAATCAGTTCGTAGTCTTCTTTGGTGTGAGGCAAGTGAATAAACAGCGCATTGAAGCACGGTAGATTGTTGTCATAAATAATCTGTGTTCCCCGGCCAATAATTTGGTGTGTGATCCCTGATCGTTGCACCATTTGAAGAATTGGGAGTGTCCGGTAAAACCACGGCGCTCTGCATTCTTCGTCTCCTTTGATCAATAGTTTTAAGCTCACTTTCGGTTCGGTTATGATAGGTTAAAAATGTTCGTCAACAACCCACTTTACAGGAACTTTAAAATCTTTCATCCCTGGTTCCCATATCTTACGAAGCATCGGGTATAAAATGCCGTTGAACGCATCGCCTGAGCTTCCAGATATAAAGGCAAAGTTACCCGCTTTGTTGATATGCGGTTTGGCCCCTGTCAGCGGGCAACCATCGGTGTGGATAATGTCAAGCCCGGTATGCACTCGGATATTGCCGTGGGTAATCACCTTGCCCCAGCGATCTACCCCTTTGACCATTTGCAAGGCCAAAGCAAAGTCCTGCTTGTTGGTCTTGGCCTTTTCGTAGAACTTACCTTGGAACCAAGGTACTAGCCACCCCTCCCCTGCTTCAATTGCGGTGCTGCCTTTGATCTTGTCCGGTGTCCCGTTCTGGTTTTGATCGAACGCGGGTAAATCTTCCAGCAAAAAGAAAAGCACCTTACCCCCTGTTTCCAAGGTAGATAAAGTGCTCTTGCCTGTTTTTGCAATTCTTCTATGGTTGAAGGTAATTTCCGACATGGTGTTGATTTTCACCAAAGTTACGGATTTTCTTGTTCCCCTTCTTCGTTTTCCTCCATGAATTTTTCAGGAGTGTCAAACTGATCAAAAAAACAAGCCTGGTTAAGGTACTTGTTTATGAAGTCTCTAAGTGGAACAAGTGCATGAGGAGTTAGATCAATTGAAAAATTCCTTTCCGAACCTTCTGACCCATAGAATTTAAGGCAAAATTCCTCATCATCAAAAGTTGCCCTCATTACAAATTCATAATAATCTTCGTCTTCAATCAAAATCCTGTCTTGCATGGTTGATAGTTTATGAGTTGTGAAAAAAATTAAATTGTACACCATTTTTTTTAGGTCGGCTTGAGTTACAAAGTACGCGTCTTTCGGCATCTGCTTTGGCGTGTATTCCCGTTTCCCTGTCATCCCAGACCGTCGTTCCTTTTTGCATTGTTGTGAATTTTGAGCGTCAACTATTCGCCTTAAACTTCAAAGGCGTGTTCCAAATCTGTGCCTTGAGCTTTGCAAAATTTACGTCAATGGGTATTCCCTCCATAATGTACACCCCAACCTTTGGTTTTTTATCTACTGCCAAAATGGTTTTATGGAGAATGCCTCCGTTTACCCATTTCCAGCCGTCGTTTCCAAAAACCGGGCTTGATCTGAGTCCGTCCAAGATAAACTTTGTGGACATCCCAGCTACGTTGTCATGGTCACGTCGCTTGTTCTCTTCATGCCAAACAAAGATAAGCGCACAAGCTTCTTCGACTGATTTGACATTGTGAAGGAATGCGTAATCACAAACCTTTTTTTCCCATTCCTCTTTGAGGCTTCCGTACTTATCCGGCCCCCATTTGCCGTAAAGCAAGCTCAAGACCTCGTTTGTACTTGGCGGCTTCCCGGGTATCTCAAAGTATTGAATCCGCTTCATACAGTTTGTTTAGGGCTTGAATGGTATCTTTTGTCAACTCCAAAGTTTTCACCGGGTTTTTGATGTGGGTTTTTTCCCAAACTTCTACCCTGTCGTGAAATACCTTGAGGCGGTTTTCTTTGTTTTGGGCGTAATGAAACGGATTTGCTTTGCCGTCAAGTGAGCTAACTATTTTAATTTCACCTGATGCTTCGGGAAAGATAGCCCTGAATGCCCAAACTAGCTTGCGGTCACTGTTGAATTTGTCGTTCATTTCACCCGCTTTTTAAACAGTTTCAAATCGGATATACACCAAGGTACTGCAACAATTATGATCAGTTCAAAAAATATGTTGAGAATCATAAGGTACAATTTTTAGATGCCCACAAAAGGGCAATGGTGATAAAAATATAAGTCCCCCACTCTACCGCAATCACAAAAAAAGCACCAAATAAAGTGGGGAAAATCGCAATAAACCAAAATCTTTCCGTCCTTCCACTACCTTCAAAACCGTACACCCTCGCCCAACTCATTTTCTCGTGAACCCATTGCTCCACCTGCCAAGCAAAAGGTATACGGATTTTGAAGATGTAGAAATCAAATCCCTTGTTCGTCTCGTTCACTTGGCCCAGGCGTAACCCCGGACTCCCGGTTATCCCAACTTTCACCGTCCATACGTACGGGATGTTCGCCATTATGTACAGCCATTGGCGCGCGCTGGTATTGTTCCCACTTCGCTTCCTCTTTTTGAAAATGCGCAACCTGGAACCCAAAGAGGCTGAATATTTCCGCTTCGGCTTTGGCGACAAACCCCGCATAGTCCCGGTCGGATAACTTTTCCGGGTCGTTTGCGATCTTGAGTATTTGGCCGATGGCGTTTGTTTCTTCATGTTCTCCTAAAATGGTTCTGGATAGGTAATCGTTTGCGCTGTCTAAGTGTTCCATATTGTGCGGGTCTACCTGGTTCCCGGCTTTCATAAGCCCGTAAACAAAGGCGGGTAAAATTTGGAGCTTGTAGTACATTTTTCGCCATTTTTCTGGCTGCCTTTCTACGCCCCTGATCGTGATTTCTACAAGGCCGCCCCCAAAGTGAGCAGCTAAAGATTCCTCTAGCTGTTCTTGAATGTGCGGTGGAAGACGGCCTTTGTAGTTCACGCTAGATGAAAACTTAATCTGTTTCCGCACTGCCAGCAAGTCCAAAAGTTACAAATGCGCCGTCGTCATCGCCTCCGAATGGTAGTTCGCCCTGGTCGGGGTCGTAATTGCTTTTGGCTTCCAGAAATTCGCGTTTCAATTCCAAGCCCTTTTCGTAGGCTGATTTCATTTGTAGCGCGCACAAGCTCAAAGCAATTGTTTTGCCTTGTTCGTCAAAGCTCAACTGTTTGGTGGTGACACATGCGGTAATTTTGATATTGCCCTTGGTTTGGTCAAAAGTCAATTTGCACTGCATATCTGAGGCGATTCCGTCGATTTCAACCCTTTGGTTAAAAATAAATTCTTCTTTGGATTCCTGCGGGGATATTAAGCCGCCGCTTTCTTCTTTTGCCATTTTGGTAAAGTTTGTTTGTAAAATTATTTTAGCTCTTTTCCTGGGGCAGCATTTGACTTTGGAGATTCTTTGGGGAAAAGACTCTCAACCCACTCTTGGCATTCGCTTATCGCCATTCCAAGATAAACAAAAAGCTGTGGCTGATTGTCAATATGGTCGCTTAAAATTGAGGACAAAGAAGCCATTCCGGCCATAAAGCCCAATTCGTATGTGGTGGTGTCTTCCACTCCATCGCATTCAAGGTCTTTAATAAATGGTTTGAATTTTTCGTTGAACTCTTCCAGCGTGTAAACTTCGGTTGACACAATCTCGTTGCCTGCGTTGCTTGGTGCTGGCTGCCTTTCGCGTGTTTCCTCTTCCGCTTTTTTTGCTAGTTTATTGGCAAGATCAAGCCAATCTTTGCAAACCCCTTGTGGTTGATCGTGTACATCAGGAAATACTTTTTCAAATTCCCTAAATGCTTTCTCTAGCCTTTCAGTCGATTCGATCACCTGACTTTCAACCCACTCTTGGCATTCGCTTATCGCCATTCCAAGATAAGTAAAAAGCTGTGGCTGATTGTCAATGTTCTCAGATAAAATTGAAGATAAAGCCGCCATTCCAGCTAAAAACCCCTGTTCGTAGGGCGTTGTGTCTTCGATGCCTTCACGCTCAAGGCCTTCGATAAATGGTTTGATTAGAATTTCGGTTAGCATAGATTTTATTTAAAAGGGTAATTGAATTTGGTTGTCTTCGTAGTCATCGTCCAAACTTGAGTCATACTGAAATTCTGTGCGCTCCTTCACAAACCTAGTGAGTACCGTTCCAGGCTCTCCGTTTCTGAATTTGGCAATGATGATTTCAGCGAGTCCTTTTGTGCTGTTTCCGTGTTCGTCTTCAAAAATCTGGTAGTATTCAGGGCGATAAATGAAGGTCACTAAATCGCTATCCTGTTCAATTGCTCCACTCTCTCTGAGGTCCGAAAGTTGGGGCCGCTTTGATCCTCCCCTGATCTCAACCTGCCTTGAAAGCTGGGACACTTGAATAATCGGTACTTTCAACTCTTTTGCCAAACCTTTCAAGTCCCTGGTCATGTCGGAAATTTCCTGCTCCCTGAACTTGCCCCCGTTTTTCATCAATTGCAGGTAGTCAATCAGGATAATTTGACAACCTTGCGCTGCCATTGAACGGATTTTAGAGGTCACCACGGCAAAATCTGGACTCCCATCATAGTATACGACCGGAAAGCCCTCAATAATCTCAGAGGCGGCAAGGAAACGTGCGTATTCGCTATTGTCCATCGTGGCCGCATTGACCAACTTAGATAAATTTAATTTGGCTTCCTGAGCTACCATCCTAAAAAACTGTTCCTCGCTGGTCATTTCAAAGCTGAATAGGCCACATTTTACACCTTCGGCTGCCATGTTTCGGATAATGGTAGTTACAAAACTACTCTTTCCCATACCCGGCCGAGCCGCAAGTGTGATCAATTGACCAGGTTTAAAGCCCCCAGTTTTGCGATCCAGGTTTGCAATGCCGCATTTTAGCCCTGCGAAGATCCCGCCGTTGCGCTGCTCGTTGATTTGCTTTCTGGCCCCATCCCCTATTTGCTCCCCGGTCTTTTCTTGCTTTGAAGAAACAACGCTTGAGATTTCAGACACCGCCTTTTGTGCATATTCCAGCACATCAAATTCGTCCTGTGTATCGTCATAGGCCTTTTGCGCCAAGTCGTAAGAAAACTGTAAAGCAGCCCGACGCATTTCCTTTTGGCGCAAAATTCGGCTATGGTATTCAATGTTTGCAGAGCTTGCAATTTTATTGGACAACTCAACAAGCTCATAAGGGCTTAAATCATTATCCAAAAAGTTCAACCGCTTCAATTCCTCCGTGACCGTCAATAAGTCGATGGACATTATTTTGCGGTAGAGGCTTTGCATTGCCAGATAGATCCGCTTGTGGCGATCTAGGTAGAAAGTATTTTCGTTGACTCCGATCCCCAAAAGTACCGGATAGGCTTCTTTGTCAATCAAGCATGCACCCAAAACAGCTTTCTCAAGCGGTATGGCCTGGGGTGGAACTTTGCCAAAGACGAAAGTTGAAAGCTTTTCTTCACGGGTTTGTAGGTGCTGTTTCATACCTTATTCAGATTTGGCGTTGGCAATATCCGGTCATACTTCATCAGGCTGATCTTCTCTTCTTTACTGTATCGGATTTGGCCATTTTGACCTACTTTAGAACTCTCCTTCCAAGCTTTTGCCGCTTGCATGTACTTCTCAGCGTTTGAAGCACGAAACAGCGTTGATGGGCAAATGTATTGCTTCATCCGGTCATCTTTACCCCAATCGTTTACTTTGAAGTCAATGACCAGTTTAAAATCTTCCAACTCCCAACCGTCAACTTTTTGCCGAGCCAACACAAATTGCATCGTTTCTTTCGTCGTTGCCTTGAATGAGGTGTTGGCTTTGGCGTTGAGGCAGTCAATTACCTCCTTTACAATTTCAATTTTTGAGAGGTCAGGTTTGTTTTCTATTATCTTATTATACTTATCTTCTTTAATTATATTATTATGGTTGACATTTTCGTCAACCCCCCTTGTTCTTTTTGACAACCCCCCTTGTTCTTTTTGACAACCCCCCTTGACATTTTCATCAACCCCCTCCATATCCGAAAAGTCCATTTTGACTTTTATTTTTCGCTTGTACCCATCTTCAATAACTACATTCAAATAGCCCAGCTTTTGTAATCCAGAAATTGCGCGGCTGATCGTTTCAGAGGTTTTCCCAAAAGCCTTAGCTAAGTAGTCATTACTGGCAAAACAGTAGTTGTATTTGTTTGAAAGGCTTTGAATCTCAGCGTAAAGCCTACATTGAAAATCTGAAACGCGGCTGTCGTGTCGTACGACGGTTGGAAGCTGTCCGTATGTATTGTTCATTTGCCAATATTTTGATGGTTATAAAACCAAGCATTGATGGCTTCGATCTTATTGATACAATTTTTATCCGCGCATACAGTGGCTATCAGGTGCGACAAATTCAAAAAATCTTCAGGAGAAAAAACAACCCCCTTGACTTTTATCATCCCTGTTTTAGGGTAGATTTGCAATTGAGAAATTGGATAAACAACGAATTTTGGTGCGTCTTGCATATCTTTAATTGGTTTGTGATTAAATAGAAAATGCCCGGCTAAAGGTGTGGAACCGCCGAGCATTTCTGACAAATTATAATCCCAATTAAGATATGCAATGGAGGTTCCACGTCCCGTCGAATATCGATTCACAAATATAAAAACTTATTGGGAATCAGGCAAGTTTATTATTTGAAATATCCTTGCTTTTCCTTTTATCCCCTTGCTTTTCCTTTTCTTTTTTTACCTCCGATTTAACTGGATGAGGAAGTAAAACAGGAAGAGGCTTTAAAGGCGTGGTGTCTATTGCCACTGCCATGATGATAGCTGTTATCATTGTTGATTTTTTAAAGTGCCGGGCATTACACCCGGCCCCTAAGTAACTTACTACGATCTTAAACAAATTAATGGGCTTTTTCAAGCGGTTGCCCTGCCGCTTTATTTTAAAGGCTTTCAAGTTGGTTTTTGACCACCAATACTTGCCCTTGCAGCTGCTTTAGCAACATTTCCAGCGCTGTTTTTTGGTTGGTTTGGTACTCGCTCCATTCGCTATCAATAAAGCCCCTGTATAAATGATCTTTGGTTCCTGTGGTCGTTGTATAAAGTCTCCAATCGTTACCGTCACAATCGCGTTGAGGCGTGCGGTGTAGTACTTCGATTGCGTTGGCTTTAATCCGGTATACTTTTTCTGGGAAGGTATCAAAAAATGATTGAATAATTTTTTCCAAGTCTTCTATGCCAAAGCAATTATTGTAAAGCATTGACCTGTAATCACGGGTTACTGTGCGACCAAGACCATAAAAATCACAAGTCACGTCACATGCTTGATCTTCAAAATCGTGACCTTCTGGGAAAAATCCAAGAGCTTGAGCAGTCTCGAAAAAGGTTTTAAGCGTAATATCTTGGATTATTTCTTTGCCTTCGCTGTCTTGTTGGATTAGGTTGCAGCATTCGTGGTTAATGATGTTGATTGAGTAAGTCATGTTTGATAGGTTGAGCTGTTAAATGAATTTTTTTGCATCTTCTCGCACCTCGGAAATGGTGCTTATCTTTTCTGAAAACTGTACGCTTTTAACTTTCCAGCCTAGTTTCAGAAATTCTTGTGCCGCTTTTGTTTTTATTCCATCCCAGTCACAATCCTCACCTAATGGGTAAGGAAACGGGTCTACAAATGTAGGGTTGCTTAGGTCTTGTATTTTAAATCCGTGTGGGATTTTGCAATCTGAACAAGCTGCGTCAAACATTTGCGAGCCAGTTGCATCGACTTTAACTACTGTGTTTAATACCTTTTTCATGTTGTGAGGTTAAGCCGGGTTGCCCCGGCATTTGAGTTAATTTTGCAGTGAGTTGTAAGCACGGATAACCGCGTCTACGATTGTTGCTTTTAATGCGTTTAGTGGCGCGTTGTTCCAAGCTTCTCGGGTTAATTCAAATTCTTCTTGAGATAATCCCAAGTTGGTGCATGCTTGATTAGAAAAGCCGTAGTTCCATTTTCCAGGACGAATAAGTTTCGCGGTAATGATTTGGTTTGCAGCTTTCTTAGTTAACTTTTTCATAGTTGTAAATTGTTTTGTTGTTAATCATACACAAATATACATACACTTCTTCACATTCACTAATATTAGGGAAATTATTTTCAAATTATTTTTTAGGGCATAAAAAAGGGCTGCTTAAAAAGACAGCCCGTAAAAACTCAGTATGAAACAAACACTTAAAAATATCCTTGCTCAACCATGTAAAAGTAACATTCTTTTGTGGCAATTACGTCGTTTAGGGCGTTGTGAGCGCCTTTGTTTTCGACTCCACAGAAAGTGCAAAGCTCGGTCAATGATGGCCATTTGTACCCGGTTTTGTTTTTGTTAGGGATTTTGCAAATGTTGATGCTTTTCTGCATGGTGCAAAATATCTTCTCCCTTAACGATATTGATGATAAAGAAGTGTGATTTGCCCGAATTTGTTCGCCTGAGATAATACCTACATCAAAAGAGGAATTGTGAAAAACAACCGTGTCGGCAAGTTCTACCATTTCCTCAAGTTGATTCAGAACCATTTGAATGTCGTTTCCTTTTGCCTGTGCTTCCTCGGTGGTTATCCCGTGAATGTTCGACGCTTCCATGGGGATTTCGTAACCATCGGGCTTGATGATGTATTCATTTTGCCCTAGTATTTCATCCCCGCGAACTAGGGAGAACGCCAAAGATACCATCCTGGGCCATTGGTCATACGGTGCTTTCCAGTTTGAAGGTAAGCCCGTGGTTTCGGTGTCTAAAAACAAGATTGTTTTGCTCATTTTATTTGATTAAAGGTCAAAAAATCCATCCCAATTAGGACTCCAAAAATCATGGGACTGCTCCCAATTTCCATTGAAAACGCATTCCTCAAACTTATCAATCACATTTCCGACGTACTTCATCCAGTGTGTTAAGTCTGCATCCCCTACCCTAACGGCTCTGAAATGGCAAGTACGATCAAAGAACAACAAACGAGCTTCATGCACTCCCAGGCCGTGGGCATAGATCGCGAGTTGCTGAAGTAGCAATTCCTCCCTGATCTTGTACCGAATTTTGCTTTCTCCGGTATCGGGTGCCATTTTTAGATCCGCTACCCACTCGCCAGTTTTAGCCATGTCTGCAAAACCAAGTATGTCCCAGCCCTCAAACTGGAATGTGATTTTGGTTTGGAATTGGTCAGCCTCTTCCAGCGTGTAATGAAACGGCTGATTGCGGTGCATTTTTGCCACCAGTTTTTCGGCTTCATTGTAAAGCGCCTTATTGATTTTGGAACGCTGTTCTCGATCCATCATTTCCAGTGCCAGGGCTTTAGCATCGGCAAAGTTTACAGGGCAAGGAACACCCCAAAAACTCAACCAGGCCGCAGCCCCTTCTTTGCTGGTCAGCTTTGCCCCTTCTGGTGGAAAGTAGAAATGTTTGTCGAACGTGTCCGGTTGCGTTACAAGACAGTCAACCAAGCTCCCAAAAATCATTGCGGGGGTTGGCTTGAACTTGCCCAGCTTGTAGGCTATAAAATGCCGTGGTGATCTGCAAAAAGCCCTAAGTGATGAAGGACTCAAAGAGATTTCACGGGCTTCTACTCGCTCAATGAAAGCATTGATTTCAGAGCTTGAGAAGTCAAGGTTTTCGGTGATTTGGTCGTCAATTTCCTCCACTGCTCAGTAGTTTTTCGCGTTTCATTAAATCCCCTTTTCGGAGGTTGAACATCTTCACCAGTCCAGTAGTGCCAGCCAATTCCCAAACTTCCCCAAGTTCTTGGATGCTTTGGGCTTGTTCGATCATGCTAGACACCCGCTTCTTTTCATCAATGCCAGCGGCAGGTAAATTTACCTCAAGCACTTTTTTGTCAGCATCACGGTTGAGGTCACGGCCAAAACAGCGGCCTAAACTTCTTGCTGCATTCTTGAGGGCTTCGGCTTTGGCGTGTGGGTAGTCTTTAGCCAGGGTATTGCTGATCTTTGCGTCAACGTCAGAGGGCCGCGCCGGGACTTTCTTTTTGTTGACTGCATCCCAGTCGCCTCTTTGCTGGATCATTGCGGCCCCGGCCCCGGTACGGATCACCCACTGATTCATGGGGTAGAAAAAGACGTGAAGCTCAAGCGTCATACAAACTTCGTTCCCGATCACGGTAGTTTGCACGTTTTCGGTTTTCCATAACCCGTGGAAAATCCGGTCTAGTTTGGACTCAATAAAGCCGATTGGGACATACAGCCGTGCATCTTGGGCTTTGATCTCTTCGGGCTTTGGTTCCTCTTGCAAAGTGTACAAGAGTTCTTGTAATGCGTTATCCATGTGTGTTGTGAGTTGTGAGGTTAAAAATTAGGCTTTCGCCTTTTTTGCTTCAAGGGCTTCCTTTTCCTGCTGCCTGCGCTCAAAAATACCTGCAAAATATTGGTCACAAGTATCTTTGCCCACGTATTCAATCATGTGAACAATGATTTGTGTGAGCGTTGGGTACTTACCCGTTGCGGCCCGCATTTGTTTTTGGTAGCCCTTGATAATGGTCATTGTTGATTTTGGCAAATCCCACCGGACGTTGGTAGTCTCTGGTGGATTAAGAATGTTTTCGAGTTCTGACATTGGATTGGTTTTTAAAATGGTAAAGCATCAAATTCTTCGCCAAATGGCTTTGCTGACTCTGGCAATGGTAAAACGCAATCTTGCACAGCCTGTTCCAAATCAGTTTTTTCATTAGATGATGGGCGATTTAAGCGCCATGCATTCAGGTTGGTAAAATACTTACCGTCCCATTCGCGCCCACGTAAATCAAAATGTACTTGGATTTCTTCGCCCTCCGAATAGCTATCAATCAAGTCGCATCTTTCTTGTGTGAGTTGAAATTTTATCAACTGTGAGTACTGGCCACTTTCGAACTCAATTACAAACTCTCTGGCCTGAAAGCTGCCAGATTTGTTTTCGGATGGAAATACTTTGTGAAGCTTTCCTTGGATTTCAAAAGACTGTGATTTTTTCATTCTTGCGAATTTGGTTGTGAACAATTCACAAATATACATACACTTATCGACATACAAAATTAAAAATGCACAATTATTTTTAGCACTGATTTAATATTTTTTAATCTGTGATTGGATCGAAAGTTTAATTTATTGTGTTTTTGCACATACATTTGCACTTAACGGATTTCTCTAGGATTTCTCTAGGATTTCCCAAAGGGTTTCTCTAGGATTTTTACACGAAAATTTAACGGAAAATGAGCAAGATTATTAAGTGGCTTTCGTGGGTTAAAGGCAAGTGGGTGGACTTCTCTTCCCTTGGCCGTATGACTCATTCAAATTTTACCTTGACCGCCAACAAACAAGTGGACTACCTGATAAGCTCGTTTGCAAGTGCTGCGGGTTGGGTGGTTACGATCATTACGGGATTGGGTACATTCTACATCGTTGACCAGGAGTTGGCCAAATACGGTACGCCACAAATCGCGTCGTGGATTGTGTCCGGTTTGATTGCTGGTTTCATGTGGTGGTTGACTGATCGGACGCTTGGCAACCTGATAGAAAAGGTGGTTCATGATGCTACCTGCGTTTTGTGGTGGTCGCTTTCAAAAGCTTACCGAACTGATAAGCCCAAGAAAACAGCACCTCAAAAACTGGTCTACTTTTTTGTGTGGTGCCTGTTTGCTTCTTTGGTCGTTGGTGCTTACTTGATTGATCAAAAGGCCGTCAGAGTTATCCAGGCCCCGGTAGCTGAAACATTTGTTAAAGACACCACGCGCAACCTCCAAGCAGAAACGGCAGCGGTACAGGGGCTTACTCAGGGCGAAATTAACCAGCTTTCAAAGCAGATTCCAGCGATTCAAACCAGGATCGACAATGCTTTTTGGGCTGTGCTTAATTCTCCAAGGAATAGCCATTTCAAGCGCGACTACAAAAAAGCAAAGGGTTGGGTAGCTCAGAAGTTGGAGCCTCAAGTAAAGGCGCTCAAGGCTGATTTGAAAGCTCAAAAAGCGATCTTGGAAGCCAGGTACAACGCACTGACTGACAACCAAAACAAAGCCGTGGCAGCGATCACGGATGAAGTAACAAGTTTTAATCAGCGCGAATCGGGTAGGGCAGAGGCACAAACTGGATTAATTGTGGGCCTTGTCTTTGCCCTGGGCTTTTGGGCAAAGGTGCTTTATGGCGTTGCCGTTGCTATTCGGGTACTGTGGTACATGGCAGAAACAAATGGCGGGGCCGATGTCAACGGTGACGGGCAAGTAACTCAGGCAGACATTGGCGCATACTACAACAGCCCACAAACCTCACAACAACAAAATTTTTAAACGGGGCCATAGGTTCGGCACCTACCGCCCCTGATTTTATGCCGATTGATGACCAAATTGATTTACTCTTATCCTTCATGAAATACGCTGATGACAGCGAAAAACAAGACCTCATATTTCAGATTGATTTGTTAACATCATTCAAGAAATATGAACATGAACCGTCAGGAATTGGAGGCTAAATTGGCCGATGTAGAGCAGGATTTAGCCAAATGGAATG